>Ga0265780_10006440_pt1 | contig 14566 bp, 12 predicted proteins | sample P1T30metagenome_FD_192432 | JGI IMG/M metagenome (GOLD analysis project Ga0265780, IMG submission 192432) | Plant litter microbial communities from East Loma Ridge, Irvine, California - P1 T30 | ecosystem: Environmental > Terrestrial > Plant litter > Unclassified | place: USA: California... | reverse complement strand
TTGTATAAAGTAGTTGAACAGCAGGTCAAGGTCGGTCAAATTATAATCATCGTTGCCAATTTTGAGCTTACCCCCTACCTCGTAAAATTGCCCTTTTTCGTTAACAGATAGTTCAATGTCATTAACAATCCTATCCAGCTTAACCGATTGCAGTGCACTGGCGGTTACTTTTTCAGATACCTGACTTTGGTGAATGTAGCAGCTTAAATTAAGTGGGTTCTTCACAATAACCCGCAGACTGTCCATCACCGATGCGGTTACATTACCATCCACATTATTTTGAAAGCGAGATACGGCCGTAAAAAATTTAAGCTCGAGCGGGTCGTTACTTTCCCAAACCAGTTCGAGCGGGTTAACCGGCACCAGCGGATTTTTGATCTTGCCATCCCTGGTCACTGGTGCGTCGTGCAGCTCCACCATTAGGTGTTTGTAGTATTTGTGCTGTTTTAACACTATACACCTAACCTCACCGTCAGCAGTTTGGCCGGCTTGCTTTAAAACTAAAGCCGATGATGGGAGCATGAGTTTTTGGATGGCATCCAGGCTGTGGGGCGTTACCGGAAAAAGCGAGGCCTGCCGGGGCACAATGCTGGTTTTACCTTCCTGATGCTGAAGCTTAAAGTAGCTATCCAGGTCGGCTTCATGCTGCAAGCCATAATCAACGGCAAACTTTTTCATCTTTTCGTGCCGCAGGCCATCATCAAAAAATATGCGGAACTCTTCTTTCTGTAGCAACTGCAGCAGCACCTGGCTTTGATGCGTACATAGCTTATTCTTGGGCTCATGGCACGAACAGATAAGCATTAACTGGCCTAACTGCTGTATTACCTGTACCACCGGGAAGTTGGCAGCATTATACTTACTTGTAAAGGCACCGTGGTTCAGGTCTATTTCCTGCGCCAATAATAATTCGGCCGCTATATAGTCAAACCCAACGCTGTGCTGAGCTACCACTAATGTAGTAAGCGTACCCAAAGTTATATTGGGTATTACGTAAACGCTTTGCGAAAAATGGTTAGCCTCGTTAGTTGGAGCCGGAATCATACTGGCGGTATATTACAACAAAAGTAGGAGTTTTGGTATAGCCTAAATGAATTTTAAACATTTAAGCCGTCATTGCGAGCAATAGCGAAGTTAATCTCTGCGCAGACAAGCCGCACACTTAGCTGTCTGCGGAGATTGCTTCGTTCCTCGCAATAACGTGGAGTCTTTATTTATTTAACTAGTACCCTCAAACCAAAAAAGCGGCTACCGTAGGCATCCGCTTTTGCTATATTTTAACAACCGACTATTTATAAGCTGAAATGTGCGTGGTTTTAATGCTAAGCACAAAAGTTTTACCTACCGCAATTTTTATGCTCTTGTCTTGAAAAATGCCTTTAACCACTTCATCAGTTTTTAAGGTTTCGAACAAATCGCGCGCAACACCCGAACTGCTAATGTTGTTGATCACCTTTCCGTTCTCAATAGTCAAACTAAAGGTATAACCAGATTTTCCCCTGTCGCCAGCCGACTCGAAATCGGTGATGTTGAGTTTAAAGTTCTGATCTTCGGTAAGGCTCTTCTTAAGATGCAAACGAATAATGGGAAGGTATTTCTTCCAGGTGGCTAAATATTTTCTTTCTTCCATGCGTATTGTGTAAAGGTATCATTAAATTATGAGGTATTTGTTATACCCGCCTATTAGATACAAAATTGTAACGCTCATATTCACAATACATTACTCATCATTTAAAAATTTAAAAAAACTTAGTTAAGCATTACGCTAATTTTTGACGCATAAATTAAGTGAAGCTTGAAGCGGTGTGTATATTAAACAACTGTAATTTCGAGTATTAATAAAAATTTTGTTTGTTACAAAGTTACCACTTATCAATATCAGCAGTGTTTTTGAGATCGTTCGAAGCTAAGTTTTTAAGAAGCTATATAACAATGGCATTGCGAGCGATAGCGTGGCAACCACACGGTTTATACTTGCACGTGTGTGGCTGACATATAGCTATCTTAAAAACCACTGTGTAGCGTTCTATATTATTAGGGCGTTGCCTTCGCCCCAGGCTATCCGTTACAAATCCTCATTATGCTACGCTGCATTCCGGGTTTTTCACTACTATCCTTAACGCGAGCTGCAATTTAGGGGCGGCAGTAGTTGTCGGTTATGAGGGTTAAGCTATTAAATTAACAAACTCGTCATTGCGAGGTACGAAGCAACCTCTGCGTAGGCCAATCAGACGATAACCTGTCATGCAGCAATTGCTTCGTACCTTACAACGGCGGGCGAGATTACATAACCGTCTTAATAAGTAAATTCTTCCTGATGCTTCTTAATAAAATCTTCCCACCGTGTAGGTTGCTTACCAGTTATTTCCGGAAAATTTTCGAACGTATCATCAGCACCGGGAATAGTGCCGGCGGCATAGCGTTTGTAATGATCGTACACACAACTCATGTAAGCCATTTCGGCACCAGCATCTTTCATGTTTTGTAAAAAAACTTCGGGCACCTGCGGCTGATATTCAAAGGGTTTCCCGATCAAGTTGGTCAACAGATCGGCTATCTCATAGTACGATTTTGCATCATACCCTAACCTGTACACCTGGCCGGCGTGTTTTTCAGGATGAAGTAAGGCTACAGCAGCCACCTGGGCCACATCGTCAACATCTACCCAGCTTTTACGTGCACCTTTTACATATTGAGTTAGCACGCCGTTGGTAATAGCCGGTTTACCCCCGTAGCTTAGCATGTTTTGCATAAAAGTTTCGGGCCGCAGGTGGGTAAACGAAAAGCCCGACCACTCAATATAGCGTTCTACCAACTGGTGCCAGGCCCAGTGGGCAACAGTGGTATCATCGCGGCCGCAGGCACCCAGGTGCACTACGTGCTGTACACCTGCTGTTTTAGCGGCATCTAACAAGGCTTTGCTTTGGCGCAGCATATCAACGGTGTAACCCGTAACAATTAGCACCCGGTCAATCCCCCTTAGGGCAGTAGCGTGGGTGCTTTCATCATCAAAATCAAATATAACGGTGCTAATACCTTTATCAGTAAATGGCTTCGCCTTTTCGGCCGAGCGTACTGCGGCAACTATTTCTAACGTATTAGCCTGCTCACTATTCAATATAAAGTCAATAACCTTACTACCAACCTGGCCGGTAGCCCCTGTTATTAGTACTTTGGACACGTTGTTTTCACTCATAGTTGTATAATAAATTAAGGCAAAGCTATTCTTTAGCCAGGCAAATGCTGTCATATCAATAGCAGATTAACCTCATAAACAACTTCATGGCTGTATTTTGTTTTGAGCTATGTAAATTAGCATAAGCCATATTTATTTTTAATTTTACCATTAAGCATACTTTTACTAAAAGAAGTTATCAACTTAAAACCCTGCAGCACATGGACGAAATCTACAAAACCGTAAAGCAATCGCAAGCCACTTTAACCGAGCTCATGATACCGTCTTACTCCAACTTTGGCGGCAAAGTACACGGCGGCGTGGTGTTAGGTTTAATGGATAAGGTGGCGTATGCCTGTGCAGCCAAACATGCCGGCAATTACTGTGTAACGGTATCTATTGATACGGTAAACTTTTTAGCGCCCGTAGAAGTGGGCGAGTTGGTATCGCTGCTGGCCTCGGTAAATTATGTGGGCAGGTCATCTATGGTTATAGGCATCAGGGTGCAAACCGAAAACATTAAAACGCAGGAAATTAAGCACACCAATTCCAGTTACTTTACCATGGTGGCCATGGGCGACGATTTTTTGCCAGCGCAGGTGCCGGGCCTTATTTTGGAAACTCAAATGGAAGTAAAGCGTTTTTATGAAGCTTACCACCGCAAAGAGCTTAGACGCTATTATGAACAGCAGCATAACGAAATAACCAATGAAGCTGAACTAGCTGAAGCGATAGAACTGATTACGAACGAAAGATGCAAGATAAACCTTAAAAGTGCCAATGCTTAACATAATGATAACATTGGATTAACTTAATGATAACCTACCTTTGCAGCATAAATCAGAAACCGTAATCATATGAAAAAAAGCAAACTAAAGTCGTTAGCTAAAGCCGAACGCAAAACCGCCCAAAAGGATATAAAAACCGGACTTGTGACCGCTATTACCGAAGCTAGCGCCAGCTTTGGCAAAGGCTCAAAAAAGCTAACCAAGCAAATTGAAAAAAGCGCTAAACAATTAGCCAAAATGTTAGCTAAAGACGTGAAAGTAGATAAAGAAGCACTTAAACCTGCCGACGAAGAGGCTAAAGCCGTTAAAATTTTAAAAACAATAAAGCCTGCTAAAGAGGATATTACTGCCGGAGTAAGCTAAAGTTCCATTCTTTTTCGGTGTATTTAGGTGCAGACATATTAACCACCCCAGTCATGACGAATCTATTTTGGCAGCCCAAAGATAGATTGATACTGGACAAATAAATTATTCGCCAAGAATGTGGTACACTTAGCGCTTGGGATGCTGAAACCAGTTCAGCATGACTTTAAGTAATTTTAATTAGCGTTTTGAAACTCATAGCATTGACGCATATAGAGCAATATTGATTAACACCTTATAACGGTGCCGTACATTCATCTACCAAAGCCAAAACCGACTGGTAGTTTTTATTTACGGCATCGCTCAGTGCTATCTCACATGTTTTTGAGGAAGAATAGTATCCATCGCAAGTTTCTTTCCCCGCATCGTTAGCTTCCAAATGTGTAGCCGCCCGGGTAAGCTCCGGGAACAAGAAGCCCCTATCGCCCGCCATGCCACAGCATCCGGCATGTACAGGCACTGTTACTTTTTCGGCATAGTGCCCGGCAATTACCGAGAAAGCATTTTCCAATCCCATTTTGGTTAACGAACATACCGGGTGCAGTACCACGTTCGTCTTTTTAGTTACTACCTGCGTTTTGGGAATAATATGATCTCGTACGTACTCTACGCTATCTATTATAGTGAGGGCATCGTACTTGCTTTTATTTGCATCGGTAAGCTTTGTACGGCAGTTACGCAAGGTTTGCGTGCATGAGGTAATATCGAGCACGATGGGGTATTGTCCTTGCCCGGAAGTTTCCCATAAACTGCTTACGGTTTGATTTACTGTGTAGGTATGTGCATCAGCAAACCCTTTAGATGAGTAAATTTGTCCGCAGCAGCTACTGCTTAAATCATTGGGAATAATTACACTGATGCCTGCCCGTTGCGATACGTCCATAAATGTTTGCATCACTGGTTTTTGTGCTTGATGGGCCTCCCCCATTACCCGGTTAATACAAGCCGGAAAATAAACAATGGCATCAGCATTAGAAACTTGCTTTACCGGCACCGGAACTTTGGGAGCCACCGCCAATTGATTTGACCATAGCGGGAATGCAGGCATCACTTTCCTGATGGTATTGGTTAACCCCTTCATGGTATTTTGCCCAAAAACCCTGTTCATGGTTACGCCAAAACTCAAAGCTGTCTTTACGGCCATGCTTACCCACTTAAAGTTTTTAGCGGTCAGCACTGCTATTTTATTAGCCCATGCCGAATGATTTTCGCGGCGAAGGCGTTTCACCAGGTCGCCGGTGTTAATGTCTACCGGGCAGGCGGTAGCGCACAGTCCGTCAACGGCACAAGTATCCAATCCTTGGTATTGGTACTGGTGCACCAACTCGGCATGTTGGCGCGTATTGCCGCGCTGTTTCAGGGTAGCTAATTCGCGCCTTACCACAATGCGCTTGCGCGGGGTCAAAGTCACATCGCGACTGGGGCATTTATGCTCGCAAAAGCCGCATTCAATACAGCGGTCAACCTCTTCCTCTACCCTTGGCAGTTCTTTAAGGTTACGGATGTGGGCAGCCTTATCGGCATTGATAATAACACCGGGATTAAGCAAATTTTCAGGATCGATGATCTCTTTAACCGCTTTCATTACCTGGTAAACTTCCGGCCCCCATTCGGTTTCCACAAAGGGAGTCATGTTGCGGCCGGTACCATGTTCGGCTTTTAGGGCACCGTTATATTTGGCAACTACCAAATCTACCACCTCACGCATAAAGTGATCGTAACGCTCAATTTCGGCCGCGGTATCAAAGGCCTGGGTAACAACAAAGTGAATGTTGCCATCTTTAGCATGACCAAAAATAATGGCGTTGTGGTAGTGATATTTTTTAAATAGCTGCTGCAAATCCAATATAGCATCACCGAGGTGCTCCACCGGGAAGGCTATATCTTCGAGTATTACCGTGGTACCGCTGGCCCGTACCGCGCCTACCGCCGGGAACAAGCCTTTACGCACTTTCCATAACAGCGCCTGGGCTACCGGGTCGGTGGTGAAGGCAACCTCATTAAGCATGCTCAATCCTGCCGAAACACTGGTAAACCTGTCTATTTTTTCGTTAACCTCATCGACCGTATCAGCCTGAAATTCGACCAAAAGTGCAGCGGCATCGGCAGGCAGTTCTTTTATGATGGCCGGCATACCGACTATATTTTCTATAGACCGCAGTGAGGCCTTATCCATTAACTCCACCGCCTCGGCACCTGCCTGGGTAAGCGGAACAATAGCCTGACACGCCGAATAAATATCAGGAAAATACAGCATGGCTGTTGACTTGGCCTTATAATCGGGCACGGTATTCATCACGGCCTCGGCTATAAATCCTAAGGTTCCCTCGGCACCTATCAGCAGGTGGCTCAAAATGTCGAGCGGAGCTTCAAAATCAATAAAGGCGTTTACCGCATAGCCTACCGTGTTTTTGGTTTGATATTTTTTGCGGATAAGCTCGTAAGTTGGTGGATTGGCTAATATTTGCTGCCGCAATGCTAATAGCTTTTGAAATAATTGTGGTTGCTCGCTCTCAAAACGTTGATAGTCGGCCGAAATCTCTGTATTGTATAATGACCCGTCGGGTAATATAAAACATATGTATTTAACTGTATGATAAGAATTTTTGCTTACCCCGCAGCACATACCGCTGGCATTATTTGAGATGATGCCACCCATCATAGCCGAATTAATACTGGCTGGGTCGGGCCCTATCTTTTTGCCGTACTTTTTCAGATAAGTATTCACAATTGCACCAATAGCACCGGGCTGCACCCTTACGCTATCACCACCCTCTTCAATACTAAGTTTACGCCAATGCTGGCTCAGATCTACCAGTATACCATCGGTTATGGACTGTCCCGATAAACTGGTGCCCGCAGAACGAAATACAAGCGGTATTTGGTGCTGGTGAGAAAAATGGAAAAGCGCTTTAATTTCGTCTTCAGATACGGGCAAAACAACCGCCTTTGGCCGCAGATAATAAAATCCGGCATCAGAAGCAGAAGCCACCAGATCTATTAATTGCGCTTTGACGCGGTCTTTAGGTATGATCTCTTCTAACAGTGCAGGTATATTCATCTTCAACAGGCGGCTCATTTACTTACCGCCGTAAAATTAACGCAAGGGCAAATAAGATGATAAATTCTTAGATAATTAATATTTTGAGTTGGCTTTAATAAACCTCTAATAGAAGTTACACAGCCAGTATTTTGCTGTTATTTTGCCAGCAGCTGGCAGCGCCCAGTAAAGCGGCATTCTCTTTTAAATCTGAAATATGTACAGGTATATCAATACCATAACGCTTTAAAGTACGGCTTACAGCAGGCATGTACCAGGCCGCAGCTTTAGTAATATTACCACCTAAAACTACAACTTCGGGCTGCTCGGCCTCAATAAATTGCTTAATAAAAAGCGTAAGATTTTCAGAAAACTCTTTGAACACGGCCCTGGCCACCGGCGATTCTGCAGCTATATCGCTCAGCGCCCTTACATCCAAAAGGTTAATGCCCGATAGTTCAAAGTAACGCTTAGCAAACCACCTGGACGAGATATAATCTTCGGCTTTAGCATCTTTGAAATCGCTGCTCCATAAGTTGGCATCGCGGGCCACGCCATTGCTTAGTATGGCCGTACCCAGCCCGGTTCCTAAAGTAATACCAATGGCTTTACTATAATTTTTTGCTGCGCCGGCAAATACCTCACCCTGTAAAAAGCAAGCTGCATCATTAAACATCCGTATCTGGCTGGTATCAATTTTTAAGCGATGAGCCAATATATTTTTAATATTTTGACCATATAAGGCATCGTACTTTTTATTGTCTTTGATGTATGAAATACCGGCTTCATAGTCAAACGGCCCGGGCATAGCCATGCCTATCCGCTTGTATTCTACTTGCTCTTTAGCAAACACATTGTTAATAGCATTTGCCCAAATATCAATTATGGGTTCGAGCTTAGCCCTTGAATTGAGGTACGTTCGGTAATAAGAATGCTCAATAATAGACTGTGTATCCATATTTACCAAGGCCAGTGTTATATGCGAACCGCCTATATCAATGCCTAAAACTATGCCTTCAGATGCTTCCATAACTTAATCTATAACTTATAATGGTGCACTAAATTATAAATATAAATCATTTACAGTTCATCAAATTCCCTCTACACGGCATTTATATCCATAACTTATTTAAAAGCAAACGTTTACTTAACACTTAACCTTTTAAAGCCTAAAATATACAGCTTAGATATCTGAACGCAATGAGTAGAAAATGCACGACTTTTAAAATAAGAATAAATTTTTTTTCATAAAAATCATCAGCTCCAATGTAACTTTTAATGCTGATTGTCAATCTTCTAAGCGTTTCATTTCAGCTTTTTATAAGTTTCTTTACAAAAAAAGCTACCGTAAAGCATGAGGTTGAGTTTGCAATTACCCATGAGGATGCTATATTTGCAGCAGATTTAAGAAGATAAGCAGTCAACATTAAACAATGCAATTGCTATAAAATTGAGAATCAGTTCTTTTGAAAATTAAGTAAAAAGAAGTTAAAAAACATTTGCAAACGTATAATTAAATCATACCTTTGCAAACCCAAACGGGATGTAGCGTAGCCCGGTATCGCGCCACATTTGGGATGTGGAGGCCGCAGGTTCGAATCCTGCCATCCCGACAAAAAGCGATACCAAAACAAATCAATGCCCTGTAAATCATCTGACTTACAGGGTTTTGTGCTTTAGAGTACTTTCTTCAAGCATCTAAACAAACCAAAGTTTTCCAGGTTGCATTCCCTATCCGAACACCTGTTTTGGTTTTGTAACCTTAAAGGCATTTCAAAGTGTTATAAGCCTCATGAATGAAGCTATACGATGTTGTACTTATCAGGATTATTGCTTCTTGTAGCCGTCAGAGGAGAATGAAGAAGGCCTGACTTCACAAGCGTCTTGGATAACAGCTAAGGTCAACACATTACTTTTTATAGCGTATTTGTACCGCCCAACTTGCCCACTACAAGGGCTTCCGCCACTTAGCTTTTTGATAACAAGCGTATCTCCTTTAGTTTGGAAGGACATTGTTTCAATGATTTGATTGCCGGAACTGACCTTTAAAGTATCATTCTTAAAATCAAATACGCTCTCTATGGGATTGGGAGCAAAGACGGTACCCTTCCATTTAGTATTCGCCAGTTCATTTGCAACAGGCATTTGCCATGAAAGGCAAACAATGGCGAAAATAAAGGTGATCACTAACTGGGCAACCGTTGTTTTCTTGTAAGCATTCATAACGGACTGTTTGATTGTTAATGTAAACATATCTTCCTTGGAATCAACATAATAAAGTTATAACCTTTTATCTTTAAAAGTGCTAACCTTCCCAAAATATATTTATCTGTTTGCGGTGGCTCAACATTACTGATCTTTAAACTCACTCAAGTAAAAAAATTGACCAACAACAAAATCACTGTGTAAACATTCGCAAAACGAGGCCATTTAATATTCTTTGTAACAATAGAGTTAATTACCCAATCATAGCACTTACATAGTATTAAGATATAATAAAACACCTATTCTGTTTACTATTCGTATAGATTAATTCAAGCCTTATCATGTAGCTTGTTTGATCTAAAAAACTACTTTTAAATTTGAAAGTACCTTAATAGCTATGACATTTTATGTAATCTTTAACTTTATCCAATATTCTGGTAGAGATTGATGAGGAATTAACAACAGAGGCTTGGCGAATACATTGACAGAATATGAGTTATTATACTATCTAACATTACAAAGGCTTTACTACATATGACTTTTTTTAGACTCATAATTCTCGTACTACTGCTGCTTACTGCATCCTGTGGACGGAAAGAACCTGTTTCTACAGCCTTTTATTACTGGAAAACCATCTACCAACCTGATAAGGGCCGGCAAGAACTTTTAGCCGAAGTAGGGAGTAACACGGTGTATCTACGGATGTTCGATATTGTTTGGAATGATATCCGGTCACAAGCACTGCCGAACGCTATAATCAAGGTAGAAAAGCCGTTAACTAACATACGCGTCGTTCCAGTCATTTTTATCACTAACCAAACCTTTACAAATATTGACCTTGCCCAAACAGATAGCCTTGCCCGAAAAGCTGCATTTCTGGTGGAGGCGCTTGCTTCCAAGTGTTCTTTCCGTTTTACCCAGGTACAAATTGATTGTGACTGGACGGACAGCACCCGCGACAAATATTTCAACTTCCTGAAGGCTTATCACCGTTATGACCCTCATAACTTGTCTGCAACCATTCGTTTACACCAAGTAAAATATAGAGAACGAACAGGAGTGCCTCCGGTAAGCCGAGGAGTACTTATGTATTATAATATGGGTAGTCTTCGTGCAGGACAAGCCAGGAACTCTATTTACAACGCCAGGGATGCGGAGCGCTACCTCGCAAGGCTGGGTTCCTATCCCCTACCTTTGGATGTGGCATTACCGCTCTATTCCTGGACAATACAAAGTCGTGCGGGTCGAATCATCCAGGTCTATTCCAAGATCACATTGCCTGACCTGGCTCAATCTGAAAATTTTGAAAATAACGGCACCGTATACAGGGCAAGAAGATCTTTTTTCCTAAAAGGTGTTTACATCAAAGAAAATGATAATTTTAAGGCCGAAGAGACGGATATAAAACTTCTGAACGAAGCGGCAGATCAGCTGTCTTCACATATAGCTCCGCTAAAGGGTAGAACATTAATTTTTTATGAACTGGGCAACCTCAACCATCCACAATTTGATCCGCAAGCGCTCCTTAAAATCGCTGCTCATTTTTAGCCTGCTGGCAATCTCAGGAGCCGGCGTAGTTTGGGCATGTTCAGACTATGGCTATGATGATCGTTCAAGTTTTAGTCCGGAGTATTTTGTACACAAATCTTACAGTCCCTTTTTTTATGACAGTTATAACCGCTACTATTCTACTGGTGATGATGGATACATCACCGATAATAACCGGCATTTTAATGATGAAGTGCAAAAGGAATGGACGGCTTATTTGGGCAAACAACTAAGTGCGAAACAAGTTGGCTTTCTCCTTTTTTGGGCTAAGGCCAAGCAGATAGATTCCCTGCAACGTGTGGTAAGCAAAGGATTAAACGGCCGGGGACATACATTTTTCAATTATTTGCCTCTGCTTAAAGACTGTGAAACCTACAGTGTAGAAGATAACAACTACTGGTATGAAAAAGCACCGGCAAAAAACATCCCTGCAAATATTGAGCAACGTATTATGAAAGCCCTTGCCGGCTATAAAGATCCATTTATTAGGGAGAGGCTTTGGTTTCAGCTTGTGCGTTATCATTTTTTCCAGGGTTCGACCGGTAAGAAAGTGCCAGGCAGCTTTTATCAGTATGAAAAAGAATTTCCTAAAAATCTCCTTTACTACCGCACATTAGGGTATATGGCCGGCACCGAATATAAACAACACCAATATGCCCGCTCAAACTACCATTACAGCTTAGGCTATAATTATACATGGACCATGCGACTACCCAGCCAGTGGAGCTTTCACCCGCAGGAAGAAGCCGATTGGACGGAAACACTTCGAATGGCAAAAAGCCCCGAAGAAAAGATTACCCTTTGGCACCTGTTAGGCATTCAATATGATCCGGGCAGGGCATTGCAGGAAATTGTTGCCCTTAACCCGAGTTCAGAAAAGATGGACTTGCTGTTGAGCCGGCTGATCAATATCCATGAAAGCTGGGAGGCAGAAAATGGAACCGACAAAAACGATAAAACACTGCCTACAGACCTGAAAATTGTGGAAACCATTGCTGGCCGGAACGATATTGCCAAGCCATGGTTTTGGCACCTTGCTGCGGGCTACCTGCAATTCCTGAATAAGAACAATAAGGCAGCAATAACATGGTATACCAAAGCAAAGGCAGAGATACCGAAAACCGATATGATGGTCCTCGCGCAGTACAGGCTCCTCTCCATATTGCTCGACATTCGGGGGCTAAAAAAGTTAGATGTGCAAACAGAGAACCGCTTGATACCACAACTTAACTGGCTGGCAGATCTGAAAGAAAATAAAAAAAAAGTTATACATCTTCGTTTCAACGATGCCCTGGCACAAGTGACTTCAACCATAGGACGAATCTATCTTTCACAGCACGATCTTATCAAAGCCAACTGCTTTGCCACTGTCCCAAGTTTTTATGCAGACAGTACTTTAATGGATTCCTTGCAAAAGTTAATGGTGAAGAAAACAAAGTCACCGTTCGAGCGCGTAATGCTTCGGTATTATCCGGTTTCACTGTCAGAACTCTATTACCAACAGGCAACACTTACTATCTATAAAGAGAATATCACAGCTTCTATCCGTTACATGACCTTGGCCGACAGCATGAACTCGGCAGTGCTTCCTGCTAACCCCTTTACCAGCCGGTTAAACGATTGTCATGATTGTGAGTTCGGCGAATCTAAAATTAAATACACGCCGTTAAGCTTTTTGAAAAAGGTACAATCCCTGCAATCAGAGCTTCAGTCAGGGAAGAATAAATATCAAAATGCGATTTCCTTAGGCGGTGCCTACTATAATATTACGCACTATGGAAATTCCAGGCTATTTTATCAAACCAGCCTAACAGGTGGCAGCACTTACCAGCCTAACTTATACGCGGAAGAGTTTCAGGAGATGTTCACTTCACCCAAAATTGCTAAGAAATACTACAGAATTGCACTGGCCAACGCCACAACTGCCGAACAGAAAGCCCGTTGTACTTTTCTGCTCAGTAAGTGTGAGCGCAATGTGCACTATAATCAAAAAATGAAGCTTGACAGTAACAATTACTCACCTGAAGAAGACCTTGCCCCTGCCGGTAATTATTTTGCAGAACTTAAACAGAAATTTAGTAATACGGCTTATTACCGCGAGGTTATTAAAGAATGTGGTTACTTTTCAAAGTATGTAAAAGGGCAATAAAAGTTATCTAAGCGCCATCCGAAAGACGGTTATTGAGTACACATAAAGATGAGCCAAAATGGATATTTTTCTTTTCTCTTAGTTTATTGCTTATTGTCTAATATGATTTAGCATACAGAACTTACAGGATTAAAAATATATAAAATGATTAGCCAAACCTGAACATCAATTTATACTGTAATAGGTTGCAAGGTCAATTAAGGAGGATTGGTAAGCCAGCCTGGCTCACTGTAAATTTGGTTCTGTTGCTGAGAACTTTTTTGGTTTCATACCATGGTGCAGTTCAAAAACTCTAGAGAAATGGCTCAGGTTGGTAAAGCCCAATTGGTATCCCACTTCAGATACGGTCAGCCGCTCTTCCCTGAGTAATTGCGCAGCTTTTTGCATACGACCAAACTGGTAGTACTCAAACACACCTTTCCCGAAAGTTTGCTTAAAAAGTTTACGAAGTTTGGGTTCGCTCATACCTGCTTCCTGTGCCAAAACGGCTATGTTCGGAGGTTCGTTTAGGTGGGTTTGTAAATAAGCCTTTATAGCATATATGGCTTTAATGTCCTTCATATGCATAGCACTTGCGGGCACAGCCACCCGCTGCATCAACAGGGTAAAAATATAACAAAGCAGCTCTTCACATTTTAATTTATAATAATGATTTTCCAGAGTTTCCGGAACGGGCTGTTGCAGTAAATCGCTGGCTGCTTTAATAATGTCTGAAGAAATACCTGTCTCAAACACGAAGTTGTCTTTTGCATCTAAAACACTGGCTACCACCGGATGATCTAATTGCCCAAACAACTGACGCAAATATTGCTTGGATACGGCAATGGTCACACTGCCAAAACTGGTATTTGATGGCATAGCAATAATGGAAGACACCGCATGCCTACAGATCATAATGTTTCCTTGTTCGGGTAATAGCTGCCCGGACGGATGTACGGGTGAATGCAAAACCCCACTTAGCAGAAAAATAACATCCTCCTGCCCTTCTGCCAGTTCATTGGTTCGCTCAATAAAAATATCTTCTTTGAGATGATAATTCCTGATCATCATGCGCAAATCTTTCCCCCACGAAAAGCCGGTCATATATCCTCCTCCTTTATTTTCAGGGATATAGAGAAACCGCCCTTGTAACTTAGCTCCTATTGCCCGGGCAAATTCCTGGATAATACCAGACCCCTTATCAGTAATTGTGATTTTCATTTACGACTATTTAATTATCACAATCGGCTATTTTAATCATAAAGATACAAATAGTTTTGTAGTGTATTAAAATCATATTAGTAATTAAAGATATGTTA
>Ga0265780_10006439_pt1 | contig 14566 bp, 15 predicted proteins | sample P1T30metagenome_FD_192432 | JGI IMG/M metagenome (GOLD analysis project Ga0265780, IMG submission 192432) | Plant litter microbial communities from East Loma Ridge, Irvine, California - P1 T30 | ecosystem: Environmental > Terrestrial > Plant litter > Unclassified | place: USA: California... | reverse complement strand
GCACCTGCACAGCACCTGCACCGCACCTGCACCTGCGAAATCTCTGCCACGGCGGTACCAGCTTGCACCCTGAGCTCCCGTCGCAGCCAGCCAGCGTCGCGCCCGCCCAAGCCTGGCATTGAGCCGGCCACAGTGGCGCAGCCTGCGTCGTCGCCGCCATCACAACCTCTCCAGAGTCCCCACCATGCCGTTGCTGTCGGTCGCTATAGGACCGAAGATTGTCCCTCCGCTTTCAGCCTGATGTCGCCTCGTGCGCTACTGTCAGTGAATGTCGTCTGCTTGTGCATCACCTCTGCCCGCTTATACCATATGTAACCACCCTGCAGCAACTATGCTTTCATGCCCCCGTGCATCCGCGTCAGCCACCTTCACGCCGCGCGCGAACCGTTGCCCTGTCTGACGCCCAGGCTGGCCTCTCCAAGCTACGTCGTCATCGGCACCACACCTTGATTGCCATGTGCGCTCTGGCCGCACCTCTCCTGCACGGCCCTCCGATAACCCCCGTATTATCACCTCACATTACCATGATCGTCAGGTACACTTGCGGTGCCATTTGCGCGCGGGAAGCGCTTGTATGTGATACATTATACGATACATGCCCTTGTCTTCTTGAACCTCAAGCCATCTCTACTACACGCGCCATGGACATGATTCCGTCAAATTCTGCCCTTTCATTCACTCGACCAAACCTCCCCACACTCCCTATCCATCCCCATCATCGTGCTCAGCGAAAGTCTGCGTTCCACAGTCAGCGTTTGCACCAAGCTGTGCATCGGCTTAGAGCCACTTACTCGATCTGTCGCGCTCCATCTCCAAGCGCTTCACCCGCATGGTAAGCGCATTGTTCTCTTCGTTCAACTTCTGGATCTTCTTCTTCGCCTCTGCAAGATCTGCACACACTTTCTTGTATTTGGTGTCGGGCATCATCTTCGCCAACTTCGGTTGCGGGTTAGTCTGAGAATTGTGGTTGCCATCAATCATGTCGGTGATTCCTTCCAAAAGAAACTCTGTGGAAATGCCCCGAGCAAGAGCGTCACCGATCACGTCCCTCAGCTCGTCGAGGTACTCGCGCATTTTAAGGGGGATACCCTTGGCAGCATTGAGGTTGTTGAGACGGATGCGTAGCTCTGCTTCTAAGCCTTGGAGGTCCTTGTACGCTTTAGCAGGATGCTCCGAGTCGTCTATGCGGCGGTATGTTGTGTTCATGAGTCCGTACACTGTACGGCAGCGCCGATAGTCTTGGCGGTTGATAGTATCCGAAGGAAGGTAGTGGTCCATATCCGCGAGGATGGCGGCGACGGCGGCGTGACCTCTTCGTGCTGTACGGCTGCTCATGGTGGTGCTTGTGCTCGCGTTCATGTTAATCGGAAGCTTCACTGAATCCGACGGTTGTTGTAGGTCAGTCTGCAAAGCGGTTGCTGTTTCCAGCAGATTTCCAGCAAGCGCACGTGATACAAAAGTGGGGCTGTGTAGAAACTTGGAACGCGAAAGCAATCGCGTTGCATCAATCTCCATAACTCTCCGGGCCAGGCATATTTTCCGGTACACAATAGTCTGTTGAGGAACTCTACTATTGCAACCACTCGCACGTTGTCGTCTACCTAGGTATGCCGAAAATAGTGCACACGTGACTCATGTGCCGACCTCCGGCTCTTCCTTCCGTAGTCCTGTTACTGTTTCTACATGATCTGTACCCAGATGCGCCGCCTCAATAAACAGGCTCGCCACAAAGCTGAGGAAGGCGAGTACGGTGTACAAAATCCACATGTTGCGCATAGCGTAAGCAAAGGCTTCCTTGGAAGCTAGCTCCCAAGCAGGGTTGCTCAGCGTGCCTGGGATCATGACATGAGCCATTGCGCTCTCGCCGTCGAGCAATTCCAACAGCTCCTGTGGTAGTCCGGCCGCGCGCAGAACTGACGCCCTGTTGTTCATTGAATTCTGGAATATGGTTCCGCCAACAATTGTGGAAATGGAAACGGCTATGTTTCGGATGAAAGATAGCGTTGCCGTAGCGCTTGCAACCTCCTGTTGGTCCACCTGGCTTTGCACTGCAATGAGCGGCGCTTCGAAGAGGATTCCAGATCCGGCACCGCCTATCATAAGATACCCGACGGTCTTTGCTATAGTGGTGTATGCATCAAAGGAGATGAAAAGGCCGAATCCCAAAGCCAGGAGGAATGTACCAAACCACATGATCCCACGAAACTCTCCCGTCCGGTGGATCCAGACGCCTGCCAGGACACCAAGTATCGCGCCAGTGACGATAAAGGGGAGGAGGACAAGACCAGATCGCAACGGCGAAGCTTCAAGGACTGATTGAAGATACAAAGGCATGTAATACTCCGCAGCAATGAAGACGAATCCATGGAAAAATACCAGAGAGAAAGCCGCTACGTTAGTGCGGCGTCGGAATAGTGCCATTGGAATCAGCGGATACAAAGCTTTTGTCTCGGTGTAGATGAAGGCGAAAATCATGACACTGCCAACAACAAGGAGAGCGATGACCTTTGCAGAATCCCAGGGGAAAAGGACACCACCGAAATCCAGCCCTAGGAGAAGCATCAAGGTGAATCCCAGGAATGTGAAGATACCAAACCAGTCGATGGCCTTGATACCATCGGCAAAAGATGTATGTTCGTGGCGGATGTCGAGGAAGAGCACTACGAGCAAGCCTGCAATCGCGCTGATGGGTAAATTGATGTAAACTTTACAACTGTCAGCTTGATTCTGCTTTCGGTACAGTTCATTGAGACTTACAACACCATCTCCATGTCGCCAAACTTGCAAACACCCCACCTAGCACGGGGCCAACTCCCCCGGCGAGGCACCACATACCCTCCGTGAGACCCATGAGTAAGCTCCTCTGCCTCAGACTGAATAGGTCGCTAATACAGACGTGTACCAGAAGTATCAATCCACCACCGGCTGCGCCCTGAAACGCACGTCCAATAATTAGAGCTTCCATGGTCTTTGCAGTCGCACATACCGTCGAACTGGCGAAGAAAACGGCCAAAGCAACTAAAATGATTGGTTTGCGACCCCAAATGTCAGACAATTTCGCCCATATAGGGCCTGATACAGCATTGGCAAGAAGATAAGCGCCTCCGATCCATGTGTAGCCAGCAGCAGATTTCAAGTCTCCGGTTATGGTAGGTGCAGCCGTCGCGATAATAGTTGCGTCTAAAGCTGACACAAACAACGAGAGCTACTCATCACGTCAGTAAACTGAAGCATGTGTGATTGCAGTTCTAATCAGAATGTATCAACATACAAAGAGCGCTGTAAGAATCGCAAACAGTTGCAGCTTGCTCCTTTTCCTCCCATCGCTTGCAATGGAGAGGTTCCGTTCCATGTCGGGCCGAGCATTAGAGGACTGTTTGCAGTCTTCTACCAGTACGTGCTTGTCGTCTGCGGGCAACATAGTCATTTCCATCTCTTGGGCCATTCCGTGAACGCCAATGCTTTAGAGTGTGGTAGACAGGTATTCAAGAGACGACTCTGTATTACATCGAGATTAAGTCCAATGCGAAAGTTCTTCGGCCAGAGTGCGTCACCCCTATTCGCAGACCAATCGTGTACATTTGCGAGCCGCACCAACGCCCAACTGTTTCTGAAAATGGAATGGCGCGCGCCCTTCATCAGGCCAAGTTACAGGGGGTAGGAAGTTCTCCGCGTTCTACGCACCTTCATTGCCCGAGATTTTTGTTCACGTCCTCAAAGTGCAATCCCTTAAAGGCCTTAAAATCAGTTTTTACGAACTTTGCTACAGATCATCTACCGCGGGGCACGCTATAGCGAGTCCACTTTCGGCGGTGGTGTTTTGTGAAAAAAATCAGAGCATCTACATTTTTTATTGTATGTACCACACGCAGCGTTCTACAGCCACGCATCGAACCACGTCACAGCTTGGATGAAGCTTGCCTGCTTCGCATACGCCTGTTGCGGAATGCTCTGGTTGACTCGAACGGCAAACCCGTGCGGCGCACCAGAATAGAGATTTGTCTGGAAAGTCACGTTGTTTGCAGCCAATATGCTCTCTGCGCGTACTTTGGCGGAGGAATTAAAGGACCCATCAAGGGCTCTCATGGTCAGCTGGGTGTCTTTACGCTGCGATACTAGGTATACTCACTACCGGCAGCAATACTGATGCCCTTGGTGATCCCACCAATCTCCTGCTCGGTCAAACTGCTCGGATGAGCAATGAAGCCAAGATCCAGTCCTCCGCCTGAAGTCATGAACCGCGGCACGTACTTTCCACCGAAGCAATAGCCGAGCCCGCCAATCCTTGTAGCGTCCAGATCGCTGCGCATGTAGTTAATGGTGGTGTTGATAATGCTATCGATTTCGGGAGTTGGGTGCAAGGCACGCCATTCGGTAAGATTCAGTCCTGCCTCCTGTTCCTCGACAGAAATTGCATCTCCTCTGAACAGATCGGGCATGACAACCAGGTAGTCATTCGCAGCCAGAGAATCAGCCAACAGCTTGTTCTGTAGAAGCGGAACACCAAAAATGTCCGTTACATACAGCAAAGCCTTGGTGGACGAGTTGCGGTTAGGTGGGTATGAAATGTACATTTCAACTGTGAACCATCAGTAACGAGTAGTGCACACGGTCATTTGCAATGAACTCACTTCCACTGATGTTCTTCAATTGGCCGACCGGAACACCAGCATTTCGAACCTGATACGGAAGATAAGACGTCGCTGCGATGGCACTACCCAGCGTCGCCAGACCGGCCAGGACATTTCGTGGCAAAACCATGTTCGTTGCTAAAGAATTTCAGTAGGCTTTGGCGTGCTACGAGATTTGGAGAGATGGTGCGTCTCGTTGAGCGACTTCTCCGGGCTTTGTATGTCGTGCCAACCCAGGTGCCCCGTCTGCCCAGCCCGTTCTTCTTGGCACATGCGTACATTTGAAAAACCAAAAGGGAACTTTGCCCGATCTCAACCTGAATGTGTTGTGTAGATTGATCGCAGGGTTCAAAACAATAGCTCTCGGCATCGAAAACCGGGCATCATTGACACTTATCTGCGATGAAACAGGACAGGACAATGTCACACCTAGACCGAAATAAATGAGAATCATTTGCGATCACAAGGCAGCGGATAGACTATTAGCATGGTGCAGACTGAGGCTGACCTACGAAGGAATTGCGGTGGATTCTATTTCGGAAGCACATCTCAGAATATCGACGTCATCACGTACTTTGCTAGGTAATCGGTGGCGCGGCAATCCTGTCTACATTTGGAGACACGCTAAATGCCCAACTCAACTCTCTAGCATATCACTGGGTTATAACAAGCATTTAGTCCTGATGTGGAAATACAAAGGGTGAGGCGCATACTTCAAATGGTTTCCTCTGATGCAGTTCTTCAATGGCATCCAATCTTCGAGCTCCTTGCACACTTATGTGGCGGGAATGGCAGTTTTACAAGCTACATTGCTGAGGCGAGGTCACCAGACCCATGTCCTCAGTCCCAAAGGCCATACACCGCTCAAGGCAATGGCTGCATAGGACTCCATGTTCTTGTAGGTTGCCGTGGCGCATCTATTTCGCATGGCGAGGCTGTTAACTTTTTGCTCAAGGTTCACCTCGATTGTTTCTTGGGACTCTGAGGCTGTCATGCTAACACGTGTTAGCTAACCTCTGCAGTGATCTTGCGCATATTTTAGCCAGAATACATGCCATTCTCTGTGAAAGTTGTGACATTTGCAGACCTCGTGTGATCATTTTCGAAGTGTCGCTTTGGACCACGAACATATGTAATTTTTGGTAGCGCGGCTTCACAGATGAAAAATGTGTTTTTGAAGGGCTGAAACCGACCAGCTCCTGCTGTTGATCAGGGTCGGCGATTGCTACTCATGAAGTGACGCAAGTTCATGGCGACGTAATGAATACACGCAACTTTGCCGATTTCCATGAGTGATCCCAGCTATTGCGTCGTGTCGCGTCTCGATACGGGAATTTGGTATAGTTAAGCTTCGTCCGTAGTCTGGTACACCAAGTCAAGCGTATCACTTAGCGCCCTCTATTGACCATACCATGGCTACAGGGACGCTCACTACCAATCTATGCAATTCGAGCGGAGAGACTAAGATCCCACTGTTGCGCACAAAAGTCCAAATTACTACGACTTCGATAGTTGTACTTGACTTCCTTCTAAAGCAAGCCGTGGCAATGTCCCCTGAATCGCAAGAGTCGCTCTCCACTTGGTCTATACCATCTTCTTTGCGAAGGTCATCTCGACAAGGGGAACCAATACGACCAGTCGCCGGATGTGACGTTCCATCTTCTCCATGCCACCCATCAGACTCGAGTGAGCCAACCCCCTCGAGCAGAGACACCAATGACTTTTATGTCGACATTGACAACGACGCGGACGACGAGTTGAGCGCCTCCAGCTCAACGCCTCCAGCGAGAGGTTGCCGCATTGCAGGACTTGTTCAGAGCAATAAAATGTTCCAATGGCAAAATTATCTGCTGCAGCGGGAGAACGATCAACGACGCCGACACAACGAAGAAATTGCTATTTATGTACTCTTCCTCTGCGGTATCTGTCTCACGCTAGTTGTTCTTCTAGGATGGACTGTGTTTATACTGCAAGCTTGAGCTCAGCAAGGCGACTAAAGAGATTTGCTATTGGAGAACACACTTGACTTGAAAGGAAGAGACCGCGAGCCGCAATAGGTTTTTCGAGAAGGCGGTTGTTGCTATCACGCGCCAGAGAACGGGAAGACTATAACTTCAACAGAAGATAAGAATTGTCAGAGCAGTATTGTGAGATTTTTCAGCGCTTCATTCGGGACGGAGATGTGTTTGTATATTTCTGTGAGTGAACAAGTAACGGATGCAGTCATGCATCAGAGTTGGAGCTCCGCACCACATGCATGCCATGCTCATCCCCTCACGTCAAGGCCTTCTTCTCCTTGTTACGGCCGCCCTTTTGCTGGGCGGCCTCATGTTTCCTCAGATCTTCAGGCACCTTGCTGATCTGACTCTTGGTAAGCATCTGCTTCAAGTCATACAGCACATCTGAATCCTCATTGCCCCAGAAAGTGATGGCAACACCGCTCTTGCCTGCACGACCTGTCCGACCGATACGATGCGTGTAGCTCTCAATACTAGTAGCCATGTTGAAGTTGACGACGAGCGAGACGTCTGTGATGTCGATACCACGGCCTGCAAGATCTGTAGCGACGAGGACATCGACACGGTGTTCGCGCAACTGAGCGAGCGCGGCTTCTCGCTGCTCTTGTGTCTTGGAACCGTGCAGCGTGACGGAAGAAAAGCCCATGTTTTTGATGTCGCGCGCAATGGCATCGCAATTGCGCTTGATATTGACAAAGACGATGATGGGAGGCGTGAACTCGCCGGAATTGAGAATCTCCTGCAGACGCTTCTTGCGCTTCTCCTCGCCCTGGATGTGCTCGACTCGCTGCTCGACGGTTTCGACGGCCTCGCCGACGTTGCCAATGGTGACAATGGCAGGGCGACGCAGATACTTTCGCGCTATGCGCTCGACGGCGGTGGGCATGGTGGCTGTGTACATCATGGTCTGGCGATACATGCCACGCTTCATGGCGTTGGGATCCTCGGCGGCGTCGCTGTCGGGCTTTTCGTTGGTGACGGGCAGCGCGTCGAGAATCTTGTTGACGGGCTCCTCGAAGCCCATGTCGATCATACGGTCTGCCTCGTCCATGATGACATAGGTGCACTGGCTGAGGACCAGCATGCGTCTCTCAATGCAGTCGACCAGACGACCTGGGGTAGCGATGACGATCTCGGCGCCGTCGCGCATTTGGAAGGCCTGTTCTTCGATGGAGTGTCCACCGACGATGACGGCGGTGTTGAAGCCAAGGGGGGCGGCAAACTTGCGTGTCTCGACCTCAATCTGCTGCGCCAGCTCGCGCGTCGGGGCCAGGACAATGGCGTATGGGCCGTCGGCGCGGTTCGAAGGGCCGAGGGGCGGCAGCTGCGAGATGTAGACCAGCAGCGGCAGGACGAAGGAGGCGGTTTTGCCAGAGCCCGTGACGGCGACGCCGATGAGATCGCGGCACTGGAGGGCGATGGGGATGGCGGCACGCTGGACGGCAGACGGGTCGGCGTAGCCCACATGCTCGACGAGGCGCAGGACCTTGTCCGGCAGGCCCGACTCCTGCCAGTTGCGCATGGGGTTGGGGATGGAGCCGCCCTTGGTGGCAATGTTGAAGTCCTCCTTGAAGATGCGCCAGTCGCGCTCGCGCATGTGCTCCAGCCTCTTCTCGCTCCAGTGCTTGTCGAGCTGCGCGCGGCCGCCCTCTTCTTTGCGCCGCCGCTCCATGTCCAGGATGCGCTCGGCGCGCTCCCGCCCGGACACGGGGTCGCGCTCCATCATGGCCGCGATGAACTTCTGCGTGCCCTGCTCCGTCACGTCCTCGGTGAAGCCGCCCAGCCGGCCGCGCCCGAAGAAGCCCGCCTCTGCCTTTTGCTGGTAGATGGGGTTGTAGTCGTAGCTGGTGTCTTCCTCTTCGTTCCACTCAAAGTTGAACTTCTTCTCCGTCGTGCGCTTCCGCTTCTTCTTGGCCGAGAAGGTCGACTGGTTCTGCTCAGCGCCCATGTACCGCTGCCGTATCATGGCTGCCTCGGCGTCTTCGGGCGGTGGTCGCTTGCCCGACCTCTTGTCTGGCAGCGGTGGCGGCGGCGGCGGCGCCATGTCACCATTGCTGCGCTGCTGTCTGGACAGAGGGCCTAGGGGCGCCTCGGGGCGCATAGACCGGGGCCCCGTGGGTATCGACGCCGACGCATCGTGGCTGCCGTTGGAGTGTGAGTGCCCGTTGGGCGATGCGACGTTGGTGCTGCTGTTCGAGCCTTCTCGCCGCCGTTGCGCCTCTCCCACCTCTTTTCGCCGCTTCTCCAGCGCGATCCGCTCGCGCTCCGCTTTGGACAGGAACTTTGGTTTCGCCGCGGCCGCTTCCTGTTCGCGCTTCGCCTTGAGGATGTCGTCGATGCTCGGTGGCTGCTTCCGTTGTGACGCCCAGCCCTTCTTTGCCTTCTTCGATGGAATCAAGACCGGCCCCAGCCCTTCTTCTAGCGGAGGAGGTGGAGGAGGAGGAGGCATGTCTGTTGGAGGTGGAGGTGGCATGTTTTCTGCCGGCGGAGGTGGAGGAAGGATTGTGTCCGTCATTGCGCGCGGAATCCGCAGGGCCGCCGCGTCGTCTTAGAAGGCGCTGCGTTTTTTGCAGAGAACAATCGTGGCATAGGACGCGTGTAACTGTACGGTGACCGTCAGGGTAAAAGAGGGCGACGTGAACGATGGTGCTGCGGTGACGCTAGCACCTGAAATGCGACAAGGCAACACCACTTCACGTGCCGGTTCCAGGGTTATCGATAGCTACCCACCAACATTAGACCGCCGTACAGTACACCTCCCTCACCTCATATTCGAGCTTGGCATGCTGTCAGTCCACACCTATAATCCCAGTTACATCACCTGCAATTGACGTCAGGTCCCCATTATCTGCACACTACAAAACGCTTCATATGACAGCTTGAGCTTGGACTGGCTGCATGGTTTCATTCATCCACTGCTTGCGAAGATGGATACATATGTCTCTACTCAGTATCTTGGTCGTGTTCTCATTCTGGAGCCTCTAGGCCAGCAAACACGGCCTGCCCTGGTGCTCCATAGTCTTGAATCATTCAGTGCACCATGCACCGAAATGCATCCGCCACCTCAGTCCTGTCTGCCCTTCAATAACCGCTTGGTGACCTTGTCCTTCTCGATGATGTACACATGTGCGCCCCAGCCCGACAGTGCGTCTCGGTCGACGGCGTTTAGCAGCGCTTGCGAGATGGTCTCGAAGAGGTCCTCTGGGCCCTGGGATGCTGGTCAGTCTCGTCCGCTCACTGCTTGCAATCGCTCGACACGGGCAAACACACCAGATCAGGCTCCCACAGGCCTTCGCATGTGCCAAACAGCTGGTCGCTTGCGGTTCCGCTCACAATGAAGTCCTTTGCGAAGTCGATGCACCCGATGCTGTCGAATCCACATATGAACGGCTTCCCGGTTGTCTGGTTGATTCCTGCAATGACTGGGCTGACAAAGTACGGGCCGAACCGCTTCTCGTACAGCGACGAGGAGACGAGGTTGGCCATGGTTTGCGGGCTGATGTTGCGCTCTTCGCGTAGGCGGTACATGTTGACTTTGTAGCGGAAAAGGTCTGAGACGGTAGCAACGTCGGTAGCGAGGCCTGTCAGACCAAGGAACACGTCGCCGTATTGGAAGATCTTGGGGAAGTTGTTGGAGATTGTGAGGGCTTGCATGCCGAGGCGGAGATCGCAGGCGATTGCGACACAGTCCTTGCCCACCATGGCAACCGCGGCGCCGCCATCTATGCACGTATTAGAAGAGCTCGAAGCGTGGCCAGCACGGTGACGTCGTACTTATAGAGAACGGTGACGACTGTTGTGGTTAGCCATTGCGTCAAGAACATAATGGCCGGGGAGCTTACCATGGCTGTGTGTGTGTGGAAGCTCACTGTCGAAGCTGCAACGACGCTTGTTGTGCTCGACAAAGACAAAGTGCAGGATAGGTGGGGGAGGGCAGTGTCGGCAACGTGATGGTGGGAGGCTTCTATCGTAGGTAGTAGCTCAGGTACGCGGCGGCGGGCAAGCTGGCCCCGGGGAGCTCCACACCAGTTGGCCGAGCTTGGGCCTGTCTTGGCACAAAAGTCGTGGAAGGCGCGGTGCAGACGGACATTGAAGGCACCCTCAATTCGACGCCTCCGACATATTGCCCGCCCGCTTTTGCCATGAGCGCCCAGCAGCTGACCGCGGCCAAAGAGCTGCCCCCTCGATTAATACGATTCTTCCAGCGCTACCCCCCGCCTGCGCTGTTTCCCAACCTCACATCCGCCGCCGCAACACCACAGACCACCGCCCAAACAATATCCTCACCATCCGCAATATCCACCACCCCTCCGTCCGACCCCAATGCGCCTATGACGGAGATATTGGCCCCGGAGCTCCCTTCCATACCCTCCACCGCCCCGCGCAACTCCCGCATCCCCGCACACGCCCACCATCTGCCCTACCCGAACCCATTTCTGCCCTCGAAGAACTTTACAACTGGACGGTGGCATGGCCCCGCTTTTGGTCTGCGCAAACAGGCCGATCTCGTGAAGCTTGCCGTACAACACGACGTTGTGGATCTGCTCCCTTGGACGATTAAAAAGCCAGGGGAAAAGGATGCGCGAAGAATTGAAAGCGGACTGATGGTCAAGGGTACGGGTGAGGGGCAGAAGGTCAAGGGAAAGATGTGGGAACGGACGCTCAAAGGAAGATTGGAGATGCGACGTCAGGCCATGCTGAACATGCCCCAGATGATTCACGAGTGGAAACAGGTCAGTCATGGCCTAACCCGGGAGCACTGCCTGTCTCTGGCTAACAAACTCGTAGAAAGGACATGGCCGAGGATGGAAGAAGTGGCCCAGTGGGCGGGCGAAGAAATGAGTTATCCAAAGTTACATCTGGCCCTACCTTGGACAGCACATGTTCCAGAAGTTTTCGTGTACATTTACTCCATTTACTCGGTGTGGTCCGCAAGCATTCACGAGCGGAGTTTTGGGCACATATCCATCTTGTGGGAGCGTACTGTAGCGCTGTATAAATCATATTCTATTTCCGTGAACCCACTCGGATCAGGCAGACTAAAAGAGTGGTCTCTGGGGTATCCTGGCTGGCCTGAGCTCTCAATGCAACTCCGAACTGAATGCTACATCTCCCCCATCTTTAGCTCGCAACCAACAGTACATTGGAATATCCAACGCTCACATGACCATTTCTTCATCGGCATAAGACGGCTGGATACCGTACTCTCTTGCATAGGCATACGCACCGTACTGGTTCTCCATATCCAACACGCTTCCAACATTCTTCTGCCATAAGCCTCCATTGTACACTGGATCAGTGGCTTTATTGTATGTGCTCGACTCTCTCAATGGAGCCTCATCATGTGCCGACTTCTCGTATTCGCGCCTTGCCATCATCTCATAGCCCGACGTCATGTAGGGTTCGGCACTCTCTGTGTGTGGCGAGTCAGCTAACATAGTTGTGCTCGTATCCTGGACAGTCGAATGCTGCGAAGATTGCTGTGCAGAATCTTGCTCCATTCGTTCGTAGCGCAGTTTTGCCATGGCCTCTTCTTGCGCGAGAGACGTGGGTGGCCAATCATACAACTGCCTTGACATGTTGTAGTCACTACCGCTTGGATACCCTTGGCGACCAGCGGGCGGGGAAATCCGCCATAGTTCGAGCAGACGCAGTCGCTGGTCATCGTCTGCGTTCTGGAAAAGCTCAAGCTGGGAGGGAAAGAGTAGGGCCGGGTCAATGCTGTTGCGCAGGAGTACTGCGCTGAGGTCCGAGGGCTCAATATGCGTCTTTACCTGCGCTTCGGATGTGGGCTGAGCTGTGACAACATGATGAGAGTGCGTGTAGTGTTGAGAAGCGTAAACAATCTGCTTGGGCACTGGCTCGGGCTGCTGTTGCACATTCTGGGCAGGTTGCTGTGGGACTGTCTGGGAGAGGTTCATCTGAGCAGTGAACAGTCGTGTAAGTTCTTCTTGCTCCATGTTCGCTTGCTCTTCTGCTTTTCCTCGAACGTTGATGCCAGTTGATATGGAGCCGCACTGACGTAATGGTTAGTGCGGGGCGAGGCCGAAGCAGCAGGAGCTTACATGGGCGCAAGAAATATTCTGAGAGAATATGGCAGGGCTGTAAGAAACGGGAGTGTTGTAGGTGCAGTTACAGTAGTGCGAAAGCATGGGCTGCGCAGGTTGCATGTTGGATTTCGGGTATCAAGAGACGTGGCAAGGACAAGACAGTCAGATCTAAGTGGCTTGATGACTGCAATTAGTGGTGGGCGTAAGTGGTAGTGGGTGGCAGACAGGATGACTGCTCTGCGAGCTCGAGGGTAGCACTTGGACCCTGCAGGTGGTGTGTTTGATGTCCGAACGAGGTGCTTGCACGTGCCAGTGTTGGGCGCTGATACTAACAATACCAACACAAAGGCTTCTGCGTCTTTGAGCGGTATTCGGCGGTGCTGCGACACACAAACGGCGTATGAGTGCTATTGCAAGACAAAGAAACCAGAGGCACTGTTGATCAACAAAGGACGGTGCGGTGGCTCTCTTTTATAGTGTGCAGCGTGGTCGAGGGGTCATGCGTGAGGGCGGGATGATTGTGACAATTTTGCTCGCCCACCAGCCAGTAGTGAGGGATGCGAAACATAAATCGTGCGGCTAGTGCGGGTGCAGCCAATGGGATGCTCCTGCTGGCTGCAAAAGTACGGGCGATGGTGGACAACTCATCAGTGCTGTATGGGCGGGCACGCGTGTGAAGCGTCGTGGTGCTCAATTGGAGCGCGGCCTGTGAGAGTGGAGATCAGAGTGCCATGTGCAGCGATGAGCGTGTGTATCTTGTGCAATGCAAGCCGAGGGCATACCGGCCTGCGCAAGACGGCGGGCCGCTGTACGATGATATACAAGCTCGAATGCATCCGCGTGCGGTCTACTATGTAGTCGTGTCTGCAAGCCGTGGATGCTTCAGTACGTAGCCCGGGAGTACGCAGGCAGGCACAGGGCCTCTCAGGCGGGCTTGGCGGCGCTAGCCCAGTCGAGAATCGAGCTCCGCGTAACTGGCAACTGCCTTCCCAAGGCTGGGGCAGCATCAACACCACCAACCCGCCGCGCAGATCCATCGTGTGCTTGATACCGCCCACAATTGCTCTGGAGCTTCCCCTCAATTCGTAGACAGCACAGGCCGCATCACACACACTACCTGCCTCCGCCATGGTGAGCTTCGGCGCCGTTTTGCGTGTGCCACGCCGGACTGACAGCTCGCATAGACGTCAATAGGCACAGGCTACGACCTGTCCAACTCGGTCTTCTCGCCCGATGGACGCAACTTCCAGGTCGAATATGCAGTCAAGGCAGTTGAGAACGGCGGCACAGCGGTCGGCATACGGTGCAAGGACGGCGTGGTGCTGGCCCTTGAGAAACTGGTGACCAGCAAGCTGCTGAAGCCGGGCGCCAACAAGCGGATAGCCACCGTCGACAGGAATATGGGCATTGTAAGCACCACCCAAGGACCCCCATGCATGGACCTACTGACGAGGCGCTCTAGGTCTCCTCAGGCCTGCTCCCCGACGGCCGCCATTTCGTCTCGAGAGCCCGCGACGAGGCGGCGCAGTGGCGGCAGCTCTACAAGGCCCCCATCCCCGCTTCGTCCCTTGCAGACCGCATGGGAAGCTACGCCCAGGCATACACCCTCTACTCCAGCGTGCGACCCTTCGGCATCACAGCCATCATCGCGGGCTGGGATTCAGAGGCAGAGCTGCCAGTCGACGGTCAGGTCGGCTCCGGTCCGGCAACTGGCTCGGGCGGCAAGAAGGAGGGCGCAAAACACGGCGGACCCTCGCTGTACATGGTTGAGCCGAGCGGGCTATACTGGGTGCGTCACGATACTGGCTGTGATGCATGACGACGCTAACGCAAGCAGGGTTACTACGGTGCAGCCACGGGCAAAGGC
>Ga0265780_10006438_pt1 | contig 14568 bp, 14 predicted proteins | sample P1T30metagenome_FD_192432 | JGI IMG/M metagenome (GOLD analysis project Ga0265780, IMG submission 192432) | Plant litter microbial communities from East Loma Ridge, Irvine, California - P1 T30 | ecosystem: Environmental > Terrestrial > Plant litter > Unclassified | place: USA: California... | reverse complement strand
CGATGGTGCTTGCGGTATGGGTAGGCCTTGTTGGCCAGGGCCATGGCCATATCGTTCGGCAAGTGAACCTGGAAGTCCTACGTCGGCGTTGTAATGTTTGAATTGATATTCGGGCATTTTCTTGATTGCTGACGAGTCAGACCCCCGTTGAGCAGAGCGAGTGGATGGCGCTGAGTTGATTAGAAGATGTCAGCCTGGACAAGGGCTCTCCAATTGATTTGATGATCGATTATAGATGGAAACTGCAAAAAATGTCTGCGTCTGTGTGCCACCGGGGCTTGGTAAAGATTTTCGTGGTATGCTTGTGCAGTCGTATTCGTGGTTCAGTTTCGTGTCTGAGGTGTGAGGTGTCAGGAAACATGCATTGTATACCACAAAGATGGCACGGTTGTGAATGCTACTCCAATATCTTACATTCGCCCAGTCACTGTAGCTTTCAGTCAGCTACTGACTGATTCCGCTGTGAAGTATGACTGGATCATGACTGTGACTGTGGTAAGTGTTGGTGAGTCTTCGGTGTCGCAGCCCTTCATTTCACAACAGGGACGCTCGCGTGACAATGGAAACAAGTCATGTTTGGTAAACGGCCGAGCTCATTGACTGATAGACACTGCAGATACCATCAAACAGGGTGCACGAGCAATCGATATATCTATTTGCTTCACGGATCATCGCCACAGCCACCTCCTCCACCCTGACTCCTCCTGCAGCCGAGGTCTCGCATCAGCATCGATGCCAAACCTCTCCTCTGCTCCTTCTCCACTCCACCCCATCCGATATCTCCCACCCTCAAACAACTTCTCAAACTCTTTATCGCTCAGCCACTGAGCTTCAACAGGCAGATCCCTCATCATCTGACTGCCCGCCACTAAACTAGTTTGGGCGGCGATGCTGCACGGATTCTTGGGTAAGATATTCCTGAGATCGATGGTGAGAAGCGTGACAAGTGCGCAAACGATCATGGCGATTAGCAGGCCTTGCAAGATACGTGTGGAGATGAGGTTTTGTCGGAGTCGATAGGTGGAGTAGGATGTCTGTTTGGCGGGGATGGTCGTGTTGGTGGAGGTGAGGTTCGTGAAGCGACCTTCGCGTGACATGATTTGGGCCTGCTTATAGTCAGTATAAGATCGAAGGGAGGCGCACGTGGCATTTACGACCTAGTGCATCTGAAAGTATGCTTTTAGGCGTTTTTGTGGTAGAAGGTGTTTAACATACCGCGGCTCTTCCATAAATAGTGTTGATGCGTGCGTACAGCTTGTCCCACTTTTCAGACTGCAGAAGACTGGTGTCTATTGTATTCATCGTTGAGTTGCGAAGAAAGGCGGTGAAAACATTATCCAAGGACGTCGATATATTTCCCTTTGACCCGCCGAAGACTCTGGTAGACATGTCCAGCTGTGTATCCGGAGTGGCAGAAACGTTTCGCACGGTTTGCTGGTCTGCTTGCAAGGACTGTAACTTCCATCCAGGCATCGAGAATTGTGCTGAGGCCTGTAGTTCCTGGACAGAACTCCAGCAAAGTACCACGTTGAGCTCCTTGGCCTTTTTCCCTTGCCATGTGCCGTAAAGTCCATATGCTGTAGGACAAGAGAAAAAGGAGGACTGGTTGGAATAGTCGAATGTAGGATTGTACCATTCTCCAAATGGACCGTCCCCAGGATTAACTACTGATGCGACGGGCATGTCACCCGTCTTGGAGCCAGTGCAGTAAAGTTCGTTCAGCATGGGCCAGTTGACACTGACGCCACTTCTGTTGTGTTTCTCATACCAATCATATGAGAGTATAAGCTCATCTTTCGGTACGGTCCAACATGTGAGAGCTCCTCTCCTGACTGGAATTTCCATCGTGATAGAGGACACATTGTGAGTGATGTCAAGGGTCTCGGCTGTCGATGTCAGATTCGGCATGACAAAAGAGCCGGAAGTCCACTGTGAGCCGACCATCTGGTCGTATACAACTAAGCGTGCACTGAGAGCCGTGGTGTAGTTGAACGTTGTGTTGAGACCTGAAAGCATGCTTGTTGGATCATAGAAACTGTCCAAACGAGTGACATTCGTGATTTCTTGATGCGCGATGGGTACGGTGTTGTATAAGCCTGACACGGCTATTGTCAGGAACGAAGCGACAATAACCTGGAAATACATCAGTACTGCTTTGGCGAACTGTCAACTTAGTTTCCGCTGATTGACTTACGCTTAGAGTCGAAGCACCGACCGCGATACGCCCGTTGATGAATGCTGTCCACACGGCATCCGCCTTCCATGTGAAAATGGCCTTGTCCAAAACACTCGTTTTAGCTCGAGCGAACCCTTTCTTGAGTTGCACATAAGGATCAATGATGTGCAGGTCAAAATCAGAACCGGAAAATTGCAGCTTTACCAGGACCATAACTAAGAGTAGTAAGTCAGCACGAGTCCGTAATATTGTTGACAGGTTGGGGATGCTCATTTGGAAACAAGAGCGCCGCGGTGAAGTACTTCGTTACAAGCATCCATAGATGGGGAGACTTACCTAGAGCTGGAACAAAGGTGGAACCGTGTTGTGTCCATTTATTCGATGAGACGTCAAGAAGGCCATTGTCGCGCTCCGAGTGACGAAACAGGATCTCTAGAGCCACGATGATGCTCAAAGGGACTACCAGCAATGCGATCCGAGAGATCCATCGAGAAGAAATCGGCTGCCATGGCTTCGCAGTGACTGATATCGGCTTCGAGATATCGGTTTCGCAGCTCTCAATCATGAATTGCGGCCTGCTCTCATGCCCGACGGAGTTCTGCGCATACACGAGACCGTATTTTCCCGACAACAAGCTTTCTATACTTTCCAGAGAAACGAATCCGGCATTACTCAATAGTAGGTTGAGGTTCTCGCTTTGTGAAATCATGGAAGCCAGCCGGGCGATGGAAGCAGGGTCTTGAGGTGTCGTACGGCGAACAGGTCGGAAGCCCAAATATAGACACATCAGGACCAGGACGCAAAAGAGCGACTCCATGGCTCTCATTGTTGACCACCGAACGAACAAGCGTTCCTGCTTGTAGGTCACCATGCCGGTAAATTGTGTTGCGGAGGCCTCAGGCGTTGGCACAAGGAGATATCGTTTCGCAACCTGAGCAGCCGCACTTTTGAAGATGTCCTGTGCACCGCGAGCAATCTTTTCGCTATCCCAAAAGTTTTGTATATCGTTCGATTCCATGGTTCTCATTATCAACCCAGCGAATGCGTTGGAAAAATCAAGGTTTGGCGGCCTGACTGGGTACTTGCGTGCCAGCTCGGCGTAGAAATTGGTGTCCAGCTGGTCCACTGTGTTGAGCACCGCATTGGTAATAAAAGAGGTCAGCCCAGCTGGAGTTGGCAAGGCAGTACCGTTTTCGACATTGATCAATGTGCCATTCTGGTCTATCGTTATCCTACTCTGTTGGAGCTGGACAGACGGTTTGCAGAACAGGGCGGTACTGTTGGTGATCTGCGGTCCAATGACCTTGTGGAGAATGAATACCACCAACCGATCTCGGTCCTTATCTTCGACTGGCCCATCGCATGTCCCAGGAAGAACACCGCCGGACCATCTTCCAAATGGCGTGCGGTTGTCCACTGCCAAACTCGTATTGTCATTTGGGAATGCTGACATGTGGCAGTCATTGTTATGTACACGCATGATGTTGTACACATTAGTGCAGCCCGAATACGTCGGACAATAAACTGTGACATTATTGTCTATGACTGCCGGCTCACACTCGAGTTGTGCTTTCAAAAGCTTGCTTTCGCCCGTCATGTTGTAGATACCCTCTGTAGACTAGTCAGCGGAGTATTCATGTTAACACGCGGTTCAGCTCGTGCAATTCTGCTGCATGCGTATTTCACATAGCGCTCAAGTGATCTGTTAGCTAGGGCTAGATGCTGGGATAGTTACCTTGAACTGGGTTTGAGGAGCGAAACATTTCCATTGCATATTCTGCATTAGTTCCAGGCAGATACTCAATCTCGCTGAGGGAAGCGCCAATAGACGCAAGTCCGGCCACATCATCAACAAAGGAAGCATTGTGGCCAGATAATTTGAATTGTTCCATCGAGCTCATAGGTAGTGGTTGAGGTAGTAGCACTGTTCGTCGTGTAAATATGCCGGTAGAAAGGACGATCAAGACCTTGAGCAGAAGCGAGGCCAATAGGGTCAACGCAACAGGTAGATGACGGTTCTTGAACGACCGGATGAAGGCGATCACGGGATTTGGGGAGACATAGTCCAGGATGAGGCTGTTGGCGACGGACTGTGGTCCTTTTGCCATTTCTTCCCATGGTTGCATTTGCCTCGTGCGGTACTCGACTTGCGTCCAGAATGCAGCAATGATGGTCAGCACTATCATCTTGGTCAGTCAGGCATCCATAGTAGATAATCAGCTCCTTACCTGCAGTTGGTCCATAAGTGTAAACGTAGTAGAAATGAGACTCCGTCCACGCAAAGCCTTCGCGGTCCGACGAAACCCTCAAGATGATCTCCAAAGCCATGACAAGTAGCGCAAATACAAGCGCAAAAACAATGAGCACCCAGCGACGAAGCATAAGAGGCCTCCATGGTTTTGCCAAGGGCGACTGCTCGATCCCATCATGACCTTGATACTCCAAACTTTGTTGAGATAGCAAAGGCTGTTTTGCTGGCCGTCGGAAAGAGTCAGCGCGTTGCGCCCCTCTCGTAAAATCATCGTCTAGAGCAACTGTGGAAAATATCGCGCCTTCGTTGTTTTGTTGATGATGGACTGGTGAGGCCGCGGGCCCAGCCTCGCGTTTCGAGAACGGAAAACGAAGATGCATCCGATACACAAGTCGCGAAAAACCGAAATTAACCCGGAAGTACAAAAAGCGATCCCACCGCAAGGCCAACGCTTGCAAGCCACCGCAATCAATTATGTATATGGCTGTCGATGTACCTGAATTGCCAGACAATAGGGCGCGTCCGCCTTTTCGACTGGCAGAGACCTAGCTGTGCCGCATCGTAGCGTTTCAGCCCCATTGCTGGGCGATTGATTGATTGGGCGATGCTGCAGGGGTAGCACCGCTAATGTCGCCCTCATCTTTGCGGCGCTTAGATGTCTCTTGAGAAAATAACGATTTGTAAGATGTTCGGACAAAATCGCGAGGTGATGCACTGCCATGGGAGAGTTACAATGCCCGAGTGCAGTATTGTCTGGGACTCTGCGAACGTTCTCAAGCATCACGCCCCTCAACTCTTTCCCTCCGATCCCTCGATATCCTTTTTTTTGCATGACAACATCTTTTGGATGAAGTGTGAACTTGTCTGCCAATGATTTTAGGCAGCACCTGCCAGCCCGCACGCGCAGGAGCTGTTCGTTGGCGTCCCGTCCCGGTCCGATTAGGCTAACAACGAGGAAGACCCACTGTTCTAGCCTCAAGATGGACCAAATGCGCCTGACACGATGATCTCTGCCTCCGGCTCGCCGCGATGGGTGGATATATCCCTCCATTACAATGGGACAAGCCGTCAGTAGCTCCGTTATCGCCATGCCCATGTGCGTTCTCGAGGAGGTCTGCTTTGCTTCCTGGACGAACATTGAATGCAAGCACTGTTCGATGTTCTGCTCGCATCAAGATCCTGACTCCGGAGCTTCCTTTCTGCTCGACCTTGATATCGAGCGAGAGGCTGAGCGTTGGGAAATTCCTCAGCCCAATGAGTCTCTGGAGCAGAAATCAGCAGCAGTTCGTCATGTCTTCCTGAGGCAGCAAATGCCCACGTCTGCTCATAAATATGCAATTTATGTTATGAGGCATTCAAACATGTCTACCAGGTTTGCCCTCAGCGTGCGGGATTCTTGTAGAAGACATTTCATTCCAAGGTTCCTGTATTTGTAGGTGCGATGCTGTACAATCGAAATGTTTGACAAGTAGAAGCTTCTAGATCCCCGCTTCTTGTCTTGTACATTCTATACGACCAGCTGTCAACATGGATCCTGCTTCTCACTTCACTGAGTGCTGCTCTCCATCTCCGGCACAGCCAGGTACGACGATCCATTCCGGTTCATCGGTTCTCCGGCCCTGTGGTAGGTCGCGACCATCAGTGCTTTTGGCTCCTTCTCCAATTGAACGAGACCATTTCTGCTTGACACCGAAATTGGCGGTTGATCATAAAAGTTTGCCCAAAGTGAGAGAAGTGCGGCCAGCCTTCCAGCCCGATGCATGGAACTAGTCGATTGTGCAAGCCAAAAAACGTTTCAATTGGGCTTGCGTCATCTGTAACTCGTCGTGCATGTGTGATGCAATGCGACCTGGAGTTCGAGAAGTATTTGACTTGTAAAAGTGAACAGGCTGCCGATGATGAAAGGAAGGAGGGAGCAGTAGCCTCGACCAGCGAAGTATATGAGATGATGGTATTGATTGCTTGAACGTCGTGTCGCGGAAAATCTAGCTCGTAATTCCCTCCCGTCTTGTGGGCCTCTTCCGATGAACGCCCAAATCGTCACGCTGCTAAACACCTGTACTCCAGCCCTAGTATGTAAAAATAAGATAGGAAGCGGCGAGCGGTCCTCTTGCGCAGACTGCGATTGCTGAAGTTCCGACTACGATCTCTGTTTGACGATATACGTTTGTCTGTGTAGATCGATGTGCAATTGGCGCTGAGGAGAGAGTCGCAAGTGAGAGCACCAGGCAGGTGTCGCTCAAGGACTCAGCGACCGCCTAGTAGACTGAACGAGCGCATGGCTTGCCGCCGAAGACTGTACAAAGACGAAGCAACCTTGAAAAACGAAGATCCCCTAGAACCCCTCGTCTTTCTGGTTTTTTCCTGCCTCTTTTTCCAATGCCTCCTTTTCAGCCTCAGTCAATTCAATAAGATCCGCGCCTTCGAGTCTGTAGCCCTTCGCATCAACGATGTGCTCGGCCGCTGTTGAGAGGTACAACTGATGCAGCCGTGGCAAAAAGTACTGCATGACTTGATCCGCTAGATTCTTAGCGACGAGGCCCTTGTCGACCCAGAAATGTCGAACAAAGACACCCTTGCAACCACCACGATTGGCGGCTTCGGGCGCGCCGTTAGCCTCAACGCAGGGCAGGACGCGGATGTCCTCGGGTCGGTCGAAATCGTAGCGCAGATAGTTTCCAAATGCGGCTTGCTCGTGCGCCCAGTCGAGCTTCCATCTTGCACAGCCGGGGTACCGTGTCTCGGAGGGACATTCTGCCCATGCCTTGTACATCTCCTGTGTGCGCTTGCTTTGTCGTGCGATGACAAATCCAGTGTTCAAGTAGCGATTGCCCTTCTCGTCGTAGTTCTGCGGCTCGTTGGGGTCGATAGACATCATGGCGAGTGTGTCATCGGTCATGTTCCAGTAGTTCATGAGCCACTCGAGCGGGAGATGCGGGTAGTGAAACATGACATCCGAGTCCATGAAGACAATGTAATCGTGCGTTTTGAGGGCCTCCTTCATCATTGGCACCTTGACCCAGGTGCCCCAGCGGTCCGCGTAGTCGGGGGCGCGGATGAATTTGTAGTCATAGCCGTGGATTTGTGCTGTCAGGACGTTAGCCTTTCTTTCGTATTCCATTGACTCAGCGCCCAGTGTCGTACCAAACATGTAGTGACTGAGCATACCCGCAGACAGCGGTCGCATGCCCTTCCACTTTAGCTCCGTGTTCATGAGCTGCCCCTCGCCCTTCAGCGGACGACTGTCAATGTCCAGTATAAGCACTTTCTTGCCTAGCTTCTCCTTGAATTTGGGCTCCTTGGCCAGACGGTAGACGTCACCGTCCTCATCTGTAAAGTTTGCCGCATCGACCGGATGTAATATGGGGCCATATAGGGCTTTTATTATCGTGGGCATCGTGAGATCTTCGGGGTCTAGGGTTACGTTCTGAGTTTGAGGATATCTGTAAACTGGTTAATTAGAGACTCGCGCATGATTCCATGTACTGTACGTTTGTGTTGCGAGCTTGCTTGGCATATAGCCATGCGGATAGCTGTAGTAAACCAAAGCCATAGCCATGGGGATCATGGCAATGAGCAGGACACGCCGCCACCGGCCCTGAGGCCCCATACTGGCCAAAGAGTGGTACGAGTATTCTCCCATTCTCATGCGTGTTTCCAAAATGTGTGCTCCGATGTTTTGCAAAGGCCCAGCGGAGGTTGCGTGCCTGCCCGGGTTGACTGAAAGTTCGACGGAGCGCGCGGAAAGGGTGGCCAAAGCCTCTGACAACAGCCCGTTACCCAACAATACCGCGGGAGGTAGAGAATTAAAGCGTTGCGAGAAACGTGCGATAAACGAAAGGGAAGACGGAAAGGAGTCGACGAGCGTAGGGAGTCGTGATGTTCTGTGGCAGTGACTGTGTCCACTGTCAGCCGTAGATGATCGTCGCGTCCTGGCAGGGGACGTGGGGGGCTAGCCTCAACTTTCTGACACTTGCAGTTAGGCGTCCGGCCTCAAAATGCACCGAAACAGACGTAGCTGCCCAGGAAATTTGACATCTCGTCAGCTTTACGCAAGGGCTGGCATTGTTCTAGATTTTTCAGAAATGTGGTTAGGTATAGATTTGGTCGAAGTTACCAACAGGACTGTGTGTGAACACGCCGGGACTCGGCACGGATCTGCGCATATTCCTTGTACGCAGCCACACAGCATAACGTAGGGCTGATCTTTGTATTGACGCGAACGGCTATCTGAAACGTGGTTGTTCGACAAGACCTGGCCAAGCCAAGGAGAAGTGCGCTAGCGGAGTCCACGGCATCTGATTCGCTTGTAGCCTCTGATGCAACTCGAGTCCGCCAGAATTCCATAGTTCCGAGCTTGTAACGTCGAAAATATGTCCAGACCAAAACATCTGGTATGCGCAAACATCGAACGGCCTCTCATTATGTTGCCAGAGGACCCTGGCATGGCGGTCGAGGTGGTTGGACCACGTGCTCCACTATAGCAACCGAAGCAACTCGGCGTCTTTTGCGATCCCAGGACTGTCGCGTGCGCAGTTCTCGATGAGTGCCATCATGATTTGTACCCACTCCTGCCACCCATCTGGTAGAGTGTCTCTCAACTTCTGGTCTGGGGATCTTGCTACGGCCTGGAAAAGGAGCACCTGACCAAAGCACTGGCAACACCAGCCAAACTTCAGGGGCAGAGCTGAAAGCATTTGGGTGCACAGGCCCATAGTCGTTGGCCAATACATTCCACCGCGAAGCCCTTTTTGCACCTCGTCATATTCGGCGTCGCTGGTGAATGATGGCGCATGCAAGGCTTTGTATAGGAAAGGTCTTCCAATATGGAACTTGGCCACGAGATATCGGCTGCGCAACATGGCTTTCGCGATGATATGGGCAGGGCTGGGCGAGTCGTCTGCATTCTCGTTGTCAGAGAACTGCAATGATGGAGGGAGATTTGCACGCCACTGCTCGAGCTGGTGATGCATCTCGGCAGTGATGCTCACACCAGGGTATGCTTCCTTCTCGGCGAAGAAGTACAGGCTCTGCTTCACCCGGGTAAGGATTATGCGATGAGCAGCCTGTGCAAGAAAGTGGAAATTGAAGAATGAGTCGTCTTCGTCGATGAGCAATTCTGCTATCGACGTCTTTGGTCGAGGGCAAGCTGTGAACTTGGGCAGTGGTACGTTCGATTCATACTCCAGTATTCCACTGTGCGGTAGGAGATCAAGTTCTTGGGTGATGACTGTCTCGTACATCAACGTGTTCCAGAAGAGTCGCGAGAACATGTCGCCCTCCCATTGGTCGAAATCGATTGTCTCTGATCGGCTCAGGATCGTCATACAGCAAAGAGCTGCACGGTTGACAGTCGTCCAAGAGTCTAGTGGGCGCAAAATTTGAGCGTAGTACAACGTTGACAGCATGTAGAACTGCCCAGCCTGGAGATCATTCTGGCACATGACAAAGCCGAAACGCTTACGGGCTTCGTTGAAGAACGTGAGCCCTGGCGTTTCGTCCACTGTAAGCTCGTACCAGTCAGGGCGCTCAAAACCTGTGTTAGACGAGACTATGCGGGAAGGAAGAGCGAAGTCACCCTCTTCATAGGCTTTCACTGACAGACATCCAAGCGCGAGGACGATCAGTACAAGGCACGATTCGATGTCATAGCCAAACTCAGTCGCTGTAGCTCTGCCAAGGGTACCTGAGTAAAAGAAATACTTGTCGAGTATGGGAGTGTTGCGGTGGAAAACGCCGAAGTAAGCATCAGCAAGGCCTTTGACGACTGACTGTGGGAGGCTCATCAGCCATGACTCTGGCATGGTACCATAGGGCCGATCGATGTGCATCGGAACCGGCGCCCGCTGGCTTTCTATCTCGACAATGTAATCCTCCGCAAGTCCGGCGCGTGCCGCAGTGAATTCGACAGGTAGCACACTTTTTACAGCTGGCCAGATGGCGACGCGGTGTTGACTGAAAGAGAGCGCGACTTTGCTTTGTATATCTGGAATTGCGAAAGGACTTCTAGCAGGAGTTGCCACAGTCTGAGGAGACATGACCAGCTCATGGATGTTTGATCTATCATGACGGGATATGGTCGAATTGAACCCAGGAGTATGGTTCACTGGACTTGGATGAGAGACTACCGAAATTGGTGAGCGATGATCTACTACCGCCACCGAGGGCAGCGATGCTGGTGCTGGCTGTGGCGTTTTCGAACCAGTAAAAGCAGCTGTTAGATCTTCGATTTTCGCCTCAAGCCTCCGGATAGCATTGATGGCGACGGTCAAGGATTGGTCTTTCTTGGTGGTTCGTATTTGATAAGTACAATCCAAGTCCATAGCCTTGCAATAGCCTGGGGTCCACATTAGTACTGAATATGCAAGTGTTCGGCCATAGACTTACCACATCGTGGGCGATCCTCGTCGCATCGGCTTTTCCTGTTGCGACAAGCATCGCAAGCCAGAGTGGCCATGAAGGAACGCTGCTTTTTCAAGACCGAGCCATCCGGGTCTTCTTGGCTTCCAGTGCCATCGGCATCATTGGGGAGTTGTCGTTCAGACAGCGCTGGACGCGACGAGCCAATGTTACTGTCGCGCGACCGTTTGGTCATATCATGCTATTGATTAGGGTGGGCGAGCATTGACAGTCAAGTTCTCTCCTAAGAGTGAGATTGGGTGGATGACCGTCGGCAGGTTTTCCCGATCGACGATGTCGGCGAGTCCACGTGAGCGCACGTGCCACGCCAACAACACGTCGATCGATGTCGCTGCCTCTTCCTTCTCCCTCTACACAACGCCATCTAACCAGCCTCAGGTACCGCACAGCCTCTTCCTCTCCATGGCTGTGCGGGATCATAAGGACGTCTTGGCCGCCTTTGGAATGCAAACTCACATCACCAGTGTCACTAACGAACGTGTGCAACGTCTAGCTCTTGTTCGTGAGAACCTCCACTAATTCGACGTAGGACTACTAGCACCCTCACACCTACATGATTGCTATTGATACGGTTACCGCGCTCTTGTCGATCCTAGGCCGAGCCGAAGTGCTTACGTTGTCAAATCGCCGCTCGATGCCCACTCGCAAATGTACATGTCCACGAAGATGACCGCCACGTTCGAATCTAACCAATTTCTAGACTATGCGCAAATGCCCTGCTGTCTGATTCTCTAGGCATCCAATCATGTGTGCATCACTAATTGCTTCCAGGCTCTTCACTACAGCATTCCTTGTTCAATCTCATGTCTCATTCTAAACTCGTTCAATGTCGTCTTAGCATCCTGATCATGTCTGACGCTCTAAGATTCCGTTCGTGTTCATCACTAATAACATGTAGTCCATTTCAATGCCAAAAACACGCATCTCTCCATTGCAGTCAACTAAGACACGAGTCTGCACCATGCTGCTCCATAATTATGGGCTACCCTTGTGGTGCGACCAGAGTGCGTTGCGACCTCAACTGCACGCAGACGGTCCTGTAGCGCCCGTGTTGCTGTTCATGCGGCTGCGCTCCTTCTCCTTTATGTACACCCCGCTCGTCTTGGTCCATTGTCCATCCTCCAACGCGTCTCGGGTATTCTTGTCGTTCGGTCGTCGTTGAAGCCGTCGCACGTGCGTGTGGTCTTTCGATTTAGGACGACTCCCACTGGCAGCCCTGTGGTCCAACCCGGTGTTTCCAGCGTACACGCCCCGCAACTGCTCTGTCTGATCCATGTACGATCGATGTATGAACAAGGCCCTCAGGTAGTTTTGGTTGTGTTGTTAAGTCCGGCGTACCTGCAGGCTTTCAGTCCTTCCGGCCCTCATCGACGGCCGCATGATCCTACTCAGTACTTCCAGCGATACGCCCCGCACACGCTTTGTCTGCTCTATCTTTAATCGCTGTATGGAGAAGTCTCTCGGGTCAAGGTCGTTCGGTTGTCAAGTCTGGCGTACCCACGGCCTTTGGATTTACGACAACCGTTATTGGCGGCCGTGTGGAGGGGTCAAAGCTCTTCGCATGTTGTCATGACGCAACACCAGGCACCACGTAAAGCTCCAGCAGCTACAGAAGAGGCTATTTCGTGTTCCACATGGATGCTGGGCAGCTTTGGTACTTGTAGGCGGATCTACAGATGATCAAATGTACGATTTGGCAGTCCTATGGATCTGATGCGTCCCACGGGCTCCGCGGCGGTCTTTCACGTTTCAGGCCGCACACTTCGATGACTTTCGACCTGAGTCTTCATACGGAGAAGCAGATCTCGATCCCCGAGTCCAAGCTGCTTTTGGACGCGAGCTAGAAGCTTAGCAAGGCTTTCCTTCTCCTCCCCCGCTTTGCTCGCCGTCCTGCTCTCTGCCTTTGAGTTCACCGTGAACTACTGTATTCCTAGCAGGTAGTCTCCGGCAGTGGGTCTGTATCACGCAGGCGTCATATCCTCTACCAATGGCCGCCAGGATTTCAGATGCTAAGGCCGAAAAGGGGTAAGTCATACCGATTCTCGCAGCGGCTGAGTAAACCAATCCTCGTGCACGGGACTATACGGAACCAGGTGAAGCCTCTCGGGCGAATGAGAAGCCAGGAACCAGCCTTGCTCTCCGCTTCGGAGTCGTAGATCTGAGCCTGGTAGTATCTACGGTTCACGTTCATCTTTGGATATGAGCGATGAGGTTGTACAGACGCTGCAGCCTGCGCCGCCGGTGGGTATATAAGAGGTTGCCTCCACCGCTTTACCTCGATATCCTCAGCAAACCTTGAGCTCATTACCTCCTCACGTCCGTCTTCTATAGCAACTCTTTCCACAAGCTTTGACAGACCTCTCAATCAGCTCCATTCTGCCTCCATACCTCCTTTCTGAACCAATTCCCACTTCTTGTCGACAAATCTCAACATGTCCGACTTCAACATCATCCCCAACGAGGTCCAGCCCATGGGCCCCATGTGGCAGCGCCTACCCATGGACATCACCATAGAGATCATGGTCTTCACTCTCATGGCCATGCCCGTAAACAACAAGCCTGGTCGGGTCATCAACAAGAAGTGGTTCGACATCCTCACTGGCCTTGGCGCGTTCAAGAAGTTTCGCCTCTGGTGCTTGCCCCAGCCCACGGTCATCATGAAGCCCTTCTACCAGGGTCACGACTTCGTCTTCGACCACGGCACGGACATACTATGGGACGGTCCGCCAGTGGCACCCATCTTGCCTCCTCACGCTGTCCGCCACCTCCTCCGCCGCATTCGAGTCACCATCATCCTCCACGACTACGTTCTCATCGCCCAGCCTGGCAGCAACAATTACATGTGTCAAGACTTGAGCTCCGTCAATGCGCTCATGCAGCACTGCCCAGGTGCGCGTTCGCTGCGCAACCTCACTAATTCGACCACTGGCTTCTCCAACCTCGACGTTCTGGATCTGGAAATCGTCCCGAACTTTCGCTCCGGCAACGACACGGCTATATTAGCCCTCATGACGGCTGCAGCTTTTGCGGTGAGCGCCCGCAAGGTCAACATTACTGTGCGGCAGATCTCCCCGAGCCACATTCGGGTTCCTGAGCTCAAGAGCGTCATCGCAGTGACCTTGGTGGAGTAGTGGTGTGCTGGCTGGCTGGCTGGTGGCTGGTGGATACTGGGTGTTGAAATGTTTAGGTACATATAGGATTGTATATCCTCGGAATCTACTTTGTTGTTGTCGCCTCTGATACCTTCCTGCCTCATGCATTGTGAACCTCCTGGCTGATATATAAGATTCCAGTCACGATGTGCAGATATGCTCACTGAAACCCTCCTCGCCAACATGTCATATTTTCATCGCTATATGCGGACATGCTTACTGAGATCCTCTTGGCTAACAGATCAGAGTACAGTCATCGTGTGCAGAAATGCACAATGAGATCCTCCTCGCTAACACACCATGTTCCAATCAGTATATGCAGACATGCAGACTGAGAACCTCCCCACGCACGCATACACCTCACCATCTACCATCTACCCTTCCATGAGGCTATACAGACATCTACAACACCTCATCAACCGACATGTCATCATATACCCAACTCAGACTCATGCCGAAGCACATCGGCTATACACATGACTCATCCCCCTCACCCCCACCATTCGTCATCCAGGCAACCAAAAAGTCGCCCATACAAAATGCCCCCCCCCCAAATCCGCATAAGTCGG
>Ga0265780_10006435_pt1 | contig 14572 bp, 13 predicted proteins | sample P1T30metagenome_FD_192432 | JGI IMG/M metagenome (GOLD analysis project Ga0265780, IMG submission 192432) | Plant litter microbial communities from East Loma Ridge, Irvine, California - P1 T30 | ecosystem: Environmental > Terrestrial > Plant litter > Unclassified | place: USA: California... | reverse complement strand
TGTAGCGAAGGAAACGCCTTGAAGAAACGATGAAGGATCAAGTGTCGGCTGCGGTCTGACTGTGTTAGTTGTAGCGGCAGCTTTGCTTCGTCCGCTGTGAGCATCATCACCATCGTGTACGACTCGAAAAGCTGGCTCCAAGTTCTCAAGGAGAATGAGAATGATGTGCGTAGCTTTGTCCGTGATGTTCTGTCTTAATCAGCATAATTGCATGTCCAGAAATCGCCTCCTTCCAGGCGAACCTGTCACTCTTATTGTAGCAGATCCTCCATAGCGATAGAGGCTCAAGCTATTCATGCTAGGTTGCCGCGCAGCGGTTTGACAAAACAGTTCAATGCATGCTTTTGGTTCGAGACTGGAGGGATGCGCAAGTGTTCTGATCTCACAACGATAGACTGGGGTGTTCTTCTACCTCCGTACATCTAGCGCTGGCACCGTCGAACGTCCGCTGGTCATAAGATGTGGTCCGACCAAATCTTTACACACGCATTGGAGAGATTGAATGGAGAGTACTGAATACCATTGGTTCTCCGACGAGCAATTCTGCTCACACAATGCCATTGTGGTCAAATGACAAAGCGCGCTTGTCTTTCCTGGACTCGCTATACACACGTCGCTAGAGCTTCAAGCATTGACGTGCTGCGTCGTGTTAGTGACATCCGCAGGAAGATTTCGATGTTACCTTGACGTGTTACCGATGTATTCTCTACCTGTGTTTGATATGTCACCTTGGATGTGATGTAATAGCATCTTCGTGCTTGGATGCAAACGTGTCGACTGCACAATTCACTTCTGTCTCAGCGCATCCAAGCGCCGCATTGACTTCTTCTGGTGAAAGTTGTTGCCTGGGTGTTGTCGATGGCTTTGCGTTTGCAGGCGTTTGCAGTCGCGTCGAAGATCTCCCAAAAACACCCACTCGCTCCTCTCGTCCATCCCTTCTTCCAACACACCGCAACATCAACATCTTCAACATCCCCAAGATCCCTGTAACATATACCATCCATCACTAGCCAGCAAAGATGGCTTCACCGCAAACCCAACCTCCCTTCGACGTGGAGTCCTACCTGAGCGGCGACATTCGCCAATTCCTGGCTGAGATGGAGGCATCCAGCACTTTCGTCTCACACATCATGAAGGTGGTCAACGAGACAGTCGCCGATTTCATGCGCTCGGAGATGGAAGAGGGCGCGAGCACCGCCGAGATGTCGCGCATCTTCCTCCTCTACGCCAAAGAGGCATCCCAAGCCATCCGCCGCATCTACTCTGCCTGGTCCAAGTACCCGCAGGCTGGAGGCGACCTGGAAGGCGCTCCAATCGACCGCATCGACTATCGCTACACCGCGACCAACGCCATCGAGGGCAACAACGAGTCCCTCTCCTTCAAACTCGCCATTTTCCTAGCAAACACCATCGATTCACAGGGAATCGAGTTCCAAACCATCATCCACGAGCAGAAGCGCATTAACGACTGCCTGACTGCCATCAAGAAGACGTACAAGGTCTGGCAGACGCTGCTTGATCCGCCGAGGCACCTGGACGATGACGCACTTCAGGTCGAATTGACCTCCGAGTCCGCATCTCCGATTACATACACCATGCAGCCTGCTCAAGGAGATGCTCCCACCCTCACCAAGCCGAGCACACCTGCAGAGTTGATGAGTTCAGCCGCCATGGCCGAGCAGGCAGAGTACGAAATGCACGACAACGTCCACATCTTCGTCAGCGATGGCAAGGTTTTGAGGAACAAGGCCGAGAAGATCGCAGACTCTGCTCAGCAGCTTGACATCATCAGAAAGGCAGAGGCGAAGGAAGCTAAAGAGGCTAAGAAGGCGAAGAAGGCGAAGGAGACTGCTGATGCGCTTGCTGCGAGCAGGGCCAAAGGCCGCAACAAGAAGAAGATTGTTGTTGTAAGCTCTAGCGATCATGAGGAGGAGGAGGAGGAGGAGGAGGAGGACGAGGATGAGCAGCCTGCGCCGGTGCCGAGTCGCAAGACGACGAAGACCACAACTCGCAAGCGTCCTGTCGAGGACATTGAGGAGGGTGGCAACGAGGACAGCACCCCCAAGAAGACTCCTGTCCCTCGTAAGAGGGCGAAGAAAGCTGAGCCCACGGAAGCTCCCAACGACGGCAGCAGTGAGAAGGCATCCAGCGAGTTGAACGACGGAAGCTCAATCACTCCAACTCCTCAACCTCCTACCACCCGTGCGCCAGAGAACGCCAAGAAAGGAGGAGCTGCACCCAAATGGCTCAGAGACGAGGACAACGTTGGAAAGCAACTTGTCATGGACCACCCCCAGTGGCAGATGCCCCTAATCTACAGGGAGTTCAACAAGCGTCTGGCGAACACCGCATTCCAAACCGACAAGATGGAGACCCATGCCTATCGTCCGGACTGGGTCGAGTTCCCGAGGATCGACGCTCAAGGCAATGTCATCAACGACAAGGAGGCCCGCAAGTTCGACATCTGCTGGCGCACCTACGAGTCCCTCCGTCAACACCTTGAGAAGCACAAGGCCAAGGTAAACAACGAGACGGTGGCCAAGCCGTTCACATGGACTCAGCTCACCGAGAACCCTGTCTCTCATCTTCCCAAGCGTACCCCTCCTCCAAGGCCGACCTACTTCAAAGATGGCACTACCCTTGTCCCACAATTGGAGAACGAGTCTTCTGCCGCGGAAGACGCTTCGGCGGACGACACTCCCACATCCGTGTACCAAGACAAGGAGTACAAGACTGTCTCTGGCTGGACTCCTGTCAACAAGCCCGTTGGCCGCACATTCACCTCCCTCAGCTCTTCTCCTCCACCGAAAACCAGGAAGCCTCGCGCAGTCAGGGCAAAGGCACAGAAAGATCTGCCTGAGATCAACGCTTCGGAGTACAGCCAGCCTACCGTTCTCACGCAGCCCAGGACTCCTGCCGAGCCGCGCCTTCTGGGATGGCCTTTTCATGAGGAGATTGTGCCACAAGAGAAGGACAACGCTGGGCCGAACAGCCTGCCTGGAGTCGGGCAACCCGCCCCTGGCGATCAGCTGTACGGTGGTCTAGAAGACTTCGTCAAGGATCAATCCGATGGCGTAGACGTTGGCATCGAGCCTGCACAGACCCAGCTCGACGGCCCAGCCGACGGAAACCAGCACGCACAGGCCCAGGAGGGCGCTCTTTCTCGCCGCACTCCAATTCCTTCCGCTCCGGCACTCTCTCGTCTTCCTCCTTTGTCACTGTCTCAGAATCAAGGCCTCGCCAGCGGCTGGACGCAGCGCATCAACACTCGCCGTGGTTTCAACCAGGGCAGGGTCTACTACTTGGACCCCCCCACCCAAAACACCAGCTGGACGAACCCTACAACCCCTGGGTTTGACGCCCATGTGGCCTTCGCTGGCCCAAATGCCACCGCTCCTCGCTATCCGCAGAACCACGTCTGGTCCGATGGCCAGCATGTTCCCCTGTCCGCCACTCGCCTCTCCACCTCCAGCCGCGATGCTTCGTTGAACGATCTCGCCATCGCTAACCTTCCTACGCCGGAGCATCGTTTGTCCAGGGCCCCCAGTGCTCCAGCTGCTCGTGCGGCTGGCACTCGTCTCTCGGCGGTGACTCGTGGAGCTACCGCTCCTCCCAGCGCCAGGCCTTCCTTGATTGTGAAGCTCCCTGTTGGCCGTCCTCTCTCTGCGGCAGAGAAGCCAAAGAACGATGAGGAGTCTGAAGACTGAGGGACGATAGATAGGAGATGAGAGACGAGCATTGGCCCGGATAGCTGGAACTTGGGCACGAATTGAAAAAAGACTTATGGAAAGCGTTTATTTGGTCTATTTCGCGAGGGTCAGTCACCCAGAGATGACTTTTGGGCGTTATATTAGCATAGATCCTGAGGGCTTGTCACCCAGAGATGACCAAAGACAGGCAAATTTATACATTCGCTGATGAAAACTCCCAAGTCCCGCTTCTCCATTTAACAAATCTCGATGGCAATACCAATAGTGGAGAAAATTATTGCCATGATATCCGCACAGAGCCCTGGGAGAGTCCTAGTCGATCTCAAAGGCTACACTGCGTTATGTTAAGTCTAGGAGTGATGATACTAGCTTAGAGTGAACAAATATAATGAATACAAGTGTAGGACCTTCTGCGGTAAGCAGGCTGTGGAACACTGTCAGTCCATATCACTGATGATCAAGAAATGTGTGGCCTCGATGACATCGTTTAAAGCCTTCGACGGCGCTCTTTGTTGTGAATGCGCACGATAGCGAGTATACTCGCTCGTGTATAGAAGAGATTATCGTTGCTACTGAGCGGCTACCGCACTCAAAATGCTCTACAGTTCACATGATGAATGATCAAGATCTCAGTGACCAGGACCTTCATGAGACTGTTGTGAGTCTCCAGCGGCTTGACATGTTGTTGACTTGCACAGAAACGAGAATACTACTTCACATACAGCAGGGATAACGATTAGTATTCAGCGGTACCCATACCTCAATCGGCATGCAGCAACTGCCTCATCTACGAGAGAGATCACGAACCTCGTTGTGCGGCTTCCGTAGCTCAATCGGCATACGGCGTTGATCATAGTACCTTAACTCAACCAAAGACTACCGTTCCCGCTGCGCAATGTACGTGGCTCACCCAACATATGAATACGATGATAGTACCTCGTCCACAGCAGGGACGATGGGCACTGCTCAACGGTGTCGGTAGCTCGATCAGCTTACATCCATGATCCTATTACATCGCTCACAGCAAAGACTCAGGCTGTTTCTCAGCGGCATCCAGAGAGTATGCAGCACATACTTATCATGGTACTGTCTTGTCTCAAGCAGAGACCATCGTTGCCCCTTGACGGAGCCCACAGCCAGATGGACATCTAATGGTGATGATACAAACATACAAATCGGAGAGATGTGCCACCTCGGTGTCGACATACCGCTCGACTCCGCGCAGCCCACAGCGCTTCTGTATACACCATTAGCGCAGCCCATAGCGCTTCTCTGCCTGACTCGTTCAGCAAGCGTTGTTCGCAGCTAACCGGACCCCAAACGCTGTGAGCTCAGTCGTCGATGACCAGGTGGCCTTAGGCCAGACGACCACGATCCCTACCTTCCCCGATCTCTACGAATGTGACGTTGTGGCACTCACGGGCGCAGATCACGCTACAACAACTCAGGACTTTGATAACCCGAAAAAGTACATAGCCTGGTATAAATCTCTAGAGGTAGCGTTAGCAGGCCAGAACCTGGCCAAGGCCGACGGCCTTACAGAAGGCACATCAGAACTCGCGGCGATGGCCTGGCGCCGAACAAAGGCTGCACTTCGACAGGTGCTCCCGAACGTGGTTCTGTTAGGCAACTCTACCACACTCTCAGAGCTTTTGAAGTGTGTAGACGAGGACAATGCGCCAAAGCAGGAGGTTTCGTCACAACCTGAACGTGAGCATAAGCTCTGCCAGCTCTTCGAAAAGTAGAAGCGCAATCTCCAGGCTGCTGCATCTCGCACTGCGCGCTCGCGCTCACCGCATTCAGACAACCAAAAAGCCCGCCCTCCGTCAAATGCTCGCGATTCAACTCGAGATACTAAGCAATGATCCTCACCTCACAACACCATCTCGCTAATCGCCGTCCTCCGATTGCGCAAGCTCACGATTGACACGCATCGTAAACTCGCGATTCAATTTGAAAGCAGCTTGCTGTGGAAGACAGCTTAACTTTGAGCAGCGATACCTCCGATCTCGTCTCGTCAATTCATCAATGGGCAATTCGGACACTTTTGGTGAATGGTGCGTTCCGTTGATCTGCTGCCAGTAGTTCTAACGTGAAGTACGAGTTGAATGACACAAAGGCTGGTGAAGCTTGGGCTCAGGAATTTTGATGGCGGACTCGTGGTAACGGAGCGACTGGTTCGCACAAGTCTGTTGTTCAATGCTCGACTCTCCACTCAAGCAGCTGTTTCTGGTCGCTATGCTTCCTTTCTCATTTCATTCCTTCTCTTGATTGTCGTTCCAGAAGTGTGCGGGTGACAGCAGCGGACCTTTGAAGACCGCGTTGCAGGCTTGCACTCTAAGCTAGTCTTGCGCTTCTGATGCGTTGTAGGATCGGTGATGCCAGATGTGTTCGCTTTACGGGCGGGTCACTTACGCTGTCAGACCTGCGTCATAGGTGTCAGCTGGGTCGAGAATCGAGTAGAAGCGCGGCTCTCATCAAAAGTCTCATGTCTCTTACCTGTCAAGGACTCAAGGTGCTAGCACGTCTCTTTTCTCGGCTGCCACGAGAGAACAAAGTTCCTACTTTGTCAGCGTGGACGTCGCAACTTGCAATTTGATCTTGCCGCGACTTGCCAATCTTCCATCCCTCATTGAACTCGGACTTCGGGCGTGGTGCACTCTTTGGACTGCGGTGCGCTGGCTGGACAATGCCAGGGACACAGACTTTCACTATTCACCTCACGTAACTTGCAGCTTGCACCTACTTGGCTGGTCAGCTCAAGGTGATCGTCTTCGCTGAGCTTCCACATCCGCCCAGTCGAGCAGACCTGCTTCCCGCAAGAGAGCAGCGGAGTGCGAGCAGCTCATTTCAAGACACTGAACAGCTTCAACAACTGTCTTGATCATGCAGCCAGTTCAGATCGCGTGGGGTTTCCGCAGACGCAGCTTTCAAAATCAACTGTCCAGTCTTGATGTGTTCCTGGCCACTATCTCCCTGCTTGAGGCGGGCAAAAGACCGCACCATGAGCTATGCGCCACTCCAGTGTTTTGTTCTGCGACTCAAAGCCCTCAACTATTGCTAAAGCTGCGGCTATGTATCATGTTCTTCTTCCATTGACCCAGCATTTCCCTTTTGCCCCTGGTTCTACCCCGGCTTCTTGACCAAGTCATGTGTTCTCTTGTACCGCATATCTGTCTATCTGACACGCCATCTTTGCCAAAGCCGCGGTCATGCCTCGTCCTTTTGTTTCTTTGATCCAGCTTATTCATTTTGCTACCATTCCCGCCCCAGCTTTCTGACCAAGATGTTCAACCTCTTGTGTCGCGAATTCGTATTCTCGGCATGGAACTGCCGAGCAGCGCGGCCCAGTGTTGATGACCTGCAGGGCGATATGCGGGCGTGAATGTGTGCAGGCTGTCCCTCTCGTCCTCGTATGTTATATCCGACTCTTCATCGATGTCCATGGGGTTGGGGCGGCGGCGAATGTCGCGGGCGTCGAAGCGGGCAGGCAAGCGAGCATCGTTCCTGCCAGCGAAGAACGAGTGCTGTTTCGGCCTCGCTGCAAACGAATGTTAGCGACTCGGAAGCGCCTCTGAACGCTCGAACATGCTCACAGTGTATTGGTTTAGGGTGGACGGAGTTGACACGACACCCTCTACTGAGGTGCCGTTAAAAATGCGAGCCTCCTTGAGGCTAAGACGGGCCCAATCCTGCTACGACCTGGGAGCCCTCGTGGGCGTGCGGATGATTCCGCCAGTCTTATGGGCGTGCTTCTCTTCCAGGAAGAGCAGCTTGTTCAGACTCAGCTGCATAGAAGCAAGTCGCCGCAGCAGGAGCCGCAACAGGGGCTTGACTCCTTCTCGCCGCTGTAAGCCTGAGCTGGTGCGCAACGTGGGTGCTTTTACCGGCACCGGTTCTCCCGCAGTGGCGCCACCATCACCTCGTCGTGTTCGTGTCCCATCTACCCCGCGCCGTCCTATGCCAGCGGGGGAGAACGTTCCTGTCGGCAGTGGTGTTAAGTCTAGTAACAGCCATTACCGCCGTTCTCCTGTGTTTCCTACTGGGGTGCGTGTCGCACTCAACTTTACTCAGAAGGAAGAGGAGGTTGGAGAACAGGAGAAGGTGCCGCTATCCGTCTCTCGCGCCTCCGCCTCTTGGTGCTCTGACATGCCTCCCTGCCGCATACAGATGCTTTCTGCTCCTATCAACTCCGCCCTGTATCGGTGAGGTCGCGAAGATGCCGCCTGGGGAGGCGGACTGCCGCGCTTCTAGCAGCGGCGAAGAGGTGGAGGAAGCAGCTGCCCTACTGGCTGCGGACGAAGGGGAAGTTGTGGTACAAACTCGTGAAGCCGATCGTCTCCTGCTGGGCAGCGACAAGGCGCTGCAGATTGTCGATGTCAGTCGCCGATGGCGCAGCAGAGGCAGGAGTAGGCGCAAGCGAATCAACCTGGCGGGATTCGCTAGTAGGGGTCAGCAATCCACTGCTCATGAAGTGATCGCCATCTTCGGGACCGCTGCGGTGTGCAGGAAGTACATGCTGTGTAAGCTCGAAGGGTCGCGTGGCCGAAATACGCTGGTGGTGATGGTGAGCGGGAATACTGGATTATGTTAGCTTTCCTCCGCCTGGAACACGCAAAGCTTTCACGTCACCCGCTGTTCGTCGTGCATGCCTGACAGAGTCTGTTGGCCTGCTTGGAGGGAGAAGCTTCGGGCGAGAACGCTTGTGTACCTTTATCGCATGCTGTTCATGTTGCGCTAAGTGAGTCTGATGTTGTGCCTACCTCGTGATGCCGTCGTCTGTGATCTGCTCTTCCCAGGTCTCGAAGAATGTGTCTGTGTCGTGCTTGAGTGGCGATTGTCGAAGCAAACCCGCAAAGCAATCTCTCAGCCCTTGGAACGTTGCTCCTTCTTCTCCTCGACATTGTGCTCTTCTTCACTGTTCTGGAGCCCTGTTGTAAGCATATCAGCTGAGCGCAAGCTGAAGCAAAGCAGTATGCAACTCTCCACTCATGAATGACTTCCTGCTTCCAGCGCCTGCTCTGAGAGATGGCCAGCGAGCTCTAGCGGACTTGTTTCATGTTTTCCATCCATCATTGCATCTCTTGCTCAAGTTCTCTAGCACATCAGCGTTGTGGAGAGCCATTCGAAGGAGGTCTTGACTGCGGTCTTGCAAGCCTGGTCTGAGGTTACGCACAAATGGAGAAGTCGTTCCTAGCTTGCTGGGGGCGGGCGAAGACCGAGGAATGTCAGTTGTGATGAACGAATGTTAGTCACTTATATATGAAGGCGTGGTGGATAGTCTCGTCACACCATCTTCCCCAACAGTGGTCCTCTCCGCTCTTCGTTGATCGAATTGCTGGATCAGCCCAGCATGCCCTTGCCTTCCACCTGTTCATTCTGTCCTTGGTTTCGGGTAAGGGCGCTTCCATCTCTGCCGCGGGTCGGAACCTGTCTGAGCGCACATCTCCGAACGGTAAAGCGCGAACGGTAGCAAGTCTTCGCTGGACGAAGGCGGTGGACGGAAGGGCCGGCGATCCCTGCTGACATGTCAGTACGTTCTCCCATGAGCGTCCGAAAAAGGAAACCCTGCTTGAGGGCGAGTACTAACCGGACTATGAATGCAATCTCTGCTCCTACTTGACGAACACCGTTCTCAAGGCGAAAGAGAGGGAGTTGCGGTTTCTTTTGTCCTTAGTTCTGCCTATACCTTTTCATGAAGAATCTCCTTTGCCTTTCGCAGCCTTTCCAACGCGCGTGCTCGCAGGTTCGATGTAGGCGTGTGGCAAGACCGGCCACGGTGCTCTTGATGGAGCAGGCTTCTCTCCTCGAGCCACACATTGTGCTCTTGCTCAATCTCCATCTTTCTGCTGGTGAGTCGATATCTTCGGAGATCGATGGTATCGGCGTAGTGTCCCTTGTCCCGTGCATCATCATGCTGTGCGGATCGCTCAGGCTGGGGATTGCGGCGCCGCAAGAAAAGAGAAGATGAGTGCATGACGGCTTCTGCTGATGTTCGTGCTCGATGTGCTCACAGAACGAATGGGCAAGGTCGGGTATCAGGCGATCCAGGAAGTTTGTCTCTGCCAGGGCTTGAGGAAGGGCGTGAAAGGTACGAGGAGCAAAGCGGCGCGGATCTGATGGAATAAGCAATACGCTGTCAGGAAGAGACGAACAAGTGGAAGTTGCAGCTTTTGATGCGCATACCTCATCGTGAAGACTTGCCTTCGCTTTCCGCAGCCTCTTTCTCACGTTTGAAAGGTCTGCGAGAGCGAAGCACAGTCATTGCATGGACCTCTTAAAGCCATTCTTCCAGTGGCATCAGAAGCGATGGGGACTGGCAATGCGCAGAAATTTGGTTGGACTTCGAATACAACTTCACCACTCAGTGCAGGAAAGCTTCTCGTCTATGTACACTCCGTCCATACCGCTGGCGAACGTGGTTGGACCGCATTTAAGATGGTCTCCGCTCGCGCAAAGCTCTCTCCAACATGCCTCTGCTTGCCATGAACAGCCGGACGTCGGCCACGCCGCCAAGTGCTTCTGCCCACACCTCCAGAAGCTGGCCGACCTCGAATGTGTCACTGTTGGTAAGTTCTCCTTCCTTGCGCACGAGCTTAGGATCTACTGCACCATGTCTAGAAGGTTGAATCGAGAGCAGAGATGATGCGGAATGCATTGTACAAGACCGCAGCAAGCTTCTCCAGATCTTGAAGGACACTGTCGGCTGGGATTGTCAACCTCATGTCAAGTCAGCTCGCACCGGAACCACCATTGCTCGACACCTAGCGCTACAGACCGCAATTATTGCTCGCATTGAACTCAATCATGGTCATCCCGTGTGCCAGCCCAAGTTTGCGTTGTTGAACTGCTTGACCGAGGATCAATCAAGGAGCCGGCAAGGTGGTCGTAGCTGTTGCGTTCGAGATGTACGGCCTCGTCACTACTCGTATACTTCGAAGTGCACTTGAATATCGCAGCTCGCTCGCGGCCTTGCTGTTACCGGTATTTGCTGTCTTCGGAACAAATGACTTGAATCGAGCATGGCCTCCGCGGAGCATTGAGCAGCGTTTTTGGAGCTGGCGGAGTCTGTCTTGCTAGTGCCGAGAAAATCACTCTCTTTGCTTTGATGTTACGCACTCCTTCTTTTGTCGCTTTGATCGGTGTTCTGGTCTTGTTGTCTCGCGGCGCCTGCGCTTCAACTCTGCCAACTCATATTTCAAAAACATCATGAACTGTTGGCAAATCCAAGCATCGGCACCCCTCGCCGCACACCATGACCGTCTCTGCGCAGCCCGAGAGACACTCCCCTTATTTCTTCATGAGCCTACGCTCGGTTTCCAGCCCATGTACGGACGATAACGAGCTTCCACATCCGACGAGCTGTTTTCGACACTGTGCTTGAAGCGGTGGCTCCGCTGCGGAAACAAACACGCACGACCTCTCTGGACCAACAGCGCTCCAGTTGAGAACTCACGAGCACATGCGGCGTCGTGCTCAGCGCGGCGTGAAAAGCTGGTGCAGAGAGGCTATAGGTAGGGAGAGATCTTGCGCTCTCGTCTGCGAGCACTGCTGACAACGCGACTTGGAGTCGAGGATGGCGGACTACTTGCTGATCGAAGAAACGCTGGTGCGCATCGCCGGGTCGCAGTGGCGCAAACTACGACGAGTCCTCGGCACATGTAACGGCTCGTAGTCGCCGCCCAGGTAAGGTTGGCGCAAGTCCAGGAAGCTATGGTTGTCGCTGGCCAGACAGGTTTTCACAACGGTCTCACTGCTGGGCAAGTTGCCGCTGGCCATCACAGCAGGAGTGTGGGCGCTGTCGACTTGGTATGGGTAACGACCCAGGCTGAGCAGTTGAGTGTCGTGGGCGCTCGCCGATGAGTTATCGTTCCAGCCCTCACATGGCGCACTCAGAAGTGAAGCTAGCAATGTTGGTTTCTTGTCCATACTGAAGCAAAGCTTCCTGACATTTTCGATCCCTTCATCTCTCGCAAGTGCTAGAGCGTGAGGCCTGGACGTCTCCGCCTGCGCGAGCTGCTCGCAGTTGAAGCACATCTCCTGTGGCATTGCGAACGTCTTTACCGCTGGACTGAGGAACACTAACTACATCTTCCAGGGTGCAGCTCATCGGTCCAGGTAGCGCCTGTCAGGTTGATAGTGAAGCGTCGGCCGACGAGTCTCAGAGGATGCGAGCGCTGTTTTCTCGGGGTTGTGACATTTGCTGATAGGCTGCGGAGGATCTGGGGTCTCATGAACGTTTGAGAATGCTTAGTAGCAATACTGGACGACGCTCGCAGGATTGCTGCGAAGGTCAGGAATCTGCAACTGCTGCGGAGTGGAGTTGAAGCTGGTGTCGGCAGAGCATGCTTCGGGCAGGATGCCCTACACGGAATGGTGTGGCGGCGTACCAGAAGCTGCTTCTGTTGGTGTACCAGCGCCGGCTTTCGGGGTGATCGCTGAGAGACTTTGAGTAGGATTTTGCTTGGCGAGTGCTCTCTGGGAAGTGCTGTTATCAAGTATCGGACGACGGCAGTGAAGGTGCCGAGCTTTCCACGTGTGTACTGAATGAGACACACTCTCTGCAAGTTCTTTCTGCCCTTGCAGTGGATCAGATACCGCTGGTGGCGAAGTAGCTTCGGTGGAAGCTTTCTTTTAAACGCTGATGTAAGACATGGAGCGAGCGTTCTAAAAGTGCCGGGCCCTCCACGTGCGTGACCAAAGCTATGCTGTCTTCCCAAGCTCTTTCTTTACTTGCGTCCCATCGGAGCGCTCTGCTGGCGCCGTAGCCCTTGCTGATCTGTTCGCTCAACTGCCTGTACACAGTACAGTGCTGAAGGATGGTGGATGAGTGGTGTCCGTGAGGCTTTTGAATACTTTCTCATTCCTGCAGTACTGTCAGTCAGCTCATGTATCTCAGCAACGCATCTTCGCAATAAAAAGGAGTCTCATGTCTGAAGACTTGTGGCAACGACCTCCAGCCAGTCAGCCAAGAGCTTGGCCAGTCTCCAGAGGAGCATCATGAAACGCGATTTCGCAGGCTTTGCCATGCTGGGAGCCGCTGCGTGGATTCGGTGGGTTGCGAAGGATGTTGGAGCGGCATGAGTGACGACTGATGTCGTGAGGAGTTATTCATGACCATGTCTACGAGACTGCTGGTGGTGAGATGTCCTGAGCTGAGCTAAAGAAGGGCTGCGAGTGGAGTAGACACACATCTTCCGACATTGTGTTCGGCGAGAATGCTCAGCGTAAGAGCATTTTGCTTCGGCCGGACTGATCATCCATGACAGCGGCTGAGCTCTTACACTAGTCCGCGTGGATATTCCTCCTTCTTTGCTGAATGGTCATGACTGACAAGATCTAGGCAAAGATTTTAATTGCTACCGCAATCCACCCATGGTCCTTGTGTATCTCCGTGTCTCCGCGAAGATAATCTCTCAACTCTTCTTTGACCGTGCAATGGTATCTCCTCGCTCGCTGTCGTTGCGCTCCCAACTATCGTGAGCAAGAGCTTTTTGCACAGCTGAAGCGCCTTCGCAGTAGGTACTGCGGCTAGTGTCTCGTGGTTCCCTAGAGCTGTGTAGGTGCGCCTATCCTTCAACGCCAGCATGCCTGATGACCAGGTCCAGGATCTCATTGATGCTGGCACGCAGCAGGGTCCGTACAAGCCCAGCCCTCGTAAGCTGGCTGTCGCTGGTGGGTTCGATCAGTCTTTCGGCACCCTGAAGCGTAAGCGTGACCGTTAATGATGGCATCCAGGACAACATAGATCGTGGGGGGTCACTTCGCTGCACGTTCTGTGGGCGCATGTCCAGTAAGCTTGCCTTTACCGCTGAGAGCAAGACTTCCATAAATAAGAAGCGCTTTCGACATCTTCCCGGATAAGACTGCTGGTTTTGCTGTCAAGAAGACCAAGCAGGCCGCCACTCCCCGTCGTCCTTCCAGTGCAGGCCTCCCGGATTCATCCAGCAGGTGGTTCAGCGCTGCTGGCCAGGTCTCCGATCGCAGCCCTTTAGCTGCGTATGCTCTCCTCTTATCTTTCTGCCGATCCCAAAGCCGCGGCCTGAACGCGGTCTCTACCTATGGAGAGACTTTGCAAGCTCGTGTGGGTTCTACCGCCGAATTCGACTGGCGCATCCTCATTCTCGCTGAACCTCAGCAGGCAGGTTGTGACACCTCTTTCGCTCAACGCCGGTGAGGGTGTACTCATCACTTGGTTCTCTTTCAGGCAACTGTGGGTGGTGCCAGCTTGCCACAGTCTTCGTCAATCAGCGCCTGCGCCCCAAGTGCAGACTGAGCATCGTGAGCTTGGGTGGCTACCAGACGGCATCGAACGCAGCCAGGTATGAAGGCAAGGGGTGGGATCGAAGGGGAGGCGTCTCATTGGCCGCTGTTTTGATAGCTTATCGTCGCGCAAATGGTTGTTCGAAGAAGCGTTGTTCATATCGGAGCATGAGTGGGCGTTGAATAGTGCCCTGCTTTGCGCGGATGTTCCGTTGGAGCTTCAGCGAGGAGCGCTTCTTGCATTCTGTTTCGTGATGGTAGGATCTTCGAACGTTGCGCAAATGCTGGAAGGCTGCCTGTTTTGAGATACTGTGTCTGGTGTTCGAGCGTGGACGGAGTTCCGCGGCAGGCAATCTTCTTATTGATATTCTGCCATTGTCTGCCATCTCTTTTTTCAGGGTGCTGTGGCTTCAAGAGCTCGCTGACGGGTCACCCTTTTTCTTCTTGTCCTTCCCGATCTTTCGGGAGTCTTTCTTGGTTGTCTTCTTCGTGAGCTAATGTCTGCCGAGCTGCTTTCGTACGCGGGTGGCGACTGTGCTTCGGAGTCATGCTGGCGAATGTAAGTCGGTGGCGTCACAAAGCATGGCGAGGAACGTGAG
>Ga0265780_10006433_pt1 | contig 14574 bp, 7 predicted proteins | sample P1T30metagenome_FD_192432 | JGI IMG/M metagenome (GOLD analysis project Ga0265780, IMG submission 192432) | Plant litter microbial communities from East Loma Ridge, Irvine, California - P1 T30 | ecosystem: Environmental > Terrestrial > Plant litter > Unclassified | place: USA: California... | reverse complement strand
TCAACCCGGGGATGACGTGGCAGATCGCGCCAACCCTGAAGCTCGAGGCGCAGGCCAACGCGACGAAGTCGGACTTCACGCACGAAGCGCCGACCGTCATGCCGATCACCGCGGCGGGCAGCGGATTAGTGGCCAGCTATGACGCCACCAATGGCGGCGTGCCCAGCATTACGTTCAACAACGATGTGAACAACCCGGCGAATCTTGGCTGGGCAGGTGGCCGCGTCAATATCCAGAACGAGCTGCGCGAAACCAGCACCAAGGGTTTCCATACCGACCTGACCTGGGGCGACAACAAGCTGAACCTGAAGCTCGGCTACGCCTATGACGATATCGATCGCCGCATCCGTGGCCAGGACAACTCGGCCGCCTGGCAGGCCGCGGTGTGCGGCAACAACCCAAGCGTGTTCCTGCAAGGTCCCAATGGCGCTCCTGCCTGCGACGGCGCCAACACGCCTGGCGCGAGCGCCGCAGCGCTCTATCCTGGCTATGGCACCGGCTACAGCGCGGGCGCTACCGCGCCGCTGACCTACCAGGGTTCGCTGATCCCGGCCGACCAGTTGGCCAGCTACCTGGTGCCGGGCGAATACGGCCGCCTGGTCGTCGACTGGGACCGTTTCAAGAAGGATTCGAACTACGACTACTACAACTCGACGGCGCCGGATTCGACCAGTTCGTCGACTGGGGCGAGCGCGGGTTATATGCGCGAGAAGACCTCGGGCTTCTATACCGAGATCAATGGCTCGACCCTACTCGCCAATATGCCGTTCCGCTACAACGCCGGCGTACGGTATGTGCGCACCAAGCAGGAGGTCGGCTCGCTCAATTCGTTCAGCGACCCACGCAACGCATCGCTCACGCTCAACGGTTCCAAGTACCCGAACGCGACCGAGTGGCAGTATGTGAACAACACCTACAACAACACGCTGCCATCGGGTACCGCAGCCCTGACGGTCGCCAACAACGTCATCGTGCGCGCCGCGGCATCGAAGAGCATGACGCGCGCCAATCCAAACGCGCTGCGTCCTGGCATCAACTTCAGCTCGGTGTCGGCCGACGTCGGCACGATCGGCAGTCCCGAACTGCAGCCATACATTTCGAAGAACCTGGACTTTGGCGTCGACTGGTACACCGGCGGAGAAGGCTATGTGAGCCTGACCGTGTTCCAGAAGAAGCTCAAGGGCTTCACGGTGATCGAGAACCGTTCGCTGCCGTTCAGCGCGCTGGAGCAGTATGGCGTTACCTACGCCAACCTGATTCCGAACCAGCAGGCGGCGATCGACGCGCGCGGCGGTCCGGGCGCGGCGACCGTGGTGATGAGCCAGGAGCGTAATGCCGGCGGCATCCTGCGCATCCGCGGCCTGGAAATCGGCTGGGTCCAGCCGCTCGACAAGTTCTTGCCGATCAAGGGCTTCGGCTTCAGCGAAACCGCGACCCTGATCAACCAGTCGGCCGCCGGCGAAGGCACCAACGGCTTCGTGGCCCTGAACGTGCCACGCAAGAGCAACAACTTCGGCGTCTACTACGAGAACCATGGCTTCATGGCCCGTTTCTCGCACACCTACCGCGAAGGCAGCCAGGCGGCCAATGGTGGCCAGAACGGTATTGCGGCCGCTGCCCTGTATGGCCGCGCCTACAAGCAGGCCGACTTCTCGTCGAGCATCGACCTGGAGCAGGTCATGGACCGCGAAGGCTATCCGACCATCACGTTCGACGTCGTCAACATCAACAAGGCCAAGCGTGACTCGTACTTCCAGTTCGAGAACGCGCAGTTCGGCTTCTACGATCCGGGCCGCACCTTCCAGCTGGGCCTGCGCGGCAAGTTCTGATACTGGCGCGGCTTGACTCCCTGTCCGCGCTCGCCGTACTCCGGTGAGCGCGGACGGGGAAGTCTGGAGTAAAACCGATATCGGCCAATGATTGCGTTAACATAAATGTTAGAATCATGTCCGGCGACGCTCCCACTACGAACCACGATACTGCCGTCCCCTGGGGCGGCATCATCAATAGAGGAATCATGACTACTATCCAAGCCAATCCGCTTCCCGATGACCTCGACCGCGCGCTGCTGGTTGGCCGGGTCTGGCGCACCGGCGCCAATGAAGGTCCAGCCGTGGTCGCCGTGCGCGGCGGCCGCCTGGTCGACATCACCCGCCATGCGGCGACCGTGGCCGACCTGTTCGAGCGCCGCGACCTGCTGTCCATCGTGGGCGGCGCCGAGGGCGAAGACCTTGGAACGGCCAGTGAGCTGATGGACGCCGCGCTGCGCGGCGAGGCCGGCGCCAACGGCATCCGCCTGCTGGCGCCGTGCGACGTGCAGGCGATCAAGGCTGCCGGCGTGACCTTCGCCGTCAGCCTGCTGGAGCGCGTGATCGAAGAACAGGCCAAGGGCGACCCGTCGCGCGCGGAAGCGCTGCGCGAACAGCTGCAGGCCACCATCGGCACCGACCTGTCGGACATCGTGCCGGGTTCGGAGGCCTCGCAGCGCCTCAAGACCGAGCTGTCGGCGCGCGGCCTGTGGTCGCAGTATATGGAAGTGGGCATCGGCCCGGACGCCGAAGTCTTCACCAAGTCGCAGCCGATGTCGTCGGTCGGCCACGGCGCCGACATCGGCCTGCATCCGACCTCGCACTGGAACAACCCCGAACCCGAGATCGTGCTGGCCGTGAACAGCCGCGCCGAGATCGTCGGCGCCACCCTGGGCAACGACGTCAACCTGCGCGACATCGAAGGCCGCAGCGCGCTGTTGCTGGGCAAGGCCAAGGACAATAACGGCTCGTGCGCCATCGGCCCGTTCATTCGCCTGTTCGACGCTACGTACACGCTCGACACCCTGCGCGAGTGCGAAGTGAACATGCTGATCGAAGGCGTGGACGACGGCTTCATCCTCGAAGGCAGCAGCCGCATGCGCGAGATCAGCCGCGACCCGCTCGACCTGGTGGCCCAGACCTGCGGCGCGCACCACCAGTACCCCGACGGCTTCATGCTGTTCCTCGGCACGATGTTCTCGCCGATCAAGGACCGCGATGCCGCAGGCGGCGGCTTCACCCACCACCTGGGCGACAAGGTCGGCATCTCGACCCCATCGCTCGGCACCCTGGTCAATACCGTGCAACGCAGCGACGCGATCACGCCCTGGACCTTCGGCGTGCGCGCGCTGTACGCCAATCTGGCGCAGCGCGGCTTGCTGGTCCAGGATTAAAACAGTCCTCAATACGAAAAACTTCATGTCTGACTTTAAACAACCAGCCTTTGAATACGCAACTTATCCGGACCTGAACGGCAAGCGCGTCGTCATCACCGGCGGCGGCAGCGGCATTGGCGCCGAGCTGGTCACCGCCTTCGTCGGGCAGGGCGCCCGGGTCTGGTTCCTCGACATCGCCGAGGGCGCAGGACGCGCTTTGGCCGAGTCGCTGGCCGCATCGGTGGCCAACCCGGTTCACGCACCAACCTTCCTCCACTGCGACCTGACCGACCTCGATGCGCTCAAGCGCACCTTCGACGGCATCGTGCAGGAAGCCGGCGCCGTCGACATCCTGCTCAACAACGCCGCCAACGACGACCGCCACGCCATCGGCGACGTCACCCCGGCCTACTGGGAAAGCCGGATGAACGTCAACCTGCGCCACCAGTTCTTCTGTTCCCAGGCCGTCATTCCAGGCATGAAGGCGCAGGGCCATGGCGTGATCCAGAATTTCGGTTCGATCTCGTGGCACCTGCCGCACACCGAGCTGGCCCTGTACATGATGGCCAAGGCCGGCGTCGAGGGCATGACCCGCGCGCTGGCGCGCGAGATGGGGCCGCATGGCATCCGTTCGGTGGCGGTGATTCCCGGCGCGGTGCGCACCCCGCGCCAGGAAGCGCTGTGGCATACGCCGCACGAGGAAGCGCGCATCCTGAACGGCCAGTGCCTGCAAGAGCGCGTGGAGATGCAGGACGTGGCGGCGCTGTCGCTGTTCCTGGCTTCGAACAATGCGCGCCGCTGCAGCGGGCGCGAATACTTCGTCGACGCGGGCTGGTACGGCGCATGAGCACGCGCACAAGCACGCGCACAAGCACGCGCACCGTCACCACCGTGCCGCATTGCCTGTGGGACGTCGGCGCCACGCTCGGAGAAGGCGCGCTATGGCATGCCGGCGCGCGCCAGGTCTGGTTCGTCGACATCAAGGGCCGGCGCCTGCATTGCTATGACGCCGACAATGGCAACAAGCGCAGCTGGGATGCGCCGGGGCAGGTGAGTTTCATCGTGCCGGTCGCGGGTGGCGGTTTCGCCTGCGCGCTGGAAGATGGCCTGTACCGCTTCCATGAGACGAGTGGCGAGTTCTCGCCCTTGCTGAAGGTCGAGGCCGACCAGCCGGGCAACCGCTTCAACGACGGCCACGTCGACGCCGCGGGATGCCTGTGGTTCGGCTCGATGGACGATGGCGAAGACCAGGTTACCGGCGCCCTGTACCGTTTCGACGGGCGCGCGGCGAGCCGCGTGGACGACGGCTACGTGATCACCAACGGCCCGGCCGTCAGCCCTGACGGGCGCACGCTGTACCACACCGATACGCTGGCCAAGCGCATCTTCGCCTTCGACCTGGGCGCGGACGGCACGGTCGCGCGCAAGCGCCTGTTCACCGAGCTGGCCGATGGGGGCTACCCGGACGGCATGGCGGTCGACGCCGAAGGCTGCCTGTGGGTGGCCACCTTCGGCGGCTGGCGCATCGACCGCTTCGACCCGCAGGGCAGCAAGGTGGGCGAAGTGAGCTTCCCGTGCGCGAACATCACCAAGCTCGCCTTCGGTGGCGACGACCTGCGCACGGTGTATGCTACGACCGCGCGCAAGGGTTTGTCCGCCGCCCAGCTCGAAGCGCAACCGCTCGCGGGCGGACTGTTCACCTTCCGTGCCGACGTGCCGGGATTGCCGCAGCATGCGCTGCGCTTGCAGGCGTAAACCAGAAAAGAGCAACAGAAATGACCGACAGTTTCACCAAAAACGTTCAGCGCCGCTACCGTTCCCAGGACTGGTTCGACAATCCGGAGCGCATCGACATGACCGCGCTCTATCTCGAGCGCTTCATGAACTACGGGATCACGCCCGAGGAGCTCCGCTGCGGCAAGCCGATCATCGGCATCGCCCAGAGCGGCAGCGACATCACGCCGTGCAACCGCATCCACCTGGAGACCGTCAAGCGCGTGCGCGACGGCATCCGCGACGCCGGCGGCATCCCAATGGAATTCCCGCTGCACCCGATCTTCGAAAACTGCCGCCGCCCGACCGCGGCGCTGGACCGCAACCTGGCCTATCTGGGCCTGGTCGAGATCCTGCACGGCTATCCGATCGACGCCGTGGTGCTCACCACCGGCTGCGACAAGACCGTGCCGGCCCAGCTGATGGCTGCCGCCACGGTCGACCTGCCCGCCATCGTGCTGTCGGGCGGCCCGATGCTCGACGGCTGGTTCGAGGGTGAACTGGTGGGCTCCGGCGCCGCCATCTGGAAGGCGCGCCGCCAACTGGCGGCCGGCACCATCGACGAGAAGAAGTTCGTCGACATCGCCACCGCCTCGGCGCCGTCCGCTGGCCACTGCAACACCATGGGCACCGCCTCGACGATGAATGCCGTGGCCGAAGCCCTGGGCATGTCGCTGACTGGCTGCTCGGCGATCCCCGCGCCTTACCGCGAGCGCGGCCAGATGGCTTATGAAACCGGCCGCCGCATCGTCGAACTGGCCAAGGACGATGTGCGTCCGTCGACCATCCTGACGCGCGACGCCTTCCTGGATGCGATCGTGGTCAACGCCGCGATCGGCGGCTCGAGCAACGCCCAGCCGCACATCGTCGCCATGGCGCGCCATGCCGGCGTGGAGATCACCCCGGAAGACTGGATGGAGTATGGCTACGAGGTGCCGCTGCTGCTGAACATGCAGCCGGCCGGCAAATACCTGGGAGAGCGCTTCCACCGCGCCGGCGGCGTGCCGGCCGTGATGTGGGAGCTTGAGCAGGCCGGCATGCTGCGCTCCCAGCGCCCGACCGTCACCGGCAAACCCATGGCCGAGAACATCTACAACCGGGAAACCGACGACCGCGAGATGATCAAGCCGTTCGCCGATCCGCTCAAGGAAACGGCGGGCTTCCTGGTCCTGAAGGGCAATCTGTTCGACTTCGCGATCATGAAGACCAGTGTGATCTCGCCGGCCTTCCGCGCGCGCTATCTCGCCAATCCGGGACACGAGAACTGCTTCGAATGCAAGGTGGTCGTGTTCGACGGTTCGGACGATTACCACCACCGGATCAACGATCCGAGCCTGGGCATCGATGAGTACACGATGCTGGTGATCCGCGGCGCCGGCCCGGTGGGCTGGCCCGGTTCGGCCGAAGTGGTCAATATGCAGCCGCCCGATCACCTGATCAAGGAAGGCATCAGCAACCTGCCGACCCTGGGCGACGGCCGCCAGTCGGGCACCTCGGATAGCCCGTCGATCCTGAACGCCTCGCCCGAAAGCGCGGCCGGTGGCAACCTGTCGCTGCTGCGCACGGGCGACGTGATCCGCGTCGACCTGAACCACGGCCGCTGCGACGTGCTGCTGTCGGATGAAGACCTGGAAGCGCGCCGCAGCGACGCGCCGCCGCTGTTCCCTGCCAGCCAGACCCCGTGGCAAGAGATCTACCGCGCCACGGTGGGGCAGCTGCACAAGGGCGCCTGCATGGAACTGGCGCTGCCGTATCGCGGTGTGGGGCACGATATGCCGCGGCACAACCACTAAGGCCGCCGGCTGGCTTTCTTTCGTTAGCCCCAAGACCGTCGTTACCTTCACTGGAGGTAACGACTCCCCGCGCAGGCGGGGACCCAAGTTTGCTCGCACAACCACCAAGATATGCATAAGTGGTCTGCGTGAGACTTGGGTCCCCGCCTGCGCGGGGACGACGGTTTTTGGGCTAACAATAAAGTACTTATTCCACCACCACCGCGCTGCTACCCCCACCCGCAGGCCGCACCAGCACCTTGGTTGCAATCCGCTCGGTCATCTCCTGCACGTGCGAGATCACGCCGACCTTGCGGCCCATCGACTGCAGCGCATCCAGGGCGTCCATCGCCACTCCCAGCGTTTCGCTATCGAGGCTGCCGAAGCCCTCGTCGATGAACAGCGACTCGACCCGCACCCGGTTCGAGGACAGCGAGGCCAGGCCCAGCGCCAGCGCCAGCGACACCAGGAACGATTCGCCACCCGACAGCGAGTTCACCGAACGCACTTCGCCGCCCATGTCCTGGTCGCGCACCATCAGCGCCAGTGACGGCATGCCCTGGTAGCTGACCCGCTCCAGGCGGTAGCGCCTGGCCAGCTGCTTCAGGTGTTCGTTGGCGTAGCCGAGCAGCACGTCGAGCGTGAACTGCTGGGCGTAGTTGCGGAACTTCTTGCCGTCGCTGGAGCCGATCAGCTCCGACAGCTTGCCCCAGCGACCCTCGACCGCCTGCTGGCGCTCGATCTCGGCCAGGCTCGATTCGGCCTGGCGGCGCCGCTCGTCGTCCTGCATCGCGCGCAGGCGCAGCGCGGTCGCGGCCTCGATCGCCCCCTGGCGCTCGGCCACCAGTGCGTCGAAGGTGGCCTGCACCGCCTCGAAGGGCTGGCCGTCCGGCGGGCTTGACGCCAGATGGGCCGCGCGCTGGGCGCGCCGTTCCGCAAGGATCGCGGCGGCATTGCCGACCTGGGTCTCGATCGCGTTCAGGGCGGTGCGCTCCTGCGCCAGCCAGGCGGCGCCGACCTGCAGCAGGCGCGCCAGTTCGTCGGTGTCGTGGATGTCATCCAGGCCGTCAGCCTGGCGCCGGTAGTCCTCCAGCCAGTCGGCCAGCGCCGCGCTGGCGCCGGCGCCAGCACCGTCGAGTTCCGCAATGCGTTCGATCAGCTGGGCCTGTGCGGTACGGGCCCGGGTCTCGGCCTGCGCCGCCTCATTGGCGGCCTGCTGGCGCGCGGCGACCTGTTCGCGCGCGCCGCTCACGGCGGCGGTCAGTTCGCGTTCGACCTCGCCCGCCGCGCGGCCCTGCCACAGGGTGGCGCGGGCTTCGCGCCTGTGCTTGACGTCGCCGTCGATACGCTCGAAGTCCGCCGCCAGCCGGGCGCCTGCCACGTCGATCTCGGCGATGCGGGCCTGGGCGGCGCCGGCTTCGACTTCCAGCGTCGCCAGCGATGCGCTGGCCCGGGCCTGGATCTCGGTTTGCTCGCGCCATTGCAGCGCTTCCGCAGCGCGTGCCCCGCTCCAGCCGGCCGGGTCTCGGCGCCATGCCGCCTGCCAGCCGTCGCCGTGGGCGGCCGCCATGGCGGGATCGAGTTCGGCCAGCAGGGCGTCGAGCTGCCTGCTCGCCGCCTCCTGGTTACCGCTCAGCGCCTTGAGTTCGTTCTGCAAGCGCGTCGCGGCCTCTCGCTCGGCCTCGGCGTTCTTGCGCAGCGTCGCCAGCACCGCTTGCGCGCCATCGACGTCGCGCTGGGCCGCGTCGCGCGCGGCGGCGGCGGCGCGCCAGGCCTGTTCGCGCAGCGCCAGCGCATCGACGGCATTGCGCGCCAGCGTGCGCTGGGCGCCGAACCAGTCGGCGCGATCGGCTTCGTCCGGCGCATCTAAGGCCAGCGGATCGGCATCCCAGGCCGCGGCCAGGCCGGCGATGCGGGCGTCGGCCGCGTTGCGGTCGTGGGCCAGCGCCGCCAGGCGTTCGCGGGCCGCGGCCAGCGCGGCGCCATGCGTCGCCTGCAGCGCGCCATGCTCGCGCACCCGCGCGCGGCAGCCGTCGACTTCGGCGCGCAGGCCGGCCAGCATTGCCTTGAGCGTCGCATCCTGGTGGGAGTAGGGATGCTCGAGGGCGCCGCACACCGGGCAGGGATCGTCGTCGGCCAGATTGGCGCGCAACTGCTCCACGTCGGCGGCGCAGGCCAGTTCGGCGGCACTCAGCGAGCGCTCGGCCTGGACCATCGCCGCTTCCAGCATCGGTGCGGCGCTGCGCGCTTCCAGCAGGGCTTGTTCGGCGTGTGCCGCGGCGCTCGCGGCGCGCTCGCTGTCGCGGGCGATACCGGCCAGCGCTTCGCGCGCGGCTGCCAGGTCGAGCCAGGTGCGTTCGGCCGCCGCCAGCTGTTCGCGGCGCGCTTCCAGTTGCCGGCGCTCGGCGCCGATCGCCTCGGCGTCGAAGGCGTCGAGCGCCGCCATCGCGGCGCGCCGGTTCGCTTCCAGCGCATCGAGACGTTCGATTGCCTGTGTCAATGCGCTTGCCGCCTGGGCGTCGCGCCCGGCGGCCTGCTCGGCTGCGCTGCGCGTCGCGGCCAGCGCCGTCGTTCCGGCGGCGAGGGCGTCCTGCGCCTGCCCAGCCTGGCGCAGCAGGCGTTCCCACTGCTGCCAGCCGGTCGCCACGGCCTCATGGCGCGACTGCGCCGCCAGCCAGGTCGCGGCGGCGTCGCGCAGGCTGCGGGCGCGCGCCAGTTCCTCGGACTTCGACGCGTGCCGGGCACGCGCCTCGCGTGCCTGCTGGCGCGCCGCTTCCAGCGCACTGCCTGCCTGGGCATGGGCGGGGGCAAGCGTCTCCAGCGCCGCATCCAGCGCCTTGGCCTGGTCCAGTTGCGGGCCGGCGGCGCGCAGCTGGGCATCCAGGGTGTCGAGCCGCGCGATGGCGGCGTCGACCTCGGCGTTGCTGGCGCGGCGCGCTTCGAGCGCCGTCGCCAGCTCGGCTTCCAGCTTCGCGACCGAGGAATGGGCCTGGCGCCGTTCGGCTTCCAGCCGCTGGACCTCGACCGCCAGCGGCCGCGCCGGCTGCACCGCTTCCAGGGTGGCGAGGCGCTGGCGCCGTTCTGCGGCCGCGCCACGTTCGGCGTTGGCGGCGGCCAGTGCTTCCTCGGCCTGGGCCTGGCCGCGCTGGAGCTTGTCGAGTTCCTGGTGCCAGCGCAGCTGTTGTTCGAGCAGGGCGTGGCGGCTGTCGAGCGCTTCACGCGCGGCATCGGCGGCGCTGCGCTCGAGGTCGAGCTGCGCGCGCTCGCTTGGCGCCAGCGGCGCGACATTGGCCAGGCTGGCCTGCAGCACCTGGGTGCGCTGCTGTTCGAGCTTGTAGCGCTCGAAGGCGCGGCGCGAGATCTCGCTGTAGACCGTGGTGCCGGTCAGGGTTTCGAGCAGCTCGCCGCGCTCGTTCTCGTCGGTCTTGAGGAAGGCCGAGAACTCGTTCTGGGCCAGCAGCACGGCGCGCGTAAACTGCTCGAACGACAGGCCGATGCGCTGCACGATTTCAAGCGCCACCTCGGTCTTGGTGCCGCCAATCGGCGCCAGTTCCGGCAGGCGGTGCAGGCTCATCTTGGCCGGCTGCAGCGCGCCGCCCGGCTTGTTGTACGAGCGACGCACGCTCCAGCGCGCGCGGTAGCGGCCATCGTCGCTGCCGACGAAATCGACTTCGGCCCAGGCTTCGGCCGCGCCACGGCGCAGCAGGGTGCGCGGGTCGAGTGCCGAGACGGTGTCGCCGCCGACGTCCGGCAACTGGCTGCCGGCGCGCTTGAGCATGCGCGGGGTGGCGTCGTACAGCGCCAGGCACAGGGCGTCGAGCAGGGTGCTTTTTCCCGCGCCGGTGGGGCCGCTGATGGCGAACAGGCCGGTAGTGGCCAGCGGTCCGGACTCGAAGTCGACCGCGAATTCGCCGGCCAGCGAGGCCAGGTTCTTGCCGCTGATTTTCAGGATCTTCATCGCGGCTCTCCTTCCACGGCGTGGAACAGCTCAGCGAACGATTCGATCTGCTCGGGCGGGGCTTCATCGCCATATTTTTGCCGCCACAGGCGGCGGAAGATATCGTCCGGCTGCAGTTGCGCCAACTGGTCCAGGCTCAGTGCTCCGGCCTCGTCGCTTGCCGCCACCAGCTTGCGGGTCGGCTCGATCTTGGCCAGCCGCACGGGTTTATCCACCAGCACCGCCTCGATGCGGGCGCGCAGGCCCGGTTCGGGGCCGTCCAGCAGCACCCGCACTTCGAGATAGGGCCAGGCTTCCCGCGGCAGCTCGGGGTCGAGTTCCAATGCCTCCAGCGCCACCAGCGCGTCTTCGAGTGGCGCTGGCGTGGCCGGCACGCGCAGCAGCTGCACCGGACGCGGCACATACAAGGGAACGATCGCCTGGGCCTTGTCGCCGTCGAGGTCGATGCGCAGTACCTGGTGCTGGTAGCCGACTTCGGAGAACGACAGCGGCAGCGGGCTGCCGCTGTAGCGGATGTGCTCGTGGCCGCCAACGCGCTGGGCCAGGTGCAGGTGACCCAGGGCCGCATAGGCGATGCTGGCGTCGAACATGCTGACCGGCAGGGCTTCGCTGCCGCCGATCACGATGCGGCGCTCGGAGTCTTCGGAGGCCTGGCCCTTGGCCATATGGCAGTGGCCCATGGCGATGATGGCCTGGCCTTCGGCCGCCCGTTCGCGCGCCAGCGCATGCGCCTGGCGGTAGAGCAGGGCGGTGCCGTGCAGGTAGGGATCCTTCGAGATGGCCTCGGCCTGTTCTTCGCCTTCGGCTGCGCGCAGGCGCGGCAGGTCGCCGGGACGCAGGAAGGGCACGGCCAGGCACCAGGCCGCCGTGTTGCCGTCGCGGTCGCGCAGCGGCACCAGCAGGCGCTCGAGGTCGATCTCGCCATCGCCGCGGCGCAGGACGTTGCCGACCACGATCGTGCCATGGGCTTCCAGCAGCGGCGTGGGGGCTTCGAGCCGCCCCGGTGAATCGTGGTTGCCGGCGATGACCACCACCTGCAACTGCGGCACGCGGCTGCGCGCCTGCTGCAGGAAGCGGTACAGCTGGCGCTGGGCGCTGGAAGAAGGATTGGCGGTGTCGAAGATGTCGCCCGCGATCAGGAGCACGTCGATGCGCTCCTCCACCAGGGTGTCGGCCAGCCAGTCGAGGAAGCACTGGTGTTCGTAGGTCCGGTCGTGATTGTGCAGGGTCTGGCCGAGGTGCCAGTCGGAGGTGTGCAGCAGCCGCATGGGGAATTGACGAGTGAGGGTGAAGAAGGTCGCAGGATCGGGAAAGCGCCGGCGCATCTTACTATAGCGCAGCCGGCGGCTGGCTTGCTGAGCAATGCAGGAAAGGTGCGCTCCGCCGCGGTAGCATGTTCCGTGAATCTTTTGTTCAGGAAATTAACCCCGCCTGACCTCGCTCGCATTGTGAAATCGGGTTTGAGCAATGTCAAACCCGCCCACCTTCTTCTCTCTACACTACGAGGTTCCTGTCGGCCGGCGCCATAACAAACCAATAGCCGGCTACCCCTATATAAAGCATCCCCGACCGCCCCAGGCGTGGATTATCCACGCGCGCCGGAGGAGCAAATTGAGAGGAGACACCATGCTGACATCAACCTATACGCTGGTCGCCTTGTCCGTCGAGCAGGCACGCGCGCGGATCGAGGTGAAGGCGTTGCTCGAGCGATGGCGACCTTGCGCCTGGTGGGGTGAACCGCCGGCCATGCGCCAGTACGAACAGGCGTGCGACGCCCTGCGCCAGGCCTGCGAGGCCTGTCACTGGCGCAAGCTCGACAAGTTCGTGCTGCCGGCGCTGCGCCGCCGCGGCGAGGATGCCGGCCGGCTGGTGGCCGAGCTCGATGGGTTGAGCCGGCAGGCGCTCGAAGCGCGCCAGGCGGCGCAGGCTGCCGCCCTGGAGGGCGATCCCGGCTGCCTGGCCGCCGTGGAGCGCTGCTGCGAGCTGCTGCTCGAACGCCTCGAGCGCGAAGAGCGCGAACTGCTGCCGCTGGCGCGCACCAAGATCCCGGGCGAAGCGTGGTTCGCGATCGCCAACCAGATGCTGGCGCACGACGCCCACCAGAGCGAAAGCCGGGGTGACAATCGCGGTGACAATCGCGGTGAGATCCGGGGCGCCGGGATGGGGATGATGCGCGGCATGCCGCCGTCGGATATTTCATCCAGGCAAAATCATGCCTTGCCACTCGTAAACTAAGAGGGGCAACCGGGCCGGACATGCCGATCGATGCCGGGGTTCTTTGCTATGATGGGAGTTTTGGAAGTGCGATTTCATCATGTTCGAATTCCTATTCAAGCGGCAGGGCTCGAAATCGGCCACGTCCGGCGACAAGCCGGAGGCCAGGCCTGCCGCGGCGAAGGCTTCCGCGGCGGCCGGCGCCAAGCCCGGCGCAGGCAAGTCGGGCAGTGCGGTGTCCTCTCCAGCGGCTGCGGCTGCGGCTGATGCGCGCGCTGCGCTCGCCGACGCGCGCGCGCGCCAGGCCGAACGGCTCAAGGGCCTGGGCGCCGATGAAGCGGCCGCCGTCGATTTCATTCTCCAATCCGAATTCTCCGAACTGCGCCTCGCCGCGGCCGAACTGGTCCACGGGCGCGCCCACCTCGAGCGCGTGCACACGGCGATGCGCAACGTCGACCGCCGCGTCGCCAAGCTGGTGCAGGGCAGGCTGGACGCGATCCGCCACCACGAATCCGAGCTGCGCCGTGGCGAAGAAGCGCTGGCCCAGGCCAGGGCGCTGCTGAACGACACCCTACTGACCCCGAACCATGTCGCCGAGCTCGACCGCAAATGGTCGATCATCCGCGCGCCCGAGCTGGCGTCCGACTTCGACGCCGTGCGCGCCCAACTCGGCCACCGTCTCGAATCGCAGGTGGCGCTGCAGCGCGCCATGATCGACCGCCTGGCCGTGCTGCGCGCCCTCGATGCGGGCGGTCTCGACGCCGCCGCCCTGGCCGCGCGCCTGGCAGAGCTGCAGCAGGAGCAAGAGGCGGCCCTGGTCGACCCCGGCCATGCCTCGCTGCCGCGCGCCCTGGTGGCCGAATTCGCCACTGAACACGCGCGCCTGACGGCCAGCCTGGCAACGATCGAGCAAGACCAGGCCGCGCTGGCCGCACGCGAGACGGTCCTGGCCGGATGGCAGGCCCAGGCCCCGGCCGAACTCAAGCACGAAACGCTGCGCAGGGAATGGCAGCGCCTGCCGGCCTTGCCGTCCAACGCTGCCGCCGGCGCCCTGCAGGAGCGCTTCGAGGCGCTGCTCGCGAGCCTGCCGCAAGAGGTGCGTCAAGCCAGGCCCGCACCGGCCGCCGGCGCGGGAGAAAGCCCAAGGCAGGCCGCCAAGCCGGCCGCGCGCGGCGCCGACCAGGCCTTCCTCGACAACCTGGATGCGCTCGAAGCCGCCTTGCAGCAGGGCTCGCTCGGCACCGCCGCCGAGCTCGACAAGGCGCTGAAGGAAGCCAAGGACAAGGGCATGCGCCCGAACGCGCCGCAGGCCGACCGCCTGGCCCATCTGCGCGCCGAGCTCAAGCGGTTGTCGGACTGGGCGCGCTGGGGCGGCAACGTCTCGCGCGAAGAACTGATCAAGACCGTCGAGTCGCTGCCGGCCCAGGGCCTGGCGATGGCCGAGCTGGCCAAGAAGGTCGGCAGCATGCGCGATCGCTGGAAGGCGCTGGACAGCCTGTCCGGCCCGGCCCCGCGCAGCCTGTGGGAGCGCTTCGACGCCGCCTGCAGCGCTGCCTATGCGCCGGCTGCGGCCCACTTTCGCCAGCTGGCCGACGACCGCCATGCCAACGCGGCGCGCGGCCAGGCCCTGGTGGAAGAAGCCCAGGCCGAGATCGGGCGCCTGCAGGCGAACG
>Ga0265780_10006431_pt1 | contig 14575 bp, 11 predicted proteins | sample P1T30metagenome_FD_192432 | JGI IMG/M metagenome (GOLD analysis project Ga0265780, IMG submission 192432) | Plant litter microbial communities from East Loma Ridge, Irvine, California - P1 T30 | ecosystem: Environmental > Terrestrial > Plant litter > Unclassified | place: USA: California... | reverse complement strand
CTTGCAGCAGAGCACACCACAGCCTGCGTCGCTGTACAATTTGTGCAACCTCACCCACCCTGTTCCCATGCCGAACCACCGCATCCTGGTGCTCTACGCCCATCCGGCGCCGCACCGCTCGCGCATCAACCGCCACCTGGCCGAGGCCGCGCGCGCCCTCGATGGCGTGCTGCTGCACGACCTCTACGAAACCTATCCCGACTTCTTTATCGACGTGGCGCGCGAACAGGCGCTGGCCGAGCAGGCCGCGATGCTGGTCTTCCTGCATCCGCTGCGCTGGTACAGCATGCCGTCTCTGCTGAAGGAATGGGTCGACGCCGTGCTGCAGCCCGGCTGGGCCTACGGTCCCGGCGCCACCGCCCTGCGCGGCAAGGGCTACATGCTGGCCCTCACCACGGGCAGTCCGGACGCCGCCTATGCCGAGGGCGGACGCCACGGCCGCCCCTTCGAAGACTTTTTGCCGCCCTTCCGCCAGACCGCCGCCCTGTGCGGCATGGAATGGCAGGCGCCGCACATCCTGCACGGCGCCAACAGCGCCAGCGACGCCGCCGTCGACGCCCACGTCGGCGCCTTCCGCGACCGCCTCCAACACTTCCTGGAAGGCCGCCATGGAACATAGCCTGCTGACCAACGCCCTGATCTACCTGGCCGCCGCCGTGGTCGCCGTACCGCTGGCCAAGCGCCTGGGGCTGGGCGCGGTGCTCGGCTACCTGCTGGCGGGAATGGCGATCGGGCCCTGGGGCCTGGGCCTGATCGGGGACGTCGAGGACATCCTGCACTTTTCCGAGTTCGGCGTGGTACTGCTGCTGTTCCTGATCGGGCTCGAGCTCGAACCCGACCGCCTGTGGTCGCTGCGGCGCCAGATCTTTGGCTGGGGCACGGCCCAGGTGGGGCTGGTGACGGCGGCGCTGTTCGCGGCGGCGCTGCTGGTCGGCATCGACTGGCGCGTGGCGCTGATCGCCTCGCTGGGGCTGTCGCTGTCGTCCACCGCCATCGCGCTGGCCACGCTGGGCGAACGCAACCTGATGAGCACGCCCGCCGGCCAGGCCGGCTTCGCCCTGCTGCTGTTCCAGGACATCGCGGCGATCCCGATGATCGCGCTGGTGCCGGTGCTGGGTGTGGCTGTGGCGGACAGCGCCCATGGCGGCGGCTGGCAAAGCGCGGCGCGCCTGGTGGCGGTGATCGCCGGCGTCGTGGCCGGCGGGCGCTACCTGGTGCGGCCGGCGCTGCGCATCATCGCCAAGGCCGGCATGCGCGAGATCTTCACGGCCTTCGCCCTGCTGCTGGTGATCGCCATTTCGCTGCTGATGCAATGGGTCGGCCTGTCGATGGCCCTGGGCGCCTTCATGGCCGGCGTGCTGCTGGCCGACTCCGAGTACCGCCATGCGCTGGAAACCGACCTGGAGCCCTTCAAGGGCCTGCTGCTGGGGCTGTTCTTCATCGCCGTCGGGATGTCGGTCGACTTCGGCGTGTTCCTGTCGCGGCCGTGGACCATCCTCGGCCTGGTGCTCGGCTTCCTGGCCATCAAGCTGACGGTGCTGTTCCTGCTGTCGTTCCGCTTCGGCATCGCACGCGGGCAACGCTGGCTGTTCGCCTTCCTGCTGTCGCAAGGCGGGGAGTTCGCCTTCGTCGTGTTCGGCGCGGCCGCCACGGCGCGCGTGTTCGCGCCCGAGACCGGGTCGATGCTGGTGGCGGTGGTGGCGCTGTCGATGGTCTCCACGCCCCTGCTGCTGCTCCTGCACGACAAGCTGCTCGAACCGCGCTACCGCGGCCAGAACAAGCGCGAGCCGGACGCCATCGACGACAACGAGGGCCACGTGATCATCGCCGGCTTCGGGCGCTTCGGCCAGATCATCGGGCGCCTGCTGAACGCCAACCGCGTCAAGCTGACGGTGCTCGACCACGACCCCGACCAGATCGAACTACTGCGCCGCTTCGGCTTCAAGGTGTTCTATGGCGACGCCACCCGCATCGATCTGCTGACCGCCGCCGGCGCGGCCAAGGCGCGCGCGCTGGTGCTGGCCATCGACGACATCGACGACAGCCTGGCCCTGGCCGACGCCGTGCGCGAGAACTTCCCCGGCCTGCCGATCTTGGCGCGCGCCCGGAATGTCACCCACCTGTACCAGCTGATGGACCGCGGCGTGACCATCATCGAACGCGAAACGTTCGAGTCCGCCCTGCAGCTGGGCCGGCGCGTTCTGTGCCAGCTCGGCTTCGGCGCCTACCGCGCGCGCGAAGCCACCCTCAAGTTCCGCGAGCACAACCGCACCAGCATCGATGCCGTCTACCCCTATTACAAGGACCGCGACCAGTACGTCTCCATGGCCAAGCGCGCCCGCGACGAACTGAACGCGATGTTCGCCCGCGACCTCAAGAACATCGACAACGAAACCGACAGAGGCTGGGATTGAACTGCCAACAGCTGGGGTCGGGTTGGCCCCGGCTGTCGGTTTGCGGCTGCGGTTTGCAGCTGTTGGTTTGCGGCTGTTAATTTGCGGCTGTTAATTTGCGGCTGTTGATTCGCATCTCGCGCCGGCGGGATGCAGGTGGCGAACGGAAGCGGCGCTTCGTCGCATGGGCGGCCAGGGGCGGGCCGGGGGTGGCACAGTGGCTGCAACTTAACCCACTTTGCGGAGCCTGCGATGCTGAATAATGTCCTGACCCATACCCCGGTGTATGTCTGGCTGATCCTGGCCCTGCTCGTCGCGCGCGGCGTGCTGGCGCTGCGGGCGCGGGAGACGACGCTCAGGAAGCTGTTCATCATTCCGGCCATCATGCTGCCGGTAGCCTTGCTCGATATCGCGCGCAAGTTCGGGCTCGAGGGCTTGCCGCTGGCGGCCTGGGGGCTGGCGGTGGTGGCGGCGATGGGACTGGTGCGGGTGTGGGGCGGGACCCGGATTGCCGCCGGCGCGCGGCCGGGCACGGTGCGGGTGGGCGGCAGCGTCATGCCGCTGGTGCTGATGCTGCTGATCTTCGTGGTCAAGTATGCGACCACGGTGATGCTGGTGGCGGCGCCGGAGGTGCTGCACGGCGCGGGCGTGACGGCTGCGGCCTGCGTGCTGATGGGTGGGGCGAACGGATGGTTCTTCGGGCGCCTGCTGCGCGATGTGGTGGATGCCCAGCAGGGCGCGACCGGAAATACCGTTGCCGCGTAGGGTGGGTTCTCGAACCCGCCCTGCCGGGCCGCTCGGGTTTCAAGCGCCCAGCTGCGCGCGCAGCGTCGCCGCGAAGCGCTCCTTGTCGAACAGGCAGATCACGCGCTCGACGCCGTGTTCGTCCGGCACCTCCAGCACCTCGTTCAGGTCGCGCCGCATGTCGCCGGCGGCGCCATCGGTACGGGTGAGCTTGGGCGAAGGACGGCGCTGGCGGTCGGACACGGTCATGATGCTGTCCACGCCATCGACCACCAGGCCGAAGCTCTCGCCCTCGTGCTCCAGGATCAGGACCTTGCGTTCGCCCAGCTCTTCCAGGGCCGGCATGCCGTACAGGCGGCGCAGATCGACCACGCAGACCATCTGCTGGCGCAGCTGCATCATGCCTTCCACGCACTCGGGCATGCCGGGCGGGCGCAGGGCGATCGAGCCGAAGGGCACGATCTCGCGCACCTGGCGGATGTCGGCCGCCCAGGGCGTGCCCAGCGAGAAGGCGAGATACACCTGGCGCCGCGCCACGCTGCCGGCGGCGCGGGTGGCGGCGGCGGCTTCCTCGCCGTACAGGCGGTGGTGGCCGGCGCAAATCTCGGCCACTTCGCCCTGGGTGAAGATCTGTTCCGGCGCCAGGAACAGCGCGTCCTTGCCTTCCGGATGCGGCAGGCAGCCGCGGAACATGCCGGCGCGGCGCGTGCCGAGCATCGGGATTGGCAGGATGTCGCTGTCGAAGTAAGAGCGCACGTCGTCCACCGAATCGACCAGCAGGCCGAGCAGGTCGTCGCCGAGGCGCACGACCAGGATGCGGCGCTCTTCTTCGCCCTCCGCCGCGGACGCGCACTGCAGCAGCACGCCGAAGTCGACCACGCCGACGGCCTTGCCGCGCAAGTTGATCCAGCCCTTGCAGAGGGCGCTCAGCATGACCGAGGCCTGGATGGCGGGCACGCGGATGATTTCCTGGACCGCCAGCATCGGCAGCGCGAAGCGCATGGCGCCGGCGCGGAAGGTGATGCCCTTCTGGCCTTCGGCCTGGCGCAGGAAGCGCGCGCGTTCGGCGCTGCGCGCGGCCCCGGCCAGCGAGCGCACCTGCGGCACGTTTTCCACGCGCACCAGGGCGTTGGCGTCGAGCACCTGCACCAGGCGCCGGCCTTCGTCGAGCAGGATGGCGCCGTTGATGACCCCACCCGCCCCGCTGCCCTCGCTGTACTGGACGCTGCTGCGCTGCTCGGGACGCACGCGCAGCACTTCGCCGGTGGCGTCGAACAGCAGGCCGACCTGCACGCCGTCGTGGTCGAGGATGGCGACGCGCTGGCCCTCGGCCACGCCGGGGGCGCCGGCGTCGAAGATGCGGCCCAGGTTCAGCACCGGGATCGCGGCGCCGCGCAGGGTAAAGATGCCTTCCAGGTAGCCGGGCGACAGCGGGATCGGCGTGATCCGCTCCGGCAGGTTCACCACTTCGCGGATCGCCTGTGCCGGCAGCGCGAATTCCTGGCCGGCCAGCAGGAAGGTGCCGTACAGCTCCATGCCGGCGGCGTCCGCCAGCACGCGCGCGGCCTGGGCGCGGGCCGCGTTCATGGCCGCCAGCGCCGCCTTGGCGTCGGGCTGGACAGCGGGTTCGAGAAACCCGTGCCCCGGATCGTGGCCCAGCGCCGGCATCATTGCAGCACTCCCGGGGTACGGCCGACGCCGACCACCGAATAGCTGTGGCTGTCGCAATCGATGCTGATGCGGCGGCCCTGGTGGCCACCCACGTCCTCGTAGCGCACGCGCAGGCCGCGGCGCGCCAGGTGTTCGCGCGCGGCCTGGACGTTGCGGCGGCCGATCGGCTCGGCGCCGCGCAGCGCGGCCAGCATGCTGGCGCCGCCGGCCACCACCACCTCGACCTCGTCGTACTGCTCGCGCCGCACGCCGAGGGCGCGCAGCATGTCGGGCACGGCGCCGCTGACGTAGCGCGCACCCAGGTCCGGGTTGAAAGCGTCGCTTTCCGGCAGCAGGCAGTGGGCCAGCGCGCAGCGGCGGCCGTTACGCCAGATCATGGCGATGCCGACGCAGGAACCGAGCAGCGCGGTCAGGACCTGTTCGCCGACGCCAATCTGCATCTGGCCGGCAAAAACGTGACGGGTGTGGTCGATGGTGTTCAGGTTCATGCTTGGCCTTGGCGAATGCGGTAGACGTGGGTTTGTTCAAAGTCGAACGGGGTGGCGATGCGGGTAATCGATTCCTGCTCGCCGAGGACCAGGCGCGCCTCCGGCGCCATGGCGGCGCGCACGCTGTGCAGCACGCGCTCCTGGGTGGCTTCGTCGAAATAGATCAGTACGTTGCGCAGCAGCACCAGGTCGAAGCGGGCGCCCTGGCGCCATGGCGCCAGCAGCTGGTGTTCGCCGAAGCGCACCGCGCCGCGCAGCTCGGCGCTGGCACGGATGCCCGCGCCTTCGCTGCGGAAATACTTGCGCGCCAGCTCGGGACGGGCCGCGCCGAAGCGCTCGGCCGAGCGGCCTTCGTAGTAGCCGCCGGCCGCGGTGGCCAGCACGCCGGTATCGATGTCGGTGGCCTGGATCGCAAAGCGAAAGCCTGGGTTGCGCTCAGCGAATTCGCTGCACAGCATGGCCATCGAGTAGGCTTCCTCGCCGCTGGCGGCGGCGGCCGACCAGACGCGCAGCGTGGCGCCCGGGTTGCCCGCCAGCCAGGCTGGCAGGAAGCTGCGCTCCAGGTAATCCCACACGGCCGGGGTACGGAAAAAGGCCGTGTCGTTGGTGGTCACCAGGTTGATGAAGGGCTGCAGCTCGGTGCGGTCGGCGCGCACGCGCTCGATGTAGTCGCGGTAGCGCGCCAGGCCGAGCGAGCGCATGCGCGGCAGCAGGCGGCCCTGCAGCAGCACGCGCTTGTGCTCGTGCATGGCGATGCCGGTGTGTTCGCGTACCAGCCCGGCCAGTGCGGCGAATTCCAGCGGATTCAGGTCGGCGAGTTCCGGCATGCTTTACACCACGAAGCTGGACACGATGCGGGTCAGCTGCTCGGCGTTCTCGTTCAGGCCTTCGGTCGAGCGGGCGATGCTGTCGCAGGAACCGGCCGAACGCTCGGTTTCCTGGGCGATGTACGAGATCGCGGCGGCCACTTCCTTGGCGGTCAGCGACTGTTCGTCGGCGCTGCGCGAGATGTCGGAGATGGCCAGCGAGGTCTTTTCCACGCCCGCGGCGATGCGGTCGAACGCGTCGCTGGCCTGGCGCGAGATGTCGCTGCCCTTCTCCACGCGGCGCACCGATTCGTTGATCAGCTTCGAGATTTCCTTGGTCGCTTGCGAGGAGCGCTCGGCCAGCTTGCGCACTTCGTCGGCCACGACCGAGAAGCCCAGCCCGTGTTCGCCGGCGCGCGCCGCCTCGATCGCCGCGTTGAACGCGAGCATGTTGGTCTGGCTGGCGATCTCGCCGATCACCTTCACGATTTCGCCGATGTCTTCCGACGACTGGTTGATCAGACCCATCGCTTCGATGGTCTTGGCGACGGCCTTGGCGCCGACTTCCGCTTCGTTGCGGGTCGCTTGCGCCAGGGAGTTGGCATCGGTGGTGCTGCGGGCGATCGAGCCGATCGAGGCGGTCAGGCCGTCGACCGAGGCGTTCATTTCCTCGACGGTGGCGCCCAGGGCCTGGGCGCTGGCGGCGACCACGTTCGAGCGGTCGGCGATGGTGCGCGAGGAGCCCGACAGCTTGCCGGCGGCGCCCACCACTTCGCCAATCACGCCGCGCAGGTCGGCGATCATCTTCATCACGCCGCGCGAGAGCTGGTCGAGCGGCTCGTCGCCCTCGACATCGGCGACGCCGGTCAGGTCGCCGTCGGAAGCGCGCGCCACCAGGTCGAGCAAGACCGCCACCTTGCGCTGTTCGGTCTCGGCGCGGGCGGCGCTGCGCTGTTCCAGCAGCACTTGCTCGGTGATGTCGGTGGCAAATTTCACCACTTTCACCGGGTTCCCGTTCAGGTCGAGAATGGGATTGTAGGTGGCCTGGATCCAGACCACTTTACCGTTGTTGCCGAGGCGGCGGTAGCGGCCGCAGTCGAACTCGCCGCGGCCCAGCTTTTGCCAGAACTTGCGGTAGGCCAGGCTGGCGGCGTAGTCGTCGTCGCAGAACACCCGGTGGTGTTCGCCGCGCACGTCGTCCAGGCTGTAGCCCATCAAATCCAGGAAGTTCTCGTTGGCGCCCGTCAGCAGGCCGTCCATGTCGAACTCGACCACGGCTTGCGCCTTCTGCATGGCGTCGACCAGGCCGGCCAGCTCGGCGGTGCGGGCTTTCTCGGCGGTGACGTCGGTGGCGAACTTGACGATCTTGTGCACGCGGCCTTCGGCGTCGAGCACCGGGTTGTAGGAGGCGTTGATCCAGACTTCACGGCCATTCTTGCCAATGCGCTTGTACTCTGCGCGCTCGACCTTGCCCGAAGCCAGGTCGGCCCAGAAATCCACATACGCCGCCGACTGCTCGAACGATGGCTCGCAGAACATCGAGTGATGTTGGCCGACCACTTCTTCCAGACCATAACCCATGACGTGGAGGAAATTCTCATTGGCATGGGTGATATAGCCGTCGAGGGTGAATTCGATGACTGCCTGGGCGCGGTTCAGTGCGCTCTGCATGGCTTGCAACTCGTGCACGGCGTTGTTGGATTCCTGTTGGGAGATTTGCATGGCTGACCTGTTAAGAGCGAAACATTCCGGTGCGCGTGCGCCGGAGACGGGGCTGACGTTCTTCAATGGTCAGCGAGATGCATCATGACGCAAATTAGCTAATCAGTAAATCCGGTAAATAAGAAAAGTTTGAAACAGCGCCCCATTGTTGCTTATGCGCAACGTAGGCCTCACATTTGTTGACCTACCGTTTGTCTGCCGATGGTTTACTACTGCCTCTGTCAGCAAGGAGTGGCGCAATACCCTAAATTGATCGGCCAAATGCCTTTCCTTCCTATATAATAAATCAGTAAATTCAGCACCCGTATCGACCGTCATGCGTGCCTGTCCCGGCGCGGTCCAGCCCGGGGTGGCTGAAGGGCGCCCGCCGCTGCTGCCTTACCGCCAGGCTGCAGCCAGCGGCCAAGGCCAGGCAGGTATGAAGCGTGGTGAAGCAACATACGGCGCTTTACCGGACCACGAGACGCTGGATAACTATGTGTACAATGCAACTTTTCACTTCACTTCCTCTCATCTCTTCCTACAAGGCAGCCGTGGACAGCAGCACCAGCCAGCACGCGTTCCTCGACGGCGGCGGCGCGATGGGCGAACGCATTCGCCGGCACGACTGGTCCGCGCACGCGCTGGGGCCGGTCGCCGGCTGGGCGCCCGCCCTGCGCACCGGCCTGGGCATCGTGCTCGGCTCGGCCTTTCCCGGCTACCTGGCCTGGGGCGAAGAGCTGACACTGTTCTTCAATGACGGCTACCTGCCCATCCTCGGCGACAAGGCCGGCGGCGCCCTGGGCCGGCCCCACCCCGAGGTCTGGCACGAAGTCTGGCCGCAACTGGCGCCCTACTTCCGCCGCGTGCTGGCCGGCGAACCCCTTTTCTTCGAGAACTACGCCATCACGCTCGAGCGCCACGGCGATCCCGAGCAGGCCTGGTTCACGTTCTCGTATAGCCCGCTGCGCGACGAAACCGGCGCCGTGCGCGGCGTGATCTGCACCGTGATCGAAGTCACCGACAAGGTGCAGGCGCTGGCGCGCCACAAGGAGGCCGAGGAGCGCCTGGCGCTGTCGCTCGAAGCCTCGGGCAATATCGGCACCTGGAGCTACGACCTCGACAACGGCGCCACCCACGTCGACGCGCGCTTCGCGCGCCTGTTCCAGGTGGACGCCGCGCTGGCGCGCGAAGGCACGCAGCTGAACCGTTTCACCGACATGATCCACCCCGGGGACCGCCCGCGCGTGCTGGCCGCGATCGAGGCGGCGATCCGCAACGAAACCCTGTACGACACCGAATACCGGATTCCGCAGCGCTCCGGCATCGATGTCTGGGTGAACGCGCGCGGCAAGGTGTTCGCCGACGCTGCCACCGGCAGCCGCCGCTTCGCCGGCATCGCGGTCGACATCAGCGACCGCAAGCAGCAGGCCGCGGCGCTGCGCGCCAGCGAGATGCGCGCCGAAAGCGACCGGCGCCGCCTCGACGCCCTGCTCGACGCGGCGCCGGTCGGCATCTTCTATGTCGACCGCGACGGCAAGCTGCTGGTGGCGAACGCCGCCAACACGGCGATCTGGGGCCCGTACCCGCACAGCCAGTCGGTCGGCGAATACGGCGCCTGGCGCGGCTGGCATATCGAAGGCCCGCTGGCCGGGCAGGCGCTCGGCGCCGCCGACTGGCCGGTGGCGCGCGTGCTGGCCGGGCGCGACAGCGACGCCGGCGTGTTCGAGATCGAACCCTTCGACATTCCCGGCATGCGCCGTACGGTGCTGGTGCGCGCCGCCGCCCTGCGCGACGCCGCCGGCCAGCTGTCCGGCGCGGTGGCGGCGCACATGGACATCACGCCGCAGGTGGCGGCCGAACGGGCGCTGAAGGAAAGCGAAGGACGCTTCCGCGCGATCACCAACGTGATCCCGCAAATGGTCTGGTCGACCAACGTCGACAGCGGCGTCTATTATTTCAACGAGCGCTGGCAAGAGTTCACCGGCTTGACTGCGGAAGAACTGCACGCCGGCGCATGGCGCGGCGCGGTGCATCCAGAGGAGCGCGAGGCCCTGCGCAGCTCCTGGCAGCGCAGCCGCGACGCCGGCGTGCCCTTCGAGTTCGAGCACCGCATGCGCCACCGCAGCGGCCAGTACCGGTGGGTGCTGAGCCGCGCGCTGCCCTTCGCCGCGACCGGCGAGCGCGACGGCAGGATCAGCGACTGGATGGGCACCCTGACCGACATCCACGCGCAAAAGACCGGCGAAGCCGAGCTGCGCGCCCAGGCGCGGCGCAAGGACGAGTTCCTGGCGATGCTGGCGCACGAGCTGCGTAATCCCCTGGCGCCGATCAGCAACGCAGCCCAGCTGCTCGGCATGCCGGGCCTGGACGCGCGCCGCCTGCGCCAGTCGAGCGAGATCATCGGACGGCAGGTGCGCCACATGACCGAACTGGTGGATGACTTGCTCGACGTGTCGCGCGTGACGCGCGGCCTGGTGCAGCTGGAACGCGGCCTGGTCGATGTGGGCGCGGTGGTGGCCGGGGCGGTCGAACAGGCGCGCCCGCTGATCGAGGCGCGCCGCCATACGCTGGAACTCCAGCTCGACGCCGGCGGCTGGGTCGACGGCGACCGCACGCGCCTGGTGCAGGTGCTGTCGAACCTGCTGAACAACGCCGCCAAGTACACGCCGCAGGGCGGCCGCATCGCCTTGCAAGTGCAGCGCAGCGGCGCAGAAGTGGCGATCGCGGTGCGCGACAACGGCATCGGCATCGCGCCCGACGTCCTGCCGCAGGTGTTCGACCTGTTTACCCAGGCCGAGCGCACCCCCGACCGTTCGCAGGGCGGCCTCGGCCTGGGCCTGGCGCTGGTGAAAAGCCTGGTGCAGCTGCATGGCGGCAGCGTGCGGGCCGACAGCGCCGGCCTCGGCCAGGGCAGCAGTTTCAGCGTGCGCCTGCCGCTCGCGGACAGCAGCGCCGGCCCCGCCTCGCCAACGCCATTCGCTGCCCCCGCGGCCCAGGCCGGCCGCGCCCGCATCCTGATCGTCGACGACAATCTCGACGCCGCCCAGTCGCTGACCGAAGTGCTGCGCGCGCTCGGCCACGTGGTGGACTGCGCGGCCTCGTCGCAGAAAGCGCTGGAGCGCGCCGTGCACGACTGGCCGCAGGTGTTCGTGCTCGACATCGGCCTGCCCGGCATCGACGGCTACGAACTGGTGAGGCGCCTGCGCGCGCTGCAGGATGGCCGTCCCGCGCTGTACCTGGCGCTCACCGGCTACGGCCAGGCGCACGACCGCGTGCTGTCGCGCAGCGCCGGATTCGACCACCATTTCGTCAAGCCGGTCGACTTGCACGCCCTGGTTGCCGTGATCGACGGCATCGGAGCGGCCCCTTGAACCGTTTTACGCTCCGCGCGCGGGCAACCCAGGCCGGGCGGGCGCACGCCAGCCATGGCAGAGGCGGCTGCCTGCCCGGTAGTGGTAGCATGTCGAACTTCGCGCATGCGCCCTTCGCCCATGCGCTGCAACAGGCCCATGGCGCCTTCCTTGACAGAAGCACCTGCGGCCTAAAGAATCCCTGACTATGTTGAAACCTGAAGAAGACGCCCGCGACCCGGCTTACAACGCCGCCGAGTTCTGTTCCACCAAGGATGCCGCGCGCCTGCTCGGCGTCTCGCACCGCACCGTGCAGCTGTGGGTCGAGAACGGCACCCTGCAAGCCTGGAAGACCGCCGGCGGCCACCGCCGCATCACGATGGTCTCGGTCAACAAGCTGGTGAACGAGCGGCATGAGGCGACCGCGCCGGCGGCGCCGTCGCCGGCCGCCGCGGTGGCGCCGAAATCGACCCGCAAGAAAGTCTTGCTGGTCGACGACGACCGCACCCTGCTGCGTTTGTACGAGCTGGAACTGAGCGGCTGGGACCTGCCGCTCGACGTGGTGAAAGCCCACGACGGCTTCGAGGCCCTGATCCGCATCGGCGAGCAGCGCCCCGACCTGCTGGTGAGCGACCTGAGCATGCCCGGCATGGACGGCTTCCGCATGATCCGCACGCTGCGCGGCGACGCCGGCTATGGCCAGATGGCGATCATCGTCGTCAGCGGCCTGGACCGCGCGACCATCGCCTCGATGGGCCTGCCCTCCGATATCCCGGTGTTCCCGAAGCCGGTGCCTTTCGCCCAGCTGCGCGCGGCGGTGGAGGATTCGCTCGATGTCCGGGCGCATCCCGCCTGATCGCCAACCAGTTTAGGTCATACCCATGCTCGCCCCGCCGCTCCCCCTGGACGAAGCCCGCCGCCTGCAGGTCCTGCTCGACATGCACTTGCTCGACACGGCTTCCGAGGAACGTTTCGAACGCATCACGCGCCTGGCCGCGCGCCTGTTCGGCGTGCCGATGGCGATGGTGACCCTGGTCGACGCCGAGCGTGCCTGGTTCAAGTCGCGCATCGGCGTCGCCGAGCAGGTAGTGCCGCGCGACATCTCGTTTTGCGCCCACGCCATCTTGCAGGACGGCGTGTTCGTGGTCGAGGATGCGAGCCTCGACTGGCGCTTCGCCGACAATCCGCTGGTGACCGGCCCGCACCACGTGCGCTTCTGCGCCAGCCTGCCGGTTCCCGCGCCCGACGGCAGCCGCGTCGGCACCCTGTGCCTGGTGGCGCCCGAGGCGCGCAGCTTCACCGAGGGAGAGCGCACCCTGCTGCGCGACCTGGGCGCGCTGGTGGCCGGCGAATTCGCCGCAGATGCCTTGCAGCGTACGCTGCGCCAGCAGCGCGACAGCGACACCTGGCTGCGCGCCCTGCTCGACCACCTGCCAGACAGCGTCTTGATGCTCGACGAGGCGGCCAACGTGCTGTCGGTGAACCCCGCCGCGGAGCGCATGTTCGGCGCGCCCGCCGGCCAGCTGGTAGGACGCAATCTGCAGTGGCTGCTGGTCGAGGCCGTGCCCGACCTGGTGCGCTGCCTGCCCGAGGGCCAGGTCTGCATCCGCGAAGGCACCGGCCGCCGCGTCGACGGGCAGACCTTCCCGCTCGAGATCTCGACCAGCCTGATGCACCTTGGGGGGCACCGCCGCTACGCCGCCATCGCGCGCGACAACGCTGCGCGCCTGGAAGCAAGGCGCCGCATCCGCGCCACCGGCGAGCGCCGCGCACGCTTCTTCAAGATGGCCGCGCACGAACTGCGCACGCCGCTGGCCAGCATCATCGGCTTCTCGGAACTGCTGCTGAAACGCGACTTCGACGCCACCACCGCGCGCGAGCTGCTCGACATCGTGCACCGCCAGGCGACCCACCTGTCGAGCCTGGTGACCCAGGTACTGGAACTGGCACGCCTGGAATCCGGCGGGTCGGCCGTGCTGCAGATCGGGCCGCAGCGCATCGAGGCGATCCTGAGCGACGCCCTGGACGCCGTCGCCGCGCTGGGCCAGAACGAACGTGTCGTGGTGGCGGTGGAGCCGGATCTGCCGCCGGTAGCGGCCGACCCGCACAAGCTGTGCGCGGCCCTGTCGCACGTGCTGAACAACAGCATTGTGTATTCCGCGCCGGGTACGCCGGTGGTGGTGCGCGCCTGGCGCGGACCCGACGCCGCCGTCGCCACCGTGCTGCTGCGCATCAGCGACAGCGGCGTTGGGATGAGCGACGAGGAGCAGGCCAGTATGTTCGAAGCTTTTTACCGCGCCAAGCCCGATGCCCGTCCGGACAGCACCGGCCTGGGCCTGTCCATCTTCCGCGAAACAGTCGATCTGCACAACGCCAGCGTGGAAGTGGCGTCGACCCTCGGCCGCGGCACCGACATCACCCTCACTTTGCCGGCCGCGGCCGCCCATCCCCATGCCTGAATCCATTCTCGTCGTCGATGACCAGCCGGAACTGCGGCTCCTGATCCGCCTGACCCTGCAAACCCTGGGCAAGGTGGCGGTGGCTGGATCGGGCGCCGAGATGAGGGAACGGATCGCCGCCGAGCGCCCGCGCGTGATCGTGCTCGACGTCTCGCTCGGCGGAGAAAGCGGCCTCGTGCTGTGCCGCGCGCTGAAGGACGATCCGGCGACATGCGGCATCCGCATCCTGCTGCTGTCGGCCTTTGTCCAGGAGGCCGACGTGGCGGCGGGCAAGGCGGCCGGAGCGGACGACTACATGGCCAAGCCTTTCAGCCCGCGCGAGTTACAGCACGCAGTGAACACACTACTGGCCTGAAGCACAGGAAATCTGCAGGAATCGTCGAAATTCGATAAAAACGATACTAAAATCCGGCAACAGGCGGCGATCCTGCGGTGCTGGGGCCAAATGGGCAAATTTCGTGTATCATCGATATATTGATGCAGAGCAATTTCCGATTACTTCGTCAGCCACGCTTCTTCCTATTCCATGAGCCGTTACCTGATTCCTGGCGCCGTCTTGCTGTCCCTGCTGGCGCTCCCCGCGCAGGCAGGCACCGCCAGCGCCGCGATGCAGGTCGGCTTTGTCCTGACCAATACCTGCACCGTCAGCACCCGGGCGGGCACACCGAATGTCTCGTGCTCGCACGACAGCCCCTACCGCCTCGGCCGTGTGGACGCTGGTCTCCAGCAAGACCGCCAGGGGGCGGCCTGGTCTGTCTATTTCTAGAATCCTCGGCCCTGGCCGACGCTGATGTCCGATACGCGCCGCCGGTGCACCGCCGTTTTCAGCCGCGCTGGAAATGGCCGCGAACATGGCGTTGACATCTTTCTGCGCCATTGCGAAAGGCGCTGTTACCGTTAACTATGGATCAGCATTGAACTGTTGAGCGCAATCCCGGTCGAACCCGTATCGCCAACGAT
>Ga0265780_10006430_pt1 | contig 14576 bp, 14 predicted proteins | sample P1T30metagenome_FD_192432 | JGI IMG/M metagenome (GOLD analysis project Ga0265780, IMG submission 192432) | Plant litter microbial communities from East Loma Ridge, Irvine, California - P1 T30 | ecosystem: Environmental > Terrestrial > Plant litter > Unclassified | place: USA: California... | reverse complement strand
GAAGCTGATGTCGAAGTAGTCGGCCGAGACGATGTTGACCAGGTTCGACACCACCAGCGGCAAGCTGGCCGTATCGGCGATGAAGCCGGCCGCCATCACGAAGGCCAGCGTGGCCCTGGCGGAAAAGCGCAGCGCCACCAGCATCGCAATCACGATCGGGGTCAGGATCAGCGCCGCGCCGTCGTTTGCGAACAGCGCCGCCACGGCCGCGCCGAGCAGCACCAGCAGGATGAACAGGCGCCGGCCATTGCCCTTGCCCCAGCGCGCCACGTGTAGCGCGGCCCATTCGAAAAAACCAGCCTTGTCGAGCAGCAGGCTGATGATGATGACGGCAACGAAGGCGCCAGTGGCGTTCCAGACAATGCCCCACACCAGCGGGATGTCCGCCAGATGGATCACGCCGGTCAGCAGTGCCACGACTGCGCCGACACTGGCGCTCCAGCCGATGCCCAGGCCACGCGGCTGCCAGATGACGAGGATCAGGGTGACGAGAAAAATCAGGAATGCAAGCAGCACGGGGGAAGCCTCGGGAAGTATGTCAATCAGGATGAAAATCGGCCGGCAAGGCCGTGCCAGCGGCAGCGCCACCGAGCGCAGATAACGTTTGCCGGCTCAGTCAGGCGCTTTGGCGACTGCGCCGCAAGGAACGCCGCCGCAACAATTTTCGGTCAGGTAGCCGACCAGGCCGTTCATCACGACGACATCGGTCGAGTAGATAATGAACCGGCCTTCGCTGCGTGACGTAATCAGCTTGGCATGCATCAGTTCCTTCATGTGAAACGACAGCGACGACGGCGCAATGTCGAGCTGCTCGGCGATCCGGGTGGCAGCCATGCCATCCGGCCCGACTTGCACCAGTAGTCGAAAAATGGCCAGCCGGCTTTCCTGGGCAATGGCGGACAAGGCCGTCAGGACTTCTCTGGTTTCCATCGGTCTCACTTTCATGATTCGGTCAGAAATGAACCATTATGATACGAAAGTACAATACTTCAAATAGTATTGAAGTGTTGTTTCAAGCGCATGACTTGTTTCGCATGCTTGGGATAACCGCGTGCATGGAGACAAGCAGGCAAGCGGCCATGCTGCACCACTCAACGGAAATGTTAGTCAAGCGACTTTATTTACCGGTATTGCACAAATACAACATAGTCAGGGTGTCATGAACTCGAAACATTGGCTGGGTAACATTCGGGTCGATCTGAGTTGACTTGCTAACTCAACATCTTGTCGAAACCAAACTGGAGATCTTCATGAAGTATAAATGCCTGGCCGCCGCACTGCTGTCTTCCCTCCCGCTGTTCGCCCATGCGCAAACCAACGTCCAGATCTATGGCGTCATGGATGCTGCAATCGCGATCGAGGACACCGATGCGCCGGGCACTGAACGCCGCACCGTCGTCAACTCGGGTAACCAGTCGAGCAGCCGCCTCGGCTTCCGCGGCACCGAAGATCTCGGCAACGGCCTGAAAGCCTTGTTCAACATCGAAAGCGGTGTCTCGCTCGATACCGGCGCTGCCGATTCGACCATGTGGGGCCGCCGCGCCGTGGTCGGCCTGCAAGGCGCCTTCGGTACCGTGACCCTGGGTCGCGAATACAGCCCGATCGCCGCCGTCGGCGCCGCATCGGACATCCTGGGCCAAGGTATGTTCGGCAGCAACCTGTCGGCATTCGGCACCAACCGCATGACCCGTCGCCTGTCGAACTCGGTCAACTACAAGAGCAATGCGCTGTCGGGCTTCACCGTCAACGCCGCTTACTCGACCGGCGAATCGAATGCCGAAACCGGCCCGTCGGGCGACCTGATGGGCGCGTCGCTGGAATACAAGAACGGCGGCCTGTACCTGGGCGCCGGCTATCACCAGACCGAGCGTCTGGCGAGCGACGACGACACCGAGATGGCGTTCGGCGCCGGCTACACCTTCGGCGCGTTCGAAATCAAGGGTAACTATCTGAAGGCCGAGCCGGAACTGCAGCCTGAGTACACCAACGCCAACATCGGCGCGTCGTACACGATGGGTTCGAACAAGTTCTTCCTGAACTTCCAGCAGCAGAAGTTCGACCAGAACAACGCCAAAGGCAACACCGTGTCGGTGGCCTACACCTACGCGCTGTCGAAGCGCACCAACCTGTACACGACCTACGCCCAGCTGCGCAACAACGGCCGCGGCAACTTCGGCATCAACTCGTCGTCGACCAACGTGACCCCACCGGCAACCGCCCTGGGCGCCGATCCATCGGTGTTCACCGTCGGCCTGCGTCACTCGTTCTAAGCCAGAGCGCTACCCTCCCCGCTTGCTGCGGGGAGCGTGCAAAAGCCGCCCCGCGCAAGCCGGGCGGCTTTTATTTTCAACGGCGCCGCGAACGCAACATCAAGCGCCGATCACGCATACGCCGAGCTCATATTGAGCACGCCGTTGGCGCCACGCGGAAAGAACCCGCCCATCGTGACCGATTCCCTGGTCAGGTACACGATATTGAGCACGTCCCCCGGCGTGCGGCTGAAGGCGATGCCGTCCTTGTCGAGCGGGACGATGTTCGACACCGTGTCGTCGCCGGCGTTGACGATGCCCTGGTCGACGTCGGTCGCGCCGTCCAGGCTGTCGCGCGCATTCGAGATCGCCGTGGTGGCGCTGCGCAGCGATGGCGCGCTCAGGCCCTTGGTGTACAGCACGGTGCGCACCAGGCCCGCGTGATACGCCTCGGCCGCCAGGATCCCGGCCGCGGCCTCCAGAAAGGTTTTATTCTGGATCAGCGGCGAGGCGCCCTTGTACGCGGTGACGCCGACGTCTTCGAAGATGAAGGCGCCGAGCAAGAAGTTCTCATCGCTGGCATACGGATCGAAGGCCACGCCCGGGCCCACCAGGCCGGCCGCGCGCGCGGCGCTCGAGAAAGCGCCATTCGGATCGGTGCCGCCGATATCGAGCGCCGGCTGCGCCACCGCCGCAGCGCCAAGCGCCGCGCGCAAGAAGCCGACGTGGGCGATTTCATCCTGCGCGATTTCTTTCGCATACTGCGCCACCAGCGGATCCTTGAACGCCACCTGACGCCCTCCCGTGACCGCGCCCTGGGTGCCGGCGCCGCCGACCAGACTGGCCGCCAGGCCAACGCCGAACACGGCGTACGAGTAGAACTGCGCTTCCAGGTATTCCAGGTTGAGGGCGAAATTGAGGATGTCGACATCGGTCGGCTGCGCCGCCTGGGCCACCGCATCCTTGACCGAACTGCCGCAGGCGCTCAAGAAAGTGCCGCCCACCAGGCCGACGCTCATGCCACCCACGTTCTTGAAGAACGAACGCCGCTTTTCCAGCTTTTCCCTGCGTGAATCCAGTAACGCCAACGTCACATTTGTGTCTGTCATGGTAATTCTCCGGTTGAACCAACGGTCGATAGGTCAGCAGACGCACGCTGGAAGTTTCAACAAGAACTTAAATTGAAGCAGGCGATGCGGCGCGTAAAGTTTGTACGGACGCGCCTGATGATCGGTTTCAATATTTTAAAAATATATTTATAGAAACATTTCACAGTCCGATCAGGCCACCGCTGATCGACCCCGTCAGCACGGTCCGGCCCCGACGATTCAGCCGTGCGGGGCGGACCCATGCGCACGTGATATTGTCAATACAACAAATCCTCTCCGCATCATTTACGAAAGTGCGCAGTGCCAGACACCCTTCATCTCGATCCTGAACAGTTGGGCGCCTGGCTGCGCGGCGTTGCCCACGGCGACGCCGCCGCCTTCCGCTGCCTGTACGACGCCACTTCGCCGAAACTGTTTGGCTACGCGCACCGTATATTGGGTAAGCGCGAGTTGGCCGAGGATGCCTTGCAAGACGGTTTCCTGGCAATCTGGCATGGCGCCGCCGGCTACCAGCGCCACCTGGCCGCGCCCATGACCTGGATGACGACGATCGTGCGCAACAAGGCGCTCGACCGCCTGCGTGGCCAGGCCCGCGACAGCACGCTCGATGGCCCCATTTTCGACCCCGACATCATGGCTGCATTGCACGACCCAGGCGCGACCCCGATCGAGGCACTGCTGATCAGCAGCGATGCGCGTGCGCTGGCGCTGTGCATGGCCGCGCTCGAGGGCATGCATCGGCAAGTGGTCGGGATGGCGTTCTTCCACGACCTGTCGCACAGCGAGGTGGCGCAGCAGATGGCGATCCCGATCGGCACCGTCAAGACCTGGATCCGGCGCAGCCTCGAGCGTCTCAAGACCTGTCTCGACAAAGAGGAACGGGCATGAACATCCGCGACAACCCCGCACTGCGCGACAAGCTGGCCGCCGAATACGTGCTCGGCACCCTCAAGGGCGGCGCCCGGCGCCGCTTCGAATCGCTCCTGCGCGACGACGCCGCCCTGCGCCGCACGGTCGCCGAATGGCAGCAGCGCCTGATGCCGATGGCCGAATTTGCGCCCAGCGAACAACCGCCTGCACGCCTCTGGCGCCAGATCGAACGGCGGCTGGGACTGGGCCGCAGTTACGCCGCGTGGCAATTCTGGCGCAGCGAGTCGCTGGTGTTGTGGCGTTCGCTTGGCATCGGTTCGCTGGCCGCCACGCTGCTGCTGGCGCTGGTCCTGAAGTCGGCCCTGCAGGACGCGCCGCAGTTCGACCATCTCGCCACTCTCACCGACGACCAGGCTCGCACCGCCCTGCTGGTCACTGCCGACAGCGAGCGCCAGGTGCTGACGGTGCGCCTGATCGAGGCGGCGCCGGTGGCCGCCGACAAGTCGCTGCAGTTGTGGGCCGTGCCCAAAGAGGGCAATCCGCGTTCGCTCGCGGTGCTGGCGGGACAAGAAGCAATTGCGCTGGCACTCACCAGGCGCGCGCTCGGCGACGATGTCGCCATGCTGGCGGTGTCGCTCGAGCCGCGCGGCGGTTCAACCAGCGCGGACGGGCCTACTGGCCCGATCCTGTACAAGGGCAGCTGGGTGCAGGTGCAGTAGGCGAATAGCTACGCAGATGCTGTACAGCAGCGCGCAATGCCTGCTCGCGATTTGCCAGAAGGGGAAAAGCGGCTACTGGCACATCGACTGCGCCAGCGGGTGCACAACGATAGCGGCACGGTGTTTGAGGTGCGCCCCGGCGGTTAGTGGGGCGCATTTCTGGTCAGCGTTTAGATCAACGCTTGGTCTTGTCTTCCACGTGTTGCACGTCAGACTCGTCCTTGATGGCTTTCGCGTTCTTTTCGGTGGCCGTGGTCGGCTGGCCCTGACCGGTTGCGGTGGTCTCCTGCTTGCTGCTGCCCTGGAAATCCGGGTCGACGATATTCGCGCTTTCCGGTGGTTCCTTGGCCTGGTTCTGACGGTTGGCGTTGTCGCTGCTGGTCAAGGCTTGACGATCGACTGCCGTCGTCTTGCCCGACTGGGCAGCGGCAGGATTGCCGCGTTCGGTCTGGGCGCTGGCGCCCGCTGCGATGATCAAGCCAGTGAACAGGGCGAGTAGTTTCTTCATGACTTCCTCCGTATCGAATGGTCAATGCAATAAAACCATGATGGCAGCAATTGTCTTGATTACAAGAGCAAATTTGCTTACGCGCCGCCGATCAACGGGATCACGCCAAACAGCACGCCTGCCACCAGCATCACGATTGACGCGCTGATCGACCAGATCAGGGTGTAGCGCTGATGGTCGCCGAATTCGACCTTCGCCATGCCGACCAGCAGATAGGTTGACGCCACCAGAGGGCTGAGCAGGTGCACCGGCTGGCCGATGATCGACGCGCGGCCGATTTCGGCGGCCGAGATGCCGTACACCGCGGCGGCCTTGGCCAGCACCGGCACGATGCCGAAATAGAAGGCGTCGTTCGAGATGAAGAAGGTGAACGGAATGCTCAGCACACCGGTGACCACCGCCAGGTAGGGCCCCAGCGCATCGGGGACGGCGGCGATCACGCTCAGCGCGATGGCGTCCACCATCTTGGTGCCCTGCAAAATGCCGACAAAGATACCGGCCGCAAAAATCAGCGACACCACCGGCAGCACGTTCGGCGCATGCGCTTCGATGCGCGCCTTCTGCTGCTCCAGGCCCGGATAATTGATCATCATGGCCAGCGCAAAGAAGATCATGAACAGCACCGGCAGCGGCAGCGCGCCCAGCACCAGCATCACCAGCAGCAGCGCGGTCAGGCAGGCGTTCACCCAGACCAGCTTCGGACGCACGGTCTCGGGCGACGAGACCATGATTTGCGGCTCGGCCGGCGCCCCAGTCGGCATGCTGCCGCTGCCGCTACCGCTGCCAGCACCCGGCGCGATCGGGCCCGCCATCGCGTGGGCCGGCGCCAGCTCGCCAAGTACCGGGTTCAGGACATTCACCTTGCGCGCCCTGGCAAACGGCGCCTCGCCTGGCAGCGCCACATAACCCAGGCGCCTGCGCTCGCGCATGCCCAGCATATAGGCCACGAACAGCACCCACAGCGCGGTGACGATCATCGGCAGGATCATCGGCAGGAAGATCTCGCTCACGTCCACCCCCAGCGCCGACGCGGCGCGCGCGGTCGGCCCACCCCAGGGCAGGATGTTGAACACGCCGCCCGCCAGCATGATCACGCAGGCCAGCGTCAGGCGGTTCATGCCCAGCCGCTGGTACAGCGGCAGCATGGCCGCCACGGTGATCATATAGGTAGTGGCGCCGTCGCCGTCGAGCGAGATCGTCATCGCCAGCGCGGCGGTGCCGACCACGATCTTCATCGGGTCGCCCTGCACCAGCTTCAGGATCAGGCGCACCACCGGGTCGAACAGGCCGGCGTCGATCATGATGCCGAAGTACAGGATGGCGAACATCAGCATCACGCCGGTCGGGGCCAGCGCGCGGATCCCGTCGAGCATCATCGGCCCGAGTTCGGCGCCGAAGCCGCCGATCAGGCCAAAGGCGATTGGCACCACGATCAGCGCGACCAGCGCCGGCAGGCGCTTGGTCATGATCAGGAACATGAACACGACGATCATCGAATAGGCGAGCACGGTCAGCATCGTCATTCTCCTGGTTGGTGGATGACGGCAAAGCCGCAGAGGACAGGCGCGGCCGGAATGGCGCGCTCGAGGGCGAAATGGTGCATGGCGTGTCTCCAGAGTGCGGCAGCGTGGGCGCTGCCTTGTTTGGAGCCACTATATGCGCGCCTGCCTTTCAATCAGCTTTCAGCGCGCGCCGGGAACAACACGCGCACCTTCAGACCGCGCCCGCCCTCAGCGGCGCCCAGCACCAGGCTTGCGCCGTGCATGACGGCGATATCGCGCGCGATCGCCAGCCCGAGGCCGGTGCCGCCGGGATTGGCCTCGAGCGTGCCCTGGGCGCGGTAGAACGGCATGAATACCTTGTCGTGCTCCGCCTCGGCAATGCCGGGGCCAGTGTCGCTCACTTCGAGAACCACGCCGCCCTCACCCGCGCCGACCCGCAGCAGTACGCTGCCGCCGGCCGGCGTGTAGCGGATCGCATTGTCGACCAGATTGGCCAGCAGTTCGTGCAGCAGCAGCTCGTTGCCCACCACGACTGCGGCGTCGTCGTCGCCGGCCTCGAGCGCCAGGTCGATGTCTTTCTGCACCGCCGGCACGGCCAGTTCAAGCCCGACCTGGCCGGCCAGCGCCGCCAGCGACACCGGCGCCATGCTGGCGCTTCCGCCGCCATGCTCGATGCGGGCCAGGGTCAGCAGCCGGTTGGCCAGGTGGATCGCGTTGTCGGTGGTGCCGGCGATCGCGCCGACGATGGCGCGCAGCGCCACCGGATCGTTCTCGCGCAGCGCCAGTTCGGCCTGGGTCTTGAGCACCGCCAGCGGGGTGCGCAGCTGGTGCGAGGCGTCGGCGATGAAGCGGCGCTGGCTGGCGATCAGGCCCTGCATGCGCGCCATGGTGCCATTCATGGCCGTCACCAGCGGGCGCACCTCCTTGTGCACCAGCGCCGGATCGAGGTCGGACAGGTCGGACAGCGGGCGCGTCTCGACCGCCTGCTTCAGGCGCATCAACGGGCGCAGCACCAGGCGCACCGCGAACCAGACCAGGGTCGCCACGGCCAGCACCATCAGCGCCTGGCGCAGCAAGGTGTTGAGCAGGATGCGGCGCGACAGCGCCTGGCGCGCGTCGAGCGTCTCGCCGACCTGGATCAGCGCAATGCCGCGCATCGAATCGTCGTACACCGGCTGCAGCAGCGCCGCGATGCGTACCGGCTCGCCGTTGTAGCTGGCGTGATAGAAGCGCACCAGCGCCGGATACAGGTCGCTGCGCGGCACGCCCTTGGGCACCGGCGGCAGGTCGTCGTAGCCGGACACGGTCTCGCCCTGCAGCCCGGTCACCTTGTAATAGATGCGCCCCAGCGTATCGGTCTCGAAACTGTCGAGCGCCACGTAGGGCACATTCGCCACCACCTTGCCATCCTTGACCGTGACCCGTTCGGCCAGCGCGCGCGTGGACGAGAGCAGCGAGCGGTCGTAGGCGACATCGGCCACTTCCACCGCGTCGCCGTACAAGGACACCGCGTTCAGGGCGACCAGCGCCACCAGCGGCAGGATCAGCCAGCGCAGCAGCTGCTGGCGCAGGCTGCCCGGTGCGCCGGCGCGCATCAAGGCGCGCGTTCCTGCAGCAGGTAGCCGATCCCGCGCAGCGTGACGATCGACGCCCCGCCATCCGGCTGGCGCTCGAGCTTTTTCCGGATGCGGTGGATATACAGCTCGATGGCGTCGACGCCGGCGTCGTCGCCCAGCGCAAACACCTCATGGAACAGCTTTTCTTTGGACAGGGCGCGCCCCGGTCGCGCTATCAGCGCTTCGAGCACCGCGTGTTCGCGCGGCGTCAGCGCCAGCGGCGCGCCGCAGTACGAGAACATGCGCGAGACGGTGTCGAAGGCCAGCTGGCCGCAGCGCTGCACCGGCGCCTCGTTGCCGCTGCGGCGCCGCAGCAGCGCCTTGACGCGCGCTTCGAGCTCGGTCAGTTCGAACGGCTTGGGCAGGTAGTCGTCGGCGCCCAGGTTCAGGCCCTGCACCCGCTCTTCGAGGCCGCCGCGCGCGGTCAGGATCAGCACCGGCGTGCCGCCGCGCGCACCGCCGCGCGCGCGCAGCCGGCGCAGCACTTCCAGCCCATCCATGCGCGGCAAGGTCAGGTCCAGGATCACCAGCGCGTAGTCCTGGGTATGCAGCAAGGTGTCGGCATCGGCGCCGTTGGCGGCGCATTCGACCGTCAGGTTGGCGTCGCCCAGCGCCTTGGCGACCCAATGCGACAGCTCGACGTGGTCTTCGACTAGCAGGATTCTCATCGCGCCAGTGTAAGCCCAAATCCGCAGCGCCGAAACCCGGACCGCATTGAAAGCGAATTGAAAGGCACGGCGCCCTATAGTCGCTCCAAACAGGCAATACACAAAAACCATCGGAGACACCATGAAGCACCCGGCCCTCGCGCTCGCCGTCCTGGCAGCGCTATTCCCTTTCCATGGCGCGCAGGCGCAGAGCACGACCCAGGTGTATGGCCTGATCGACGCCGGCGTCGAACTGGTCGACCATGCGCGCAGCGGCGCCGACGGCGGTGCCGGCGGCAAGCTGTTGAAGGTGGTCTCGGGCGGCAAGAACACCTCGCGCTGGGGCATCCGCGGCAGCGAAGAGCTGGGCGGCGGCCTGAAAGCCGTGTACAACCTCGAGGGCGGCATCCTGATCGACAGCGGCGAAAGCGACGGCGCGATCTTCAAGCGCCAGGCGTATGTCGGCCTCGATGGCGCGCTGGGCCGGATCGTGATCGGCCGCTCGTTTACCACCACCTATGAGCTGGTGATCAAGTTCGACCCGCTCGGCTTCGCGCCCAACTATTCGTGGGCCACCGGCGGCAGCGCCAGCGGGCCGTCGAAGTACGGCATGACTACCCAGTTCGACAACCTGGTCAAATACACGGGCAAGCGCGGCGGCTTTACCTACGGCGCCTCGCTCGGCCTGGGAGAGCGCAGCGAGAGCAGCGCCGACGGCCGCAAGATCGCGCTCGGCGGCGCCTGGGCGGGCGGCGGCCTGGGCCTGATGGCGGCCTGGGAACGGATCAACGGCGTCACGCCGGCAGCAGGCGCGGCGCGCGACGCGGCCACCGCCTGGCACCTTGCGGCCAACTACGCGCGCGGCGACTGGCGCCACACGCTCGGCATGCGCGCCTACCAGAGCCGGGGCGCAAACGCGCTGCGCGCGCATACCTTCTGGGGCGGCGTCACGCGTGAAATCGATGCGCTGACGCTGACCGCCGCCGTGTATCACATCGATACCCGCAACCAGGGCGCCCTGCCGGACGCCAATCCCACCCTGCTGGTGCTGCGCGCCATGGTTGCGCTGTCGCCGCGCACGGTGCTGTACCTGTCGGCCGCGCGCGCGCGCGCCGGCGAAGGCCAGGCAATCAGCCTGTCGCGTGACGATGTCGGCTATGGCTCGACCCAGCGCGGCCTTACCGCCGGTATCCAGCACCGCTTCTGAATGGCGCTATGATGGGAATGATGAAGCTCCTGCGCCCTCTGCTGTTGTTGCTGGCCCTGGCTTGCCTGCGCACTGCCGGCGCCATGCCGCCCCAAGCCGAATGCCTGATCCCGTCCAAGCCGGGCGGCGCGATGGACCTGACCTGCAAGCTGGCGCAGCGCGCCCTGCAAGCCGACACCGAACTCCATCTGAGCTACCTGCCGGGCGGCGTCGGCGCCGTGGCCTGGCACACGATGGCGGCCCAGCGGCGCGCCGACGCCAATACGCTGGTGACGTTTTCGGGTGGCTCGGTGCTGAACCTGGCGCTGGGAAAATTCGGCAAGGCCGACGTCGACGACGTGCGCTGGGTGGCGGCCTTCGGCGCCGACTACGGCATGATCGCGGTGCGCGCCGATGCGCCCTGGCGCACGCTGGGCGAACTGCTCAAGGCGCTCAAGCGCGATCCCAAGAAGGTGTTGATCGGCATGTCGGGCACCGTCGGCAGCCAGGACTGGATCAAGATGGCGCTGCTGGCGCGCCTGGCCGGGATCGACCCGCGCGCGATGCGCTTCGTCGCGCTCGAAGGCGGCGGCGAACAATTCATCGCGATGGGGGCCGGCCACGTGCAGGCGGTGTCGGGCGATATCTCGGAAGCGCTACTGAATGCGCGCGACGGAAACATCCGGGTGCTGGCGGTGCTGTCCGAACAGCGCCTGCCGGGCCGGCTGGCCGGCGTGCCGACCGCGCGCGAACAAGGCTACGACGTGGTGTGGCCGGTGATTCGCGGCGTGTGGATGGGGCCGGATGTGCCCGAGGCCGATTACCGGCGCTGGGTGCAGGCGTTCGCACAGATGGAGTCGCAGCCCGAGTTCGCCCAACTGCGCGAGCAGGCCGGCCTGTATCCGTTTTCGATGACCGGCGACGCCCTGACCCGCTACATCCGGCAATCGGTGTCCGGCTACCATCGCCAGGCGCAGCAATTCAAGCTGCTGCGCGAACCCTGAACGCCAGCGCTTAAAAATTCATGAAGCGCGCATCCGGCGCAAAGCCCGCGGCCAGCAGCGCCGCCGCGCCGCGAATGCCGGCCACCTCAGGCGCCAGCGTATCGGGTGCGACGCCATGCGTGATCAAGGCCTGCGGACAGGCATACACCTGCGCACCGGCCTCGATCGCGTCGCGCAGTTGCACCAGCAAGGCATCCCCCGCCGCACCGGCGCGCAGCCATTCAACGCTGGCGCCGACGCAATGCAGCTCGACCTCGGCGTCGAGCGCCGCCGCCGTGGCCGCGTAGCGCAGCGGCAGCGCAGCGCCGTGCTGGTCGACGTCGCCGACGACGACGATCAGGCGCGCCATCAGCGCGTCAGCCGATGGCGCTCGCGCAGGATGCGCGCGGCGCTGGCCAGCGTCGCCAGCTTCGATTCGGCGATCGCGGCCGAGGTCAGTGGATTGTCGGCGAAGGTGGCGAAGCCGCAGTCGGGCGTGAGCAGCAAGCGCTCGGCGCCGAACAAGTTGATCGCGTGTTCGACGTGGTGCACCACGTGCTCGACGCTTTCGACGTGCGCGTGCTTCTGGTTGCAGGCGCCGATGCCGATGCGCACATCGTCCGGCAACGCCTTGAGCACTTCCATTTCGCCGGCGCGCGGCGTGGCCAGTTCCAGGAACAGCGTGCCGACATCGAGCTGGCCAAGGGTCGCCACCAGCGGCCGGTAGTCGCCGGCCAGGGCCTTGGTCTCGTCCGGCGTCCAGTTACCACGGCACATGTGCACCGCCAGGCGCTCGCGCGGGAAGCCGGCAGTGACGGCGTTGATCAGGTCGCGCGCAAACGCCAGCTCGGTCGGGGTATCGGCTTTTTCGGACAGCGCGCCGCACATGAAGCTGCGCTGCGTGGCCGGGCCGCTGAACACGACTTCGGACAGCACCGGCTCGTCGAGCTGCACCAGCGCCGTGCCGGCCGCCAGCAGGCAGGCGATTTCCTCGCGCAGCACGCGCACGATGTCGCGCGCCAGGTCGTCGCGGTTGTCGTAGGCGCGGTCCGAGATGCACTCCATCCACATGGTGCGGGTCAGCAGATAAGGACCGGGCAGCGCTACCTTGATCGGCTGCTGGGTCAGCGCGCGTGCAAAATCGACTTCGTGCACCGCGATGCCGCGCGTGCGGCCCAGCGGCCCGAACACGGCCGGATGGCGCACGTCGCCGGCCGGCACGTCGAGGGCGCGCAGCTCGCGTTCGAATTGTTCCGGGTCGTCCACCAGCGGCAGCAGGTCGGTCAGCGGAATCAGCTGGCAATTGTCGAGCCGCGAAGCGACGAAGCTCGAATAACTGTCGCGCCGCTGTTCGCCGTCCGACACCACGTCGGCGCCGGCGCGCAACTGCGCCTGCACCGCGAGACGCACCGCATCGTCGGCGGTGGCGTGGAAGGCCGCGTCGTCCAGGCGCCCTTCCATGTGCTCGTGCACCGCCTGCAGCATCCAGCGCGGGCGCGGCCAGGAGCCGATTCCCATCACCGACAACGGCGCGATCGCCGGCGCCGGGGCCACCGGCGGGAACACCGTCATCGGCGTGACCAGCACCGGCGCGAAACCGGCGCTGACCTGGGTGACCGTGGCCGCGCCAGCGCTCCTCTCGGCCAGCTTGCCCTTGGCCACCAGGAAGCTGCGCTGCTTGCCTTCGCGCAGGAACGACACCAGCTCGTTGCCCGTCATGCGGCACCAGGCCGGCAAGTCTTCATCGACCGACAGTTCGGTGGAACGGATCTCGAGCAGGCCGCCGCGCGGCAGCGGGTCGATGTGCTTGCGGATCAGCAGCAGCAAGCCGTTGCCGCAATCGAGGTCACCGCCGTCGAAGCCGACGTCGGGTTGATGAGGATGGGGGAAGGTCATGGTTCAGAATTGGGGTTCGTGGATAACGCCATCGTACAGGGTGTCGATCTGCTCGCGCCCGAAGCGCTGCGCCTCGAGGTCGACGACGACGCGGCCGGCGCGCAGGCCGAGCACGCGGTCGGCGTAGCAGCGCGCGTATTCGGGCTGGTGCAGGCTGCAGACAACCGCCAGGCCGTCGGCATGGCAGATCGACTTCAAGAGTTCGAGGATACCGGCGCCGGAGCCGGGATCGAGGCTGGCCACCGGTTCGTCGGCGATGATCAGGTCTGGCTGCTGGGCCAGCGCGCGCGCGATCGCGACGCGCTGCTGCTGGCCACCGGAGAGCGTGTCGGCGCGCTGCCGGGCATGGCCGGCCAGGCCGACCCGCGCCAGGCAATCGTGGGCCAGCGCCATGTCGGCGGCGTCGAACTGGCGCAGCCAGCCACGCCACGCGCTGGCGTGGCCGAGGCGGCCGGCCAATACATTGTCGAGCGCGGACAGGCGCGGCACCAGGTTAAATTGCTGGAACACGAGGCCGATGCGGCGCCGTTCGCGCCCGTGCAGCGCGGCGACATCGGCGCCATCGAGCTCGATGCGTCCGGTGTCCGGCCGCTGCAGGCCGGCCAGGCAGCGAAACAGCGTGGTCTTGCCGGCGCCGCTGGGCCCGAGCAGGGCCAGCATCTGGCCACGCTCGAGCGTGAAGCTGACATCGTCGAGCGCCACCCGCGCGCCATAGCGCTGTCCCACTTTTTGGGCGATGAACAGGGCACTCATACCAGACGCTTTCTGAGCCAGCTGCTGGCCTGGTCGAGCGCCGTCACCACGATCAGGATCAGCACGATGATCGTAAACAGGCGCGGAAAGTCGAGCAGGTCCATGCTGTTCTTGAGTTCGAGGCCGATGCCGCCGGCGCCAACCACGCCCAGCACGGTCGAGGCGCGCACATTGAATTCCCACCAGTACAAGCCGCTCGAGAGCAGCACCGGCAGGATCTCGGGCAACACCGCATAGCCGATCGCGGTGGCGCGCCCGGCACCGGTGCTGCGCACCGCGTCGAGTGGCCCCATCGGCATGTTTTCGATATGGTCGGCCAGCAGCTTGGCCGCGCTGCCCCAGGTATGCAGGGCGATGCCGATCACGCCGGCGAACGGGCCCAGGCCAACGGCGGCGACGAACAGCAGCGCGAAGATGAAGGAATCGATGCCGCGCAAGGCGTTCAAGAGCCAGCGCGCCGGATAGAACAGGCGCGGCCAGGGCGTGATGTTGCGGCTGGCCAGCACCGCCATCGGCAGCGCCAGCAGCATGGCGGCGG
>Ga0265780_10006428_pt1 | contig 14581 bp, 19 predicted proteins | sample P1T30metagenome_FD_192432 | JGI IMG/M metagenome (GOLD analysis project Ga0265780, IMG submission 192432) | Plant litter microbial communities from East Loma Ridge, Irvine, California - P1 T30 | ecosystem: Environmental > Terrestrial > Plant litter > Unclassified | place: USA: California... | reverse complement strand
GAGTCAACAGCAACAAGAGATACATGTATTCCAGCTAGATTAGCTTTATATGTGTCAGATCTTCCACCTTCAACGCCAAGATAGTGACTCAAAGGCCTCTCAGCTTTAAGCACGACTATTTATCTATTATGGCATCCTCTCTACTTACCCAATCACTGAGTCGAAATACCTGGCTACAGTTCGGCGATACTTTCAGAGCGAGTATATGAACAATTATAGCTGCCAGATGAAGCGAGTAATGATACCTCTCACGTGGAGCTGCGGAGATGAAGAGCCAGATAGTAGCCAGCCGCTTGTTCCTTCCCGATTAAGCGTTCGGATGAGACCATTTTCCTGGCGAAAGCGGGTGTCTCCTAAACTTTATGACATGTTCAAGCCGTCACCCTGATTCGGATTGGTATCCAGCCGAACACCCAAATTCTCCAGTCTTGTTTATCCTATATCCCTCACTATCGGGCGTCCTCCGCGGCTCCCTGTCGCGGTCACGTTTTTCCCCCGTCGCGCGTTGGTGCACAAACCACCTGCGGGCTCGCTTCAACATCCATCCCGTCAGCAGATGAAATAAGTGCCACACGCCCGGGACTCCAGACGACCTTCAATTGCCGTGCCGCCCACAGGGCGGAATCTGACTCAATGTCCGCGTTCGCGGCGCAAGGTCCGCGTCGCTGATGTTTAGTATCGCTGTCTTGAGGAGATAAACTCGATGCCTCCCAACAGGAACTTGTCTCGAATTGGTACACGGGTCGCATGTGATAAATGCAGAGCCAGGAAAATCAAGGTAAGGATCGTATCTGCTGATGACCAGAACTAAAAGCCTAGTGTGGTGGGGAAAAGCCAAAGTGCGCGCGTTGTGCCCGACTCGGAATCATATGCGAATATGAGGACAGTGTTCCATCTTGGGCGTGAGCCGCATTCTACAGACTGCTTCTCGTCCCTAGCTGAATTCGCATAGTATGATTTCAGAATTACAAGATCGAATCAACAACTTGGAAACGGAGCGACAGGCAGATCGACCACAAAATTTACGAGATTCTGGAGCAGAAGTCGCGGACCACACTGCATTATCGCCATCCAGTCTCATAGGACAACCGAGGCGCCCGATCTCCACACCTATGGAGCCATTCTCGAGCACCTCAGCCTACGTTGAATCTCTTTCAATGATTCCTCACGGATCCCAAACCAGTCGGAACGAATGGCATCAACTGCCCAGTAATGCGCAACTCTTTGATCAACTCCCTCCCACTGTCGGCATACCATCGCCTCTTCATGGGAACTCAATTCAGGACACATCTCACCATGCCCGCTCGGCACTTGGTCAATGCAGGCTGCCTGATACAGGAGAACAACAATCGCTACTGGAACATTTCTTTATGTGTACTAACATGGCATATCCAATCTTTCATATCGACACCCTCAAACAGACAGTGTCTGAAGTCGCAAAAAGACACTCTTCGATCACCAGTTCTGATATCTTGACAGTTTTATGCGAGTGCCCAGCCGACATCTGCTTTGCTTGCTGACACTTCTAGACGTCCTTGCCGTGTGTTGTACCTCACTTCCAAGACTTTCGCCTATGTATGCACACTGGAGTCATCAAGCTTCTGGTAGGTCCAATATCGGGCGCTCGTACTGATATAGACTTTTATCGGGTTGCAAAACAGGTACGGTACGCTCCACTAGACCATGATTCATGTTAGATCGAAATAGATACTGCTCCAACAAGCAATCTGAGTAAATTACGACTCTTGCTACTCAAGACGCAGTACGCATTATATGTGACAAGTGCCGGAAGTAAGTCATAAAAGCTCTGATCGACCTAGGCTTACACACTAGATGTCTGGGATCTTTCGGGAGCGGCGATCCGAACAGCAATCGATCTCGGCTTGCATCACAACGGCGCGGATCCCAAGGATAACCCATTGCAACAGGATATGGGCAAGCGGCTCTTCTGGAGGTACGGGCATCTGACACTCAAGCTCACTCTCCCAGTGCATACTCCATCGACCGTTTACTGAGTCTCTGTCTTGGTCGTCCCCCCGCCATATCAGACGACTGGATCACTGCCGAGGTCAGTTGGTAGATCCAGGCTACTTGATGAGATCGCTGAGTCCAAGCTGCCCCTGAGCTGCGACGATCATTTCATCAAACCAGACGGGATACTCCCGGCTGATCCTTCACCCACCAAGCTTGGAGCCCTGGCTCATTTCAAGATTCGGATGCTACAAAGCGAGATCCACCACAGGCTTTACTCTCCTTCGCAGAAACTGCTCGGAATTCCTTCCCAAGACTGGTATACCAGTATTCTCCAACGTCTGAGCAGCTGGCGGCAGTCCAACCCCCCCTCGAGTGGTTTCATGAATCAAACATGGTTCGACTTGAACTGGTACAACACTCGGATCCTGCTATACCGACCGGCACCAAATTGTCCATCTCCCGATCGTGCTGCGTTGAAACACGCCTTGACGGCCGCGAGTGGAGTTATGCGGACTTTCAAAGAGATGTACAGAAGGGGGGGCATAGACTACAGTGATTGATCTCAAGATCACCAGCACATCTAGCTCTGACGCAATATAGATTGGCTCGCAATGTACCAGCTTTTCACTGCTGGAGTCACGTATCTGAACTCGCTATGGCAAGCGCATCAAAGCGGCTGGACCATCGTTCCCGCTCTTTTCGATGCAATCCTGGACATACAAATCTGCACATCTGTGATGGAAGCGCTTGCCGGTAGGTTCAGACTGGTTTGTTTATTGATACCTGACTTCGCAAGCTGTGACACCCGGAACGGCTACCATACGCAATGCTTTCGACACAGTGTCGCGGCGTATCCTTCGCCATCTCACTTCTCTTGCTGGATCTTTTTCTGCCGCGAATTCGCCCTGTGCCGAAAGGGCGAGCGATAGTCCTGAGTCGAACGATCCGATACGGGTTAGCGGACTGGACACAAATTCCAGCGAGTACGCGTCCACTGGCATAAACCAGCAACAACACCTGGATATGGATAATGCGGGTCCGACCCTTTTTGAGTGGGACGCCGAAGATCAGCTGTCTGCGTTTCTAATGCAACCAATGGGAGATTGGGCCAACATGGATTGGGGATATGCAGAACTGGAAGGGAATGAACGGGATTTGGAGATGACCGGCTCAAGGATGTAGAAATGTTTTTACCAAACAGCGGTGTCCTGATGAATCTTGATTCACCGATCTTGTTTGTGTATAACACGCCTGCACGCTCAATCTCGGAGACTGTCGTTGTGCAGACCAAACACTCGCGACCGCCTCAGTCGAGAGTATGGCACCACTCGTAAGACGAAACGAAGCTATGTACTGTCGCTTAGCACGCCGTTAAAAGCTGTCTGATCGTGGTCTGAGACGATACATACTTGTATGCATATCTCATAAGGGCGGAGCAGTGCAACCATAATTACTCCCTTCCTGACCAGGCTGCCGTTCAAAGGGCATATCACCCCCCCGTCTCAGGTTTTGCGCTGTAAAAGGTGATATCCAGTCTTAGTCCTAGCCTCACCGAGGGTCGTCCCCTCCGAAATCATCTGGCGGATGATTGTTTCACTGGCTTCAATCTCGCGTGCGACTTTGGCGACCTCCCGAGCTCGATGCCGAGGGACGACAACAACTCCATTCGCATCGGCGACGACGATATCTCGCGCGCTGACTCGAACGGTGCCGACACTGATGACATCGTTGACAGCCCCTACTTGGACGCGATCTTTGCCAGTGCGCATATATCGGCCAGTTGTGAAAAGTGGATATCCATCCGAAAGGGCTCTATTGACATCGCGACATACACCATCAATGACAGTCCCAGCAATGTTGCGCGATCCGGAGTACTGCGTCATTATATCGCCCCAGACCGTACAGTCCGTCCTACCTCCATTGTCGATGACTACCACATCACCTTCCGCCACATCGTCGATGAAATCTCCGACGCTTCCGGCTGGATCGCTCGCCGGCACGTAACGGACGGTAAATGCGGGCCCGACTGTGACTTTTTTGTAGTTGGTGAGAGGCATGATACCCAGAGTTTGACCGTGAATGTTAAGTTTGTCCAAAGCATCAGATACACCTGGTGTATCGGAGTCGGCAAAAAGTGCGACCAGCTCTTTGTCCTCATCCGAAGCGGCTCGTGCTTTCCTTGGAGGCATGTCTGCAGCCGACTTTCCAGTTTCTGTCGCGTCGAAAGCCGTGTCGTGCATTGTTCTCGCAACGGAATGTCCCGATCTGACTGAGTCGACCATGCTGCGTTGCTTTCGGTCGAGTCGCTCGGCGTAGTCAATGACTTCCTCGATCCGCTCACTGCGAACGAAGACAGTACCGCATCGGTCGGCTATCACATAGTCGTCCTGACTGACTTGAACATTCGACATCCGAACTGGAGAACCAGACTCGATTTGCACAATCCGATTCCTGGCACTGATCATGGTCACCCCTCGACCGTAGACTGGATAGCCGATCGCTTCGCTACCTTCGATGTCTCGGCTCATGCCGTCTATGATTGTACCTCGAATATGATGTCTGGCTGCAGCATTGGCGAGGATGTCGCCCCAACAAGATATACCGTCCAGTCCTCCGGACACCACAAGTATGCGATCATTGACGGTGATGTTGTCGATGACCTCCGTGAGTAAATGCGTTGTCGGTTTCGTATCGCTTTTAGGTCCCACTAAAACAGTACTAGCGCGGCCCACGATCTTAGGGCAGTTCCACAACGGCTGTAGCCCCACTGTCGCTCCGGGTAGACCCAAAAAGTCGAGAGCATCGGAGAGGACGTTCGTGTCCAGAGAGGCGAGTCTGGTAAGTGTGTTATGAGCTACTGTCATGCTGAAAGATGATTCCGTATAGCTAAATCAGTCAGCGGAGTGACTGTTTCCGATATTCACTGTACTGTCGAGATGTTCTACTTACGGGGGCCGCCTTCAGACCAGATTTGAGGTCTACAAGTGTAACGCAGTGGATAGTAAACGATCACTGCGCGCTTTGAGGGCTCGCTAGCTTCGAGGCCGTGTCTATACTCATATGCAGTGTCGGTGTAGTCTTGCCCGAGCTGAAAATCTCGGACGCGGACCGCACCCCGCATCGGAACTCTCTCCGAGAGGTGATTGTCTCGCTTAAAATTTCTGAATGGCATCCGGCAGGTGCCGGCTGGGACGTTGCGACGATGTCAGAGATTACGCGAACAACTCGCGGCGAGACCAAGGCGCTAGCGCGACTGCGCATCCCCATAGTGACCCCTGCGCACGTTTGGGGAGGTCATTGGGGCAACTACTCGATGGGTAAACATCAGTCTCTAGGCAGTATGTGCTTTGAGTCCGGTTCTGGAGAAGCTCTTCTGTACATTAGCGTGTGCCAACATCCCCTTCATTGCGGCTTGAGCACGAACCGAAATCGACACGAATATCGATCTGAGGACATCGGGCTTGATGATAGATGCCGGGTGGGAGTGCGAACATGCTGTACATCGCACTACGGTTACAATGTATTTTACGCCCCTCTACCCTCTTGCATCCTGAAGCTGTGCTTCAAACCAGTAAGAGATCGCTTTAACATCCCCTCCGATAGCCACAAAATCAAACTTCTTTCCCGCGTCTTTAGCTTGAGACCCTGTGGAGACAAGAATTCCCACTTTCTTTTCGTGGCGTCTCGCAGCAGATATGACCTTATCGATGGCTACGCGGAAAGCTTCCTCGTCTCCTTTTGCTGGGGTGTAGCCGAGGACGGAAAAAGCAAGATCGTTGGGCCCTACAAAGAGCATGTCTATCCTTCAGCATGACCCTGCATCGCTTCGGTTACGGCTTACCGACACCCGCGACCTGAGCGATCGCCTCGGCATTGTCAACACCTTCTGCTGTTTCAATTTGAACCATCGTTATCAGAGTCTCGTTGGCGTGTTTTAGGTACTCTGCAGACGTCGTTCCGTGAGCGAATGCAGTAAAAGGTGATCCTTGTCCTCGAGTGCCCGTCGGCGGGAATTTTGAAGCTCTCACCACGCTCCTGGCCTCGGTCGCAGTGTTCACCATTGGTACCATGAGGCCACTATAGATGAGCTCTACTGTCCACTATCTGCCCATTATCGACACTGCAGCACGTACTGTGCTCCCGCATCGAGTGCTCTCTTGATTAATGTGGCATCGGTTCCTCGAGTCCGCACAATCGGGGACGCCCCACAGGCCGCGGTAGCGAAGACAGCGTCGTGCATGTCACTATCGCTGATGTTACCTGGCCGCGTCAGCATATACAGTATAGGGGGCCGAAAGCAAAATTCCTAACCATGTTCGCAGTCGATGATGACTGCCTATTACAATCAGCGAAATACATGACAAAGCTTACTGACATCTAATCCTGTTTGAGCTACCACTTGGGCAGTTCTTCCGGAGGACATCATCATAAAGGTCCCGAACGCCGCGCGCCCATTCCGCAGTAGATCGAGTAAACGAAGTCTGGCACTGGTTGAAGCAGCAGCCATATTTGGTGTTGCGTGAAAGGTTGAGGCGCGTTGCGACCGCGACACGTATCGTATTAAATAATGATAGACGCTAGGTGCGGGTGACTCCGCGTAACCTACAGCTTCAGCGGAGATAACCCGCATGCTTCGTAGTTCGACTCGGGCAACGAGGACCGGCTTTCATTGCGGAGATCGGCTTCCACTTCGTGAGCGGAGCGAGACCGCTCCATGGTGACTACAGCCCGAAGACATACGAATCGACGACGTATGGAACGATGGCTGCCGACAAGCCAACAGCGGATCGCCAATTTGAAATACTGGTGCGGAGTTCGACCGAGGACCCACACCCTTGGGCCGCCAATTCTGTTAACAATGTTTCGGCCGCTTTCGTTCGCTTAGCCCGAAACCTGCTAAGAATTATGGTTTCGATGTGCTTTCTCAGTGGAGAAACCGGCTGACATGTACAGAAGGAGACTTCATGAACAGTTTCATCCTCATTCATCTGTGACCAAGGAGCTCTTTGTTCACCAAGATGCGCTGCTAGAGACATTTTTCGAAAATCTCTGAAAGCCACACTGGATATAGAACATACAAACCTCACTTCAACCCAAGCTGAAATGATATGAAACGGCTACTACGTTACACGACATGGGCCAATCATAGCAGGCTGCCGCTGATTTCCCGTGAACATGTCGCGATTAGCCTACATGCTACCAGGAAAAGGAAAAAACAGGACCCTGCACGTGTACGTAAATTGTTAGGCGGAACTCGAGGATGAATCCACGTGGAGAACTCCGGTCGTCCCGACCAAACAACGCAGGAAAGGGGTTCCTTTTCCGATATCGACCGTACTTCTCATGCCTATTACTCGCCAACCAGCTTCCTTCGGTACTGCAAGGACACGAGTGCGAGCGTAGTCTCCCTGCAAACTGTACTGAACGTGAAATTGCTCCGCAGAAACACGCAACTGGAATCAGAACTGCTCAATATCGTTCACGACCATTATGATCAGGATCTTCCGACTATTACGCCCTTGTCCTTGTGCGCTCCGACCGAAGGCGCTGGCATTAAAACACATGTACCTGAGACCTGCGCGCCCCGATTAGAGCCGGATGATCACTGGGAAGGGCTTGGTTATACGGTACGCGAGCTGATCAATCGCTCTCACGCAGACCGCTTGAGCAGCCACGCTGACGAGGCAGACCACGACAATGGGCAGAGAGAAACCTCGACGACCACAAGTGGGCTGCTCAAAGCATGAGTCATTTGGCCGCGTTGCGGAATGGTGAGAATGGCTGATTCCAAGCCCACCTTTGGATGGGGCAGCGTACTATATAATGTTACGCGACATTGCCAACACGCTGATGTGCCTGTCAATACAATTATCTTGTGAATCGATCCGAGTGCTAGATCCAGGTGCCACTGACCTGTGTATAGCTTCGAAAAACAAGCTCCGGCTCTCCTGAGTGGGGATAGCATCGAGTTGTTCTCCACAGAGGCCTACGGGCGTCCTGAGCTGGGAATCCTGCCTGCCAGGGACCTGCTGCCAGCCCAGGTCATCATGGGCCTCGATATGCTTCTTATCGAATTACCCTAAAGTAGCTTGCAAAGAAGATGTGATCAACCTGTCCTCCAACACGGATCAATCGCGGAATTTCAAGCAAGGTGGTTTCTCGGTCTTTGGCCAGGGCGATTCATCAACGTACGACCCGGTCACCCCTTCCTTCTCCGCCCTCTCTCCTCGACCCATTCCTTGGCTCACAGGTCGTATAGCAGCCCATAGGCACTGCACCAGGCTGGTACATCAATGATGTGCACAGATGGCCTGGACACATGACCCCTGTGTCACGCTTCTGGCATCTCTCAAAAATGGAAACATGTGTTCAACAAATTGACATATCACATTTGCATATAGTCAATGCGGATCGATCGCCCTCTGATAGCTTCACCTTCGCGATATCAATCGCTGCACGCAAAGTACACGTATTGCCAATAGTAAGAGGGGTCGGCGGGGTCCTCTGGTGCTGTTGATATCCCCGGTGCTTCGCGCTGACCGTTCCGCGAGCCATGTCTGTAAGAGGTATTCTTGATCAATCAGTAATCAGTCAACTCAGTTGGTAAAGAATCCGATTCCAGGATCCTGTAGCTCTGCGAAGTGAGATGAGGCAAAAGAAGTAATGATTCGTGCTCCGCCAAACATGGTACCTGACGGGGCAGGACCTGCTTCTTCATCCTCGCTATCATTGCCAGCATCGTCATCGCATTTCAAGTTACCAGCAAGACACCGTTAAAGACCAGATAAAGATCGTAATACCGAACGATTGCTCGAGCGAGGCAAAATACCTCAACCGTTGTCCTCCCATCCTCAAACTGCCTTCCCTACTCTCTGGTGGGGGGTTCAAGCAGGCGGCAGTGATCGTGGGAATTTTGCGACCGATGCGCTAGGAAAGCTGCCTGTGTGTGGCTACGATCAATCGCTTCCCTCCACTTTGCCCGGAATGTACATGCCCAAGTCAGTGGACCCCTCATTACGTGCGACCACAGCTGATGGGCTTCAGAGTCGGCGTCCCAGTTCGAGTTTCGCACAACCTGGTATACGAGATTTACTTTTCGGTATTTGGCAAGAATGGCTCTGGAACCCAGATGCCGCCCGTACCTGGTCAAGGTGATCTGCAAGTGATGAGACGTAGCCTAGACACAATTATCCCACAGGCGAGTGTGCCATCAGTTTAAAAGTCTGGCTGACAATTTTCAGTGCGTCATTGTGTCCGAAGTCCTCAATCTCCCTTCCTCTTTGTCAATATCTCATTCGACCTCGAGAGAAGCTGATACGGCGCCTAGATTCTTCTATATTCGGGGGGGATATCCACTGAACCGAACAATACTTCTATCATCGTATTGAAGCAAATCTCCCTTGTCCCACTTGTCTCACAGTTCCAATGAGATATCTCTGCGTCACTTGTCCCGGTGACATCGTTGTACCTGTGCAACACTCGATGCCTCTTCCCCGCGTTCTAATGGGAAGTGGCTAGTGGTAAACCGAAAGGTGTACCACCGCCCACGTTTGATCTAGCCCTCGAATCATGTGCGACATGCAGCGGTCAGAGCGGTTTACCAGCCCACAATCTCTATCTGTGCGGATGTGAGATCGAAGGGGAAGAAGCTGCTTATCATGTGGTATGGGAAGAGCCGGTATCGATAATACTGAAAGGGGGGGGGAAACTTGAGGGATATACTTGAGGGATATCAGCCATTAGGGAGCACGAATATCCGAACTTGGCACCCCTAAGATTGGGGAATTGGGACATGCTTGAACCAATCTATCGCTCGAGGGTGGAGGGCCGTTGCCAGATCAATATACGCGACTCTAGTGCACACGGGTGCGAAGAGTGAGTCAAATGATAGGACGCCTTCCGACTAGGCTTATTATATACAGTCTCTGTATCAGGTGTCAGGCAAAAGACAGATGTCGAGAAGAACGCAATTCGCGTCCGGGCACGACAGATATGGATCAGATGCAGTACAGTCATTGCTGCTGAAGGATAGTCTGGAGAGGGGAATGTTTCCGAATTCTGCGAGTGAGCTGTCCTAGACTTGCCATATCGATATTGGACATTGTGTTTTCGTGCTTCCAGCCTCAATTCCCAACGTGGGCTCGTTAATTTATGGATTAATCTTCAGGAAGCAATGTCTTGTCAAAGTACCTTCTCAACTGAATGCCTCTGGAAGGTTTCACTGGGCCCGATCTATAGCCGGAGTCACATCGCGCGCTTCTTGTATGTGTGCCTCGTTGTTACAGGTCATGACCAGTACCGGACCCGGTTGTGAAAGGACAAGAGCAAGGCGGCGGAGAGAGAGACGTCGTGTTCCGCCGTATATTGATCATTTGCTGACGGAGAGGGTGTATACATATACACTGAAGCACAATTTATTGCCAATTATTGCCTTGCATCGCACATAGCTTCTTCAGAGTACGCTGTTTATAACTGGTCACAGTCTTGCAAAGGGCGTACACTGTCCATTAATTGATGCAGCCAAGCGAGTTTATCGTTTAGATCTCTGACTATTTTTTGGCCAAGTTGCTTGAGACACGAACAGGTCTTAACTTACTGCTAATGCTTTGCGTCATTCTGTCTCCTTATTCTTTTTCCAACTGAATTGGCCTCTGAGCGGTGCAGAAGATCTCTCGCACCACGTCTCAAGCTGTGATGACTGTAAGTATTGACTTACCCTGCATGTATGAGAGTATATGGCGTGTTTTCATAGGGGAGCGAGGATTTGTCTTCGGACTTGTTGTAAAATCTGTGAAGCTGTATTGTACTGGAAAGAGGACCATCCCTTCAATGCCAGATCTACTCTGAGTTAAGCTCTCAGTCATGACTATGTAGCGTATAAGCATCGCTTGGACGGCCTCTGAAAACAAGGGAAATCGTCTGTTATGTGCGCCCAGAGTATTTGCGCTGTCCATATCGTTTCAATGACGATGTCGAGTTTTCGCTTCAGTATCGGGTAACCATACCCACAGGAATTTCATGATCGTCGCGGCGAACGGTCGATTCAAGCCTGCCTTCTTCAGAGCTCTTCTCGGAAAGCACAGATCCAAGTGGCGTATTGCGTAGACTGAGCCAGTGTGGAGCGGAAAAAGGACGTTTCTGACCGTTTACTGTCTGTTAGGGCGGGCAGAACAGCGCGAAAGGCTTCCTTCAACACGAGTCTCTCAGTCAGGCTGGGAATGTGGAGCATGTGCTTTGGCGGGATAATTGCGATAAAATCCGAAAGGTCGTTATCAAGAAAAGGGGCTCGACTTTCCAGACTGTGCGATATTTCGAGCCGATCCCCAAGATTTACGAGTATGAACCCATTGAGCGTATGATACGTTGCGACCATGCTAGCCTGAAGCGGGTGAATGCTGCTCAGTAATTGAACAGCAAGATGAAGGGTCAGGTCTGCGTTGTGAAGCGTGTTCCGGCCGGTTGCATCTTAGAGACTACCCAGACAGCCCTACGATTACGAGCCAGACCCGTGCTGGAATGCGGGAGATATTCATCAGAACAGGAAAACCCTCGTCCCGCAACATGCCACGGGAATGTAGAAAGCCACCTTAGAGTCTTTTGACTTATATATGGCAGGTCTGCCGAGACGATTGCTACGCCTCCAAACTTGGTGAATATATACCGACGGATCAAACCAGCCAATATCACCAATTTCATAACGACCCGGAGTAGGGTCCGTTCCATCCTGGATTGACGCCTGCTCGTGTCCGAGCCTGCAGACGCCAAGCGCTCACGGTGGTCCTCGTCTACTTCTCTATACCTTCGTTTTGAGCTAGACTGCCGCGAGCCACAATAGGTGGTGTGTGGGAGAAAAGCCCGAAGCTTGCATGGGAGATCTCACAGTACAAACGCATACTTGTAGCATATCTGATCACGATCTCACGGACGCATCATTGACGACACGGGCAGCGTCGTTCGCCTCTTGCAATCGATGGACAGGTCGGATATACGGCGACTTGGACTATAGCGCATAGAGGAATCGGGGACAAAGAGACGCGCCGTGCAGATGTATGCAAACAAGCACAACAATATCATGTGAAGAGCAACTCATGATCGTATCTATAGATGCCGAGCGGGTAATCGAGGCCGTGGATCTCGAGACGTATTGTTGTGATGAAAGTGTATCTTTTTATGGACATGATGATCTTTTGGTGCGAATTGTTCGCCTTTGTTTATTGTGTGAGACCCCTGCACTTTGACTCTGCAGGCAAGTCCTTTGTTTAGAGAAGTATACCTTCTAGGGGGCGCAGATCTGGGAATCGTCATTTGCGTGAGTGGCTGTTGTCGCTTCGTCATGTCCATGAGGAGTCGACTGGCCCTGTCCTGGATCTGGAACTTGATGAGCCGGATGATAGGGTATTCCGCTATACTGGCTATATCCCTAGGAATCCGGGGTATATTTCATATGGGTGCTGAGGAGTGGATGAATGTGGTCCTCCCTGGTGCTTCGGTCACCCTTCCTCCATAGTGATGAGAAGGAAGGAAGGAGACTCACATTCCACGATTCGTTCTCCCGATTATATGCTCCCGACGGATCCTTGATTCCATTGTTTGGGACGATGTGAGGTGGCGGACCGCGATGTCTCGGTTGATCGTGTAATACATCCTCATTTGCAGCATTTCCAACCCCGTTTCGGTGCCCTGACCCTGGCTCTTGACTCTGATCTTGGGGGAATCCCCCGGACCAGGAGGAGCATCGACCCCCGTTGTGGTGATAAGATATATCTGGGAATACGGGTGTGCATGAGTTGAGGCCCTGCTTGTTAGCTCTCTCGTTCTGAGCATAAGACTAGAACGAAGAAATGGTACTCACGAATGAGAGAGATACCCCTGATCCGTGTGGACGGGACGATGGTTCTGCGCGGACCCCAGAGGATGAGGATGGATCGGCGCCACATTCATAAGTATACTCGGCGTTCACCTATCATCAGCATCTATTCAACATATTCCATACGGAAGAAGTATACCGTCTCATAACCCCTAGGAGGTGGAAAATCACCTCGGGATCGCGTTTCCTCCTCTTTGATCTCTCCAGGCCAACTCTATAAGGACGTACACTGAAATAGGGAGATCTTCCACCACAACTTTGGCTCAACTTCGCATGCTCCTGACGGAGATATGCGGTCTCCGCTTGCAATGCTTGAAAGTCCTGCGCCGAGAATACAGGACCTCTGCCTTTGGTCACGTATTGACTGCCTTTATGAGCCAAAGAACCACATTGAGCTTCAAGCTCTACTAGTTTATGTTCGGCCTGACATCAGTTCTTCATCACAAAATTGGTCAAAGGGCGTACGAGTCGTTGTTCAGCTTTCCGGTTCTCCCGATGCCTCCTTTGAGCTTTCGCACTCCGACTTTGATTACCATCATCACCGACCAACCTGCTTCTTTTGACGGGTACTGGCGAGCGACCCATGGCAAGTTGAACCTGACCAGTACCATTGGAATTGGGATAAGGGTATCGGCGAGCTGGGTAATAATCATCCATTGAATATTGGGAGTATGGGGGATATGACAAGTCTGGAGAACCTAATGCTGATCCTGGACTTTCTCCTGATGGCATGTTCAAATTGTGGAGGGGGTTATTGATTTATTGTTGAATGGAGGAATTTAGGTTGTACTGGACAGGTCTGTGAGAGGACATCTGATCGAACCTTTTCGGACGGCTTGTCTGTCCGTCAATACCAATTTTTGGTCTCAATTGACGGGCGTGGAGCTTACGCCGTTAATGAGGATACTATCTATGTCAAACAGTCGTGTGAATGGAAGAAAAAGGATTATCCAGATATCTACTAGTTTGATTATTTGGAAAACCACTAATAGATATGGTTCGATCGAGCTCGGACGCAAGACTGTCACCAACCAATCGAGCGGTGTAGTGTGTCTACGTGTCGTCAAGGGGTGTGTGCTGGCTTAGCTGATAAAATCAGTTGGAATCAGACCATATAAACGAAGGTTAGAACATACCTCGTACAGGCTTCTAAAAGCTCAACTGGTGATCCAAAGATAATAAAATGATGTGACGATAGCAATCAATTACTTGACTGTAGTGAGACGAGGATGATATAACATATGGCATCGCTGTATAGTATTATAGTGAAGACAAGTGCATTGTTTAGAAGATACGATGACAAGCGCGAGTCTGATCCCGGGCGCCAGCGACGCTGCTATCCATTACTCGATAATCCACTTATTTCTCCCCTATCAGCATATTTGCAGAACGAGAAAAGAGGCGATAAGGCATGAGCCGGGACTAGGGCCTCCCCTCTTTCCTCGTATCTAATAATTGGCGTTAGATAACAGAAATCAGCTTCCGCTCCACTTACCCAATCGCCCAGTCATCAAAATTTTGCCCCCGGCTGATTGGTAGTTCTCCCCTAAGTCGATGTCCTCTTTGATCCCGCTCAAGAGCGACACACTACCGATTGAATTGTTCAGGGGTAGCTATCAGTAATAAGTGACTAACCCAACTGCCACACTGCCAATGAATCCTATTCCCGCCGGCACCTTTGTTCACCGTTCCTTCCGATATCTACCAAGTGGTGAAAGGGTTAGGGGGTTAGGGGGTTAG
>Ga0265780_10006426_pt1 | contig 14585 bp, 15 predicted proteins | sample P1T30metagenome_FD_192432 | JGI IMG/M metagenome (GOLD analysis project Ga0265780, IMG submission 192432) | Plant litter microbial communities from East Loma Ridge, Irvine, California - P1 T30 | ecosystem: Environmental > Terrestrial > Plant litter > Unclassified | place: USA: California... | reverse complement strand
GGCCGGGGACGCGATTGAGAATAGCGGGCGGGGGGTGGGGAACAGTACGTATTTTATTTTTTTTGCAGTTCCATTCATCATGCGTGTTTTTGCGGCCGAGGGCTGACGCTGAGCGCAGGTATCGAGAGAAAAGCGACGGGCTACGGGTCGTCGATTTCCGGACAGACGTATCAGACCGCGTCCACGGCGAGGGGGGCGGTGGTTGAGCGCGCGAAGTCGGTGCCGGCGCGGGGGAAAGTGGGCGCTGGAGGAGGGAAGAGTGTACCCATGGGCGCGAATAAATACCCGAAGAAAGCGATGGGAAACTCGACCACGGCGGCGAAAAGCTCCGCGGGCAGTGGCGTGGGAACGACCTTGAAGCACACTTCAGCGCCGTCGTTGAAATCCCCCGCGCGCTCGGCGGCGCTGCCGCGCCCGTATCCTGGGGAGAAGAAAAGCGTCCTTAGGCATGGGCTGCCGAAGCCCTTTACGCCGCCCGTCGAACAGAAGAAGACGGCGTATCCGGGCCAGGGCAGTCGCACGCCGGTGCAGAATCAGAAACCCAGGTATAAGCCGCTGCCGCGGCTGGGGGCGCAGGTGGGCAAGGGGGAGACTGTGTCGCATTTAGGTGTGTGAAGGGGTGGGAAGAATGAAGGAGTATTGATAGAATAGGAAATAGGCGTTTTGGAATAAGATACGATGGGATGGGATGGCATGTAAGAATACCAGTCCACAGGCCCCAAAAAGAAACCGGCGTTAATCCACCACACTCATAAACTCGTCATATCCATATCCAGATCAAAGCACATGTCTAAACAACGGCCCGTAATTCTCCACCCCAACCCCATCTCCCTCGCCCCTCGCCGCCGCTTCGTGCATGGCTTGTCGCTGCACCGCCAGCGTCCCGTACTTGCGATCCAGCCGCTTATTCTCCCACACCAGCAGCGCGCGCAGCACAATTGACAAAAAGCAGAAGAGAAACATGAACGCCGCGCACACGGAATGCCCCTTGACGTACTGCGGCCCCTCGTGCGACGGGTACATGCGCGTGCCGAGAAGCGGGCCGCACTGGCCGACGAGATTGAGGATGACGATGCCCGCGCCGCGACGCGTATCCGAGCCTTGGTTGTTAGTTACCCACGGCAGGATGTTTCCGATGGCGGGGAAGATGCCCGCGGCGGCGAGGAAGACGCCGAAGTAGCGTGCGCCGACGGAGTGTGCGGCGGCGAGGATGATGTAGCCTGTTCCGCCGATGGCGGTTAGGATGGCGATGGTAATGCCGCGCTGCTGGGTGCGGTCGGCGATGTATGTGGTGCCGATGGTGACGAGGAAGGAGAGGAAGAAGGGCGGGGCGGTCAGGCCTTGGGCGTTGATGGAGGAGAAGCCCATGTCGCGTAGGATGGTGGGGAGGAAGACGGGGAGGGATGAGAAGGCGACGTTGCCGGAGAAGTACATGAGCTGTGAACTTGTCAGTGATAGCACACCATGAGGTTGTTCAATACTTACTCCTAATATCCAGCCCTTGACGTCCAACAACCCCTGCCCAACTTCCTTCCACTCAATCCCTCCAAGTCTCTTCTTATCACCGACCTGCAAAACCCCCCTCCGCCGCGCAACATCCTTCTCCTCCTCCGTCAAAAACCTCGCCTTCTCAGGACTGTCCGGCAAAAAGAACCACGCCACCACCGCCATACACACCGTCGGCAACCCCTCGACCAAAAACAACACCCTCCACTTCGCCAACCCGGGACTCCCACTCGTAATCCCATACGCCAGCGCGCCCGCAAACGTATTCGCCAGCGGCGCGGCACTGAGAAACATACCCGCGCGCAGCCCCAGTTCGTGGCGCAGGTAGAAGAAGCTCAACAGGTACGGTACCCCAGGCCCGTAAGCGATTTCGGCAACGCCCATGAGGAAGCGCAGAGCCATCATGCCGGCCCAGTTCTGCGCCGCGGCCTGCACGCTCGACACGACGCCCCAGCCGAGCACGCAAAACGCCGCCCAGCGGTGCGGCGGCACGACTTTCCACATAATTGCCAGCGGCGCGAAGACAATGTACGATATGTAGAAGATGGTGAGCAGCCATTGGTAGTCCGGGGATGAGAGGCGGAGGTCTTTTTCCATGCCGGCGATGCGTGCGTTGCCGATGTTGCTGCGGTCTAGGAAGGCGAGGAGGTAGAGCGCGGAGAGGAGTGGGATGAGATGGATATCGAGTTTCCGCCGGACGCGCGCTGAGATGATGGGGTCGATTGCGGATTGGGGTTCGACATGCTGGGCCTCGAGTTTGGGAGGGGATTCATGGCTTTCTTGCGAGGGTTGCGGGGAGGGCGAGGGTTTGGATGTGAAGAGGCGCATTTTGTCGGAATTCTGAAAGTATGAGGAAAGGAAGGGATGAGGGGGGGATTATGTATATATACATGGTTAAAATCCATGGAGCAGAAAATAAGCTTCTCAAGCATTACTGCCGGCAAAGCTTGACGCTACGGTGGTGTTGCATCATGGAGCCATGGATCGCCGCGTCGAGTAGCTTGTTGGGGTATGGTCGGGGTCCGCGATGTGGGGGATGGGGTCGGAAATAAAGTTTCGGTACGCTTCTCTTTAGCTGTCAGCTCTTTGAGAAGTATCGAGGTAAGGCCGATGCGGAAGCTGATGAGGGGCATATTTCCTACTTTGTGCCTGCTTACATGTGCTGAGTGAGCAAGTTTTCGTACTGGATGCTGGATGAGCAATAGTGCCTCCGAATTACCGCCTGTAGAGAGTGGCACATACCTGGTTCACCGACATTGGTTCTGACTTCGCACAATCAAGCGCATCTTAAATCAAAATACCAAAGGTACATCAGCAGAGAGTCCTTCATGCTCCATGCGAAGAATCGCCAGGGGGCATACTCCTTAGGCAGGATTCTCAAGCCTGCCATGCTACCTGTAATTTCAAACAAAGCTTCCGTGCTCGGTAAGACGACAGCATCTAGAACTTGATGTAAGATGCGCTCTCCAAAGGATCTGTAGTAATTGAATAGTATTCCCGCTCGGCCAACAGTGAGCTGGGAGGTTTCTCAACGCCTAGTCGATATGAACAATATCTAGCTATACATACAACAAGATGATCCGGTCTATGAATAGCTGCCGCCAAGAGAACTCCAAGTAAAGCTGAATCTAGTCAACCTTGATGGATCTGTAGATTTTCATGACAAATAGCCAGCTTGCAAAGAAGCCGATTGTGCCTGGATTAGGGTTAGCTTTTGATCGAGTATAAGGAAATGAAGCAGACTTACCAGTAAGCACAAACACCAAACTGCTCAAAAGAGCACTGTACCCCAAGTACACCACTCCGCTGGTCCAGCTAGTCCAGCTAACGTCCTTGACCCAATAGAGCAAGCAGCTGAGGAAAACATAGCCAGCGCTTGCACCAGCAGTGAAGAAACTCCTCCACTGCCAATGGTAGTTCTCAGCGCATAGTAGGAAGTAGATCATCAGCACTGTTACTGCGGCCGCGGTAATGATCATGAGGCCGAAACAGAGGAACAGGAAACCAAACATGTAGTAGACCTTGTTGAACCAGATCGAGTTCATGATGAAGTAGAGCTCGACGAAAATGGCGCCAAAGGGAAGGACACCGGCCAGAGCCATCGAGGGGAGGGGACGGAGGTAGCCACCGGCGGGAGGGATCTGGCGGGGGATTTGATTCGTGCGGACTGGTGGTTCGAATGCAGCTTGCTTGAATCCCATCCAGCTACCGGCGATGCTCAGAGGCACGGAGATGATGAACCAGATGATGACGACTACCAGCATGGTCGTGAAGGGAACTGCGCCGGATGCACCGCGGCCCCAGACGAAGAGGTTGAGTAGGAAGAAGACGGCGAAGACGAGGCCGGGGAGAGCAAATGGCGTGGCAATGAATAGGACCTTCCATGCCTCGCCGTTGAAGAACTTGTAGGTGCGGGCTGCGACGTAGCCGCCGACTGAGCCGAAGAGGGTGTAGAAGATGATGATGACGGTGCCGAGGGCGCCGCGGTTGCTGGGGGAGAGGAAACCGAGAAGGGCGAATGCTGTCATGTATTAGTGGAGACTTTGTGTGTGCATTTCGTGACGTACCAATTGTCAATGCGGTCATGGCAAAGAGCTGAGCTCCATTGCCAGCAAGCACAGATAGCAAAAGCGGGTTCTTCGGCGGCCTGAACACATCTCCGTGTACCAGCTTCCAGCCTGAGTCCTCGGCGACGCCATCCTCAACATCGTCGTTTTCGCCAAAGTCCTCGAGCGCAAACTGGTCCAGACGGTTGTACCTAGCGATATCCTTCTTCAGCGTCCGTACAAGGATCGTGCTGACCATGGCAACTAAAAAGACCACAATGACCGCGGAGTTGACGAGTGAGAACCAGTGGATCTTGGGGTCGTACACGTGGAGGTAATTGTCCCATCTCGTGGCGAAGGGCGTTGGACTAAGTCGCCAGTATACGTCGTAGGTAAAAGTGACCTTGTTCTCGGCGTTCTCATTCAGCACAGTGGCGTCGTTCATGCTGCCACATTGCGCCTTGCCATCTTCCAGCATCTTGGAGTCGCGCAGCGAGTAGGGATCCACCAACACGCCCACGACCCTGAAATTGTTCGCGCTCGCCTCGTGGTAGTCGATGACGATGTCGTAGTGGTTGTTGAACTCCGGGCTCTCGTCGCCAACCTGCCCCAGCGCGAAGCCGGGACTATAAAATGCCTCCTCTGTGTTGGGGTCCAGGAGCGATTGCGCTGCTGGCAGTCCGTCTATCAACCAGTTCAGGTCGTAGCCTTGGTAGATGCGCTTATTCACAAACACAGCATCCTCTGGCTTGTATGTCGCCTCACACAGCGCTTTGCACGTCTCATTCTTGCCCATGCGCAGTTCGAATGGACTTGTTTGTATCCTGTCGCCAAATATTATGCTCCCCAGACTTTCGCGGATTTCTCTGGGCCCACCTTCTGGCTGGCAGAAGTGGAAGGGCTCGTGGTAGTAGTCGAAGGAGAAGACAGAGCGGAGCTTCGGGTCGCGTTGCGAATCGGAGGGTGTAAGGTGATTTACGTATAGCGGTACGGCGTCACCCTCTTTGTACGATGTTGGCGCGGTGCCTGGGAAGTAAAAGGCCGATGCAGGAGCTGCAAGAGCCAGCAATGACGCGACATCAGGTCGCCGCATACTTTCCGGGTCTTGTAACTATGAAATGGGGTAGTGTATCGTGTCTTCGGCGCAGAGCGCGAGTCAAATGTGTCCGCTTTAAAAGTAGTTAAGGCGGACAGCTGGGGCGGAGTACCGCTTCGTTAGTAGCAGCGGCTACTTCTTGGCGAAGGATGATCTAGTTGGGTATTTTATGGTTACTGGCTACAGCTTCCGGTGTCACCGGGCGAGGCGGCGTGGTGATAGCAATGTGGTGTTCTTGAAGCTACCTGAGCTCAACGTTAGCTCAAGTTACGCGTTACAGATGCCAAGCACGAACGTCAAGCCACTGAATCAGTCCCTCGGCACCTTGTCCGAACACACAGTCTGACTGACTGGCTGAAGCAAATATGAATGATTGTGTCGACAAGGTGAAGCTATTGCGGGCGCTGCATATGGAGTTCATCTTACAGGAGAAGCACTTGCTCGGCCCGTGGCGGAGTAATCCCGGCACCAACATGAACAAAGGTTATTGAATTAAACTTTGATTTCCTTCGAGACCAAGGCCTTTCCCCGAGGTACTATATACATCAATCGTGATGTGCCTAACGCCGGAGCGATGTCAGACTTCCTTCCCCGTAATACGGCACCCAAGTAAGGCATGCTAGAAATCCCATGAACGCGCTTTGATATCGAATGAGACAAGTACAGAAAACGACACTGGGTATCGACCCTCCTCACACCAGACCATCGTAGAGGGAGAGCGCTGAAACAATTGTCTCGTCGCGCTTGGAGCCTTCCTTGAACTCTGCCATGTCTAGGCTGCCGTTCTCGTCCTTGTCCATCATCCGGAAGATCTTGCGCACTCGCTTCTCGGGCGTGTCTTCGTCCTCGGGGAGCTTGACCATGGAGCCGACCTGTAGGGGTAAGCACATGGAGGACTTGGAGCTAACGGAATTCGTACCATCTTGTAGATGGCTTCTACGATTGCCAGCATTTCTTCGTAGCTGATCTTGCCGTCGCCGTCGATGTCGTATAGCTGGAACGCCCAATCGAGCTTGTCTTCCATCTTGCCGCGACTGGTGACGCTTAAAGCGCAGATGAACTCCTTGAAGTCGATGGTGCCCGATTTGTCTGCGTCAAATACATTGAAGACATAATCTGCAAATGACGACGGATCCCCAAACGGAAAGAACTGCTTGTAGATCTTCTGGAACTCCTCCTTGGTGAGCATGCCCGAGGGACAGTCCTTGAGGAAACCTGTGTGCACTTAGATTCCAGCCGCAGTGCCTGCCCTTTGTATGCGCACCTTTGTACCATTGCTGCAGCTCTTTCTTGTCGAAGTGGGTCGCTTTCTGGAGATCTGCCAGCTCCTGCTGGGACAGTTTGCTCTGGCTATAGTGGCGCACGATCAGCTTCTCGTTCTCAAGGTGCAGGCATTCCACAGCGCAGCGGGCTCCTAGCTCGCTCTCGAAACAGCGGACGGCGGTGGCAAAGGCGCTGTTGCGTGCGGCCTTGTAGTGGGCGTAGCCGGGATCGTCGGGGCGAGGTATCTCGGCGTGGTGCAGACGCGCAAACTTGGGCGGCGGTTGGCAGTAGTCTAGCAGAGGCACGTCATGCGCTCCGGGCGGTATATGCGGCTGAGAACCCCGGCGCTTGCGTTCATCGACGTGGTATTCGCGGTCGTCTGTCTGCAGAGACATGGTTGCGCGATCTGCGGTCGGGAGCGGGGCGATGGAGGCGGCTGTACTTGCGGACGATTGCTGAGGCCATGGCGGAGCTTGGAGATGCCCATTCCGGAGGTGTGCAGTGAAGGGAAAAGGAAAGGGAAAGGGAAAGGGAAAGGGAAAGCGTAATCACGTGTATCCAGGGTGGAAGCCATGGCTGCTGGCTGCGCTTGTGGAAGGCGGCAGGAGGAAGGAGGAAACTTACGATTTACCCATGGCTACAAACAAGATTCGGATATGGAGCGGTGGAGGGTGCAGGGCGCGCAGGAATCGGGGAGGGAGCAGGAGAGGGTCTGGGTAGGCGCAGCAGCAGCTGTTGGTCAGCTGTGAGGTGGTGGCGGCGTTCTGATCGTCCTGGGTTTGGCGGGGTACCAGTGTATCGAAGCTGGAAGGCACGCCGCACAACAAAGTATGGAAGGTGCACTGGAGATTAGTCTGTACAACCGAACAGCACGAAGCTAGAGCTACGTCAAAGAGTGGCCGAGGGAAGCTCGGAACGTGACGAAAGAGTTTCACGGCCAAGTTCGTGACAGCTCGACAATATATCCAGCTCCAGCTCCAGCGGCGAGCCCGAGGCCCCTCGCGCTGATGCATTTGCTGTGAAGCCGGGTTGACCACCCACGGCCCAGCCTTTGGCGCCCGCTGCCGCCTTTGCATTTCTAGCCCTATGCGCATTCCCTTGCCACCTGCATTCCTCGCCAACACTGCAGGTGCGTTGTCTGCCGGTCACGTGGCGTTCGCGACAGTCAGCCAGGCGTACTTAGCTAACTCAATCAAGTAGCGTCCGCCAACACCTCATGCGACGCGTCACCACACTACCCGACCATGGAACATGTCCTGTCCACCCACTTCGATCGCATAGAAAAGGCACTAGGCACCTTGGTCGACTCAATTGCCGCCTACAATCCGTCCCCACAGGCTGCCATTGACCTGGTCGCAGCCGATGACGAGCTCAGCCATGGCCTAGATCGGCGTGCGCCAGACCAAGTGTCTCGATACATGTGAAAGTGAAAGCTAATTGCAGCAGTATCGCGACACCAGGCCAACCATGCCCGCATCCTCGCATTGCGCGCCGAAGTCGAAGCCCTCGAAGAGCAGAAGAAGGCCTCCGTGGCCGCCCTGGCAACTTTGCGCCACGAGCTGCACGCAACTCCAGCGACCAGCTTCCCAGCCGACACCCGCCCAGTGCGCTTCGACGAGCTCTTGCAATATGCGAAGAACATCTCCCAGTACACTGTCCCGCCCACGTACCGCGAGCGCGCACCCGAAGCAACCTCGGACAAGGACAAAGACGACGCAGCCTCCAGCGGCGCGCCCACAAACGGCGTAAACACCCCAGCACACGCGCCCGCACAACCAGACCCAGACGCCCCCAAGGACGGCGAGAATGCCGAAAACAAGCCCGCCGAAGTCACAGCCGAGGAAGAAGAGTGGCTAGAGAAGCTCCAGAGGAGCCAGATTGCATGGTATCCATGGCCCAGCGATGAGAAGATTAACACGGGAAACCTCTACCAACTCATGTATTGGCAGGCGCGCGGCGAGCATGTAGACAAGTTTAATGTCAAGGCCCAACAGGAGGCGCGGAGGAAGGGTCTGGCGGGAGTAGAAGCGCCGGCTGATCCTGAGCCTGTTGCTGAACCGGTGCAGGCGCAGGCGCAGGCTCCGAGACCCGCGAGACCCGCTCAGCCGCAAGCCACGTTTGATATGTTCGACGACCTGGACGACTGAGCAGGATGGTGCTGGAGGGATGGAACTTTTACGACTATCTACTGTAGGTTATCAACTATATCAACTACGACGGGGCATTACGATAGCCTGAATCTTCACAGCATCATTAGGCTTACTTTGAGACGGCAAGCCACATCTTGGTGAATTGAATGAATCTTCCACCAATCCAAGTCTGCGCATCCTCATAATCCACCAAACCCTTCATCTTCACCCATTCCTTGCTCGATCCTCCTTCTCCACAATACGCAACGGCACTACAGGCCAGATGTGTTATTCACCTTGCTCCAGATGCCGCCCAGATTCTCCTCGGGTCCAGCTTCAAACATGCGGCACTCCAAACCATGACCAACGATATGCGATGCGGCCGACACACCCGGCAGACTAGCACCAATGACTCCAAGCTTTGGGTGGGCAAGCTTCGATTGGGGCGGAGGGGGTGTTGGCGGACACACCTTGTCCAGCATGTATGGCAAGATCGGGTACGGGAAGAGAATTGGGTGCATGTTCGCCTACCAAAGATATTACTGGACAGTTGCGGAGTGAATTGGCACGATGAACGAATTGTCACTAAATGGAAGTCCTAAAAGTATGAAGACGTCTTCACGTGCTTCAGAATCATGCTGTTAACGTGCAGTCCTTGTGATGTCATGGTGGCTATGCAGGGACAAGGCAGTGAGACAATACATGACGAGATATGTGCCATAAATCTGTCGAAGGAACTGAAGACGTCTGAATTTTGTGAGTAGCCTTGCCAAGAGTAGCTTTGAGGTGCATGTGAAAGGCAGCCATGATCAGCGCAGGGATAACGCGGCCGTAAGCGAGAACGCTAGGACCTGACGCTAAGCGCTTAGTTTGACCATTGACCGCAGGAGCTCCCTGCCTTAAACAACCACACCACAATGAACGCGTTCCAGCAAAACCAGAATAATGTGGAGACACGGCTATGTACGGCACTGAACGGTGCCATACAAGCTTGGAACCCGGACTCACTCAGAGACATTGTGATCATTGAGCCGCCATACCCACCTGACCACCAAGAGCTTATTCAATCACTGCAAACAAACTATCCTGCGGGCGATAGTAATACCACACAGCGGCTCGAACAGCTGATAAAACGTGTAGTGTCTGAGACTGCTGAGAGTGAAGATAGCGAAGGGCGGCCTGTGCAGTCATGGAGCGCTCTGGTCACATTTCTCGTCTCATGGATGGCTTTCCTGAGAGATGTAGACCCAGATAATATCCTCGAAGTATACCAAAGCCTGAGTGACCTGTTGCAGTAAGTTTGATAATATTTATGTTGAACCAATTGCAAAGCCATGTTACAAATGACTGATTGCATGCAGACAAGCAAACAGCGCGCTACAGCACCCAATCAAGGGCATACTCATGCTACCTACTATCATATCTTACTCAAAAGTATTTGCCAAGGTCGCTGTGGGTCTTGATAAGAGGCCAGAGCTCATTCAGCATATACTCGAAGAGGGTATGGGCGATGAAGGCCGGCGAGAGTCACTTCCAGAGAAGGCAGCCAATGTAGTTCGCCAAGCGTTCATCACATGCCTAAATGACCGCAACACTGTACCTGGAGGTATCAAAGACGGTAGACCTGACGGCAAGAAGGTAGGAATTTACACGATGGCGAACATATGTCTGCGGATTCTCTTCCAAGCCAACAACATTACAAGCTGCGATACCATTTTCAAGAACATCATGAACTCGTCCCCACCGCTCCGAATCTACCCACGGGGCCAGCAAGTCACCTTTCTTTACTTTCTTGGACGGTACCACTTTGCCAACACAGACTTTTACTGGGCGGAACTAGTCCTTCAGGAAGCTTGGAGCATGTGCAATACACATCCAGACTATTACAAGCAACGCCGTCTAATACTCATATACCTCACCGTTTCCAACATCATCCTCGGTCGCTTCCCGACCGAAAGTGTCTACGAAATGGAGGAAGCACAAGGCTTCCGGGAACACTTCAAACCGCTCGCGGAATCCATCCGCAAGGGCGATCTCGAAACATACATGCGCATCACCGACCTCGACGAAACGCATCCCAGTGCGCCTTTCTTCATCCGCTACCGCTGCTTCTACCAGCTCGGCAACTACTGCGAAGTCATTGTATGGCGGTCGCTTCTTCGGAAAGTGTTTCTCTTGACCGGGCAACCAAGCACGTCATCAACAGTCACTCCTCACGGCGGCGTCAAAGCATCTTCGATCGACCTGGATGCTCTGGTCCACGCTTTCAACTTCCTCGAGCGCCGATCGAGGATTATCAACCCTGCCATGGCCGCGCAAGATCTAGGCCCCGGTCGCCGCAACTTCGGCCACATCTTCATGGACCACGCCTCCGTGTCCATGTCAGACTACATCGACCCGGACTTCGCTGGCGTCGAGGGCATGGTGCCGTACAACCACGAGTTCGACACCATGGAGATTGAATGCATATGTGGCAGTCTGATCACCCAGGGATTTTTGAACGGGTATATCAGTCAGAAGCTGAATAAAGTCGGACTGCAAGGGATGAACAAGCCTGGTGGTTTGAGGAATGCATTCCCGCTGCCGTGGCATATTATCGTTAGCAAGAGTAAGGACGATGTGTTGGGGTGGAAGAAGGAAGGTGGAGGGACGAACTCCGGGCAGGTTGTGCATTTGAGCGGCGCGAGACCGGCGGGATCGTAGAATATGGCCAGATGATACCTTTTGGTTTCGAGATGGGTATAGTTTTACAATCAGCTACATAGATTGCAAATAAGTATTCAAAGGCTTGCACCGTGCTGATCATGAGGCAGCTAAATTAAACCATAAGACTTGAAGTATCACGTTGTCTCACTGCTAGGTCCTCCTGGTTCATTCGTACTCATGATTTTGTAATGACGCTACCTTCCATCATCACTGGACCTTGCCAACTCACCCTCCTTCAAGGCATGCTCAAGCACCTCCAAACCTTATATTCCGAGTACCGCTGTTCTGGCCCTAGTTCATACCCTGATTGTTTGCGCCAGAAAAGGTGGCGTCGTTGACAACGTACGGCAAAGCCTGAGCTAACGCGGCTCGAAACTGCCTATCTCGCTCGTCCATGGCTTCTTCCAGTATCTTTAGCGCGTTCTCATCACCTTTCCGAAGCTCGATGGCGTCGTTTTGGCATAAGTCCTTGTGCGCGTTTGTCGTTTCGTCTGTGTGGAAGGCGGCGATGACCTGATCAACCAAACTAGCCATGGAATCCACTAGGTGCTCGAACTCCTTTCGTCCAGCGACAGCCTACCTTGTCTTCTTAGGTAAATTGGTTTTGGCTGCTTTGGACTTGCGGTGAGTAGAGATTCCTCGTATCTTATTGCAGATCGTGCTCATCTGTCTCTCTCCGTATAACCACGTTCTGCACATTTCCACAGGATTCCGGCAGCCGTCATACGCGGTATCCAGGAGGGGACATACTTGAGCAAAGTTAGGACACTGCCATCTAGGTCAAATGTGAAGGATCCAAATGCCCTAGTTGCAGCGGCTGCTATCGTAGACTCCTGGGCTCCATGCTCTAGGAGTATCTTGAGTATAGACGGTTCTGACATGGCCGCGTCTAGCGCCGAAAGGCTGTTTTGTGCGCGTACGTCCACAGATGCACCAGCTTGCAGTAGCAGACGAACGGCACCTTTCTGTTGACCGCCAGCAGCATGCATGATAGGAGTGAAGCCCGCGGAGTCCAAAGCGTTGAGGTCGGCATGCTCTATCAAGTCCAGAAACATGGGCTCGCCTTCATAGCACAATGCTGCACATATTTCTTCGCCAGTTGGAGTAGCGCCAAGTTGAAGAAGTTGATGGGCTATGCCATTTTTATTCTTCTTCTGTATTGCATACGTCGGTGGAGACTGTTTGCCTTCGTCTGGTGAGTCAAGGAGACTCTGGCGATCCTCGCCTTGCTTCTGACGTTCAAGTAACGGTGAGATCCAGGACGGAATGCCAAACCAACACGCGATGCTGAATAAGGAAAATCCTTTTCGATCTCTGCTTAGTTCAAGGCCAAAATCTTGTTCGGACACCTCGAGAAGATGAGAGAGGAGCCAGCTAAGGCGAACCTGCGACCCCTTGATGTCGTCAAAGAATTCATGGTCCATCTCGAGCAATTTCTTGTCCAGCTTGAGGTGTTTCCGTTGCATGCATTGTCCAGAACAAGGATGCGTATAATAGGAAAGGCGCCTCACATTGCGTAGAAATTTCGTGGAAAGCGACGTACTTCTCTCTCAAGATGCTGTTGCTCATGTATTCGAGTGCTCTCTCGGCTATTTTCAGATGGGCTTGTGCTTCATTTACACGATAGGTGCTCCTTATCGGGTCGCTTTTTAACACTTCTCGTACCAAGTACTCCTTTATTGAGTGGTGTGCAAAGAAAACGATCTTATCACCAGTGGAGACGGAGCTTCTGGGCCGGTGTACGAAGAAAGTCTTACCGCTATGACCAAGCGCTCGATCATTCTGTTGCTCCTGTATCAACCCTTGATAGAAGATGACGTGCACATTCTCTTTTGAATTATTTTTCAAGTACGTGTAACGGTTAGCAATTGGTTTCGCGTTCACGAAGCAAAATTTTTCCTCTGGTACGATCATGAAAAAGTCGGCATACTCGTTCAGCTGGTCGTAAAGAATATCGCTGGGATCGAGGCCTCTTTGAGGAACGTAACCGAGTGCATCGGCCAACTTTGTAACTGTTAAGGGTCGATAGCAGACTGCCAGCCAGCTCAATATTCTTAACAAGGTATGCGTACTGCTTTCGACTACACGGCCAAGTATACTCTCATAAAGCGCATCTAGTCCATCCGGCGTCTCATTTAATATCGACAAGATAGCGGTCGCAGTCTTCTTCCTAGCCATTTGGCTCACTAGTAACCTGATCCAGAGAAATAACCCGTCTGCTCTGTCAACCAACGTTTGATGCACTTCCTCTCGTATCTTTTCAAAGCCTCTGATGCTCTCAAGACGCTTGAGGCTATAATCCACAAATCTGCGAATGTCATCGATAGTGTAGAGTAGTTTGTCGGTGTCCATTAGAACGTTATAATTAGGCTTAAAGTCTACTTCGGAGATCGTGCGGCTGAGCCCAAGCAGCTTGAATTGACTCTCCTTCGACGATTTAACAGTTGATACAAATTGTGTTAAATAGGCTATCTATCGTGCATTACGATAGGCTAGCAGTTAGGTATAATTATACAGTAATAAGGTAGATAAGTAGTAGTATTCTAATATTTTATATAAGAGCAGAATAAGTATTCTCTATATACAGCAGAGATTTCTAGATAGCCTAAATTACGTAACTACGCTAAGGCTATCTCTTATATAAAAGATACTTATATTAGTAGTTATAACTAATACTAGCAGTTTTCTATTTTATAAGTATTACTGCGTAAGAGATTAGCCTATTCTATAATTATATATAAGCTTTTTATTGCTTATCTTATCTTCTTAATAATTATTACCTACAGAGTAATATTACCTTATTATATATTATCTTCTAGAGTAGCTACTAAAGCTAAGCTTTAGAGATAAGAGAGCTCTAATATCTTAAGATTATTAGGCAATAGAAAATAGAGGTTTAGTAGCATTCTTATTTAGTAGTTTCTAGTAGTAATTACAGTATATATAGTATTTACTTAATTATTATATAGTATTATTTCTTGCTTCTTAAGCTATAACTACTTTTATCTAGAATTTATTATTAACTGCTATTACCTATAGCTTTATTTATAACTATCTTTACCTATATAAGCTAGTAGGTATAAGCTTTCTAGGAAAGTATATTAAAGTCGTGCTTCTCTTTTCTGCTTTTCTTTTCTTTTCTTCTTAAGCTCTATTATAGTTATCTTTATATATATTCTCTTCTAGTATTATGCTTCTAGCATAACTATCTTATAGTATCTTATCTTTTTATATAAAAGTGCTAACTATTAAGTAAATTATAACTATAGTAGTAGCAGTAGTAGCTATATAACTACTACTACTACTACTATAACTACTAATACTACTACTAATACTATC
>Ga0265780_10006425_pt1 | contig 14586 bp, 12 predicted proteins | sample P1T30metagenome_FD_192432 | JGI IMG/M metagenome (GOLD analysis project Ga0265780, IMG submission 192432) | Plant litter microbial communities from East Loma Ridge, Irvine, California - P1 T30 | ecosystem: Environmental > Terrestrial > Plant litter > Unclassified | place: USA: California... | reverse complement strand
CGGTCGGGCTCAGGCCGGCGCCCGCCGCACGAGCAGGTAGACGATGCAGCGGCCCGTGGCGTGCTCCTGGGCCACGGCGTACCCGTCGGCCCGGAGGCGCTCGAGGTCGGTGCCCGTGAGCTCGTCGGAGGCGAGCCGCACGACCCAGAGCCGGTCGTGGTCGGCCAGGCGCTCCTCGAGCAGCTGCGCCTCGGCCGGGTCCTCGACGCTGAGGGTGCGGTCGGTGAAGGTGCCCTCCGGGGGTCCGGAGCGCAGCAGCGCGACGTCGTCGAGCCCCTCGAAGGCGTCGGGGTAGGCGTAGAGCGCCTGGCGCGGACGGGTCGAGACGGTGCCCTGGGCGTCGAGGTAGAAGGCGTCGCCCGGTCGGGCCTGCTGCTCCACGTAGGCGGCCACCCGGTCGAGGTCGCTGCCGCCGCCCTTGGCCGTGGGCGTGCGCTGCAGCACGTAGGTGGGGGCCGAGGCGACGACCAGCAGGACGGTCAGGGCGATGCCGACCCACCGCCTCCTGCCGGTGGAGAGCGCGGCGCCGAGCAGGAGCGCCATGCCCGGCGCGACGAAGGTGAGCAGGCGCGGCACGTAGACCGGGCCGGCCACGAGGCCGAGGAGCAGCAGCGCGCCCGTCGGCAGCACGACCCAGAGGGCGCCGAGCAGCACGAGGCTGCCGGGGGTCCGGGCGCGGTCCCGGAGTCGCGTCCCGAGCACGATGAGCAGGCCCGCCGCCACGACGGCCACGGCCGCGGACGTCGCGAACCAGGGCTCGACGAGGACGGTCCACCAGGTCACCGCGTCGCCCGTGGACGGGTCGGCGACCGTGAGCAGCCGGGCCCGTTCGGTGAGCACGCGCACGATCATCGGCGCGGCGGCGAGCAGTCCGAGCGCCGTCGAGATGCCCCAGCCGAGCAGCCGGTGCCGGGCACCTCGCCGGCGGCGCTGCGCGGGCGCCAGCGCGAGGAAGGTGCCGTGCACGAGCACCAGCAGCCCCAGGGGCACGAAGAACCAGATCGACGCCGCGAGGCCGACGCCGTAGAGCACCCACCAGCGGCGCCGGTGCCGTCGCGACGCGACGAGCAGCGCGATGGTCAGCCAGACCGCGAAGGCCGCGGTGAGCGCGTAGGGGCGGGCCTCGGTCGCCTCGAGCGTGATCCGGGGGAGGACCGCGAAGGCCACCGCGCCGAGGACGGCCGTGCGCCGCGTGGTGAGCATGCGGCCCAGCACGAAGACGCCGACGGCCCCGAGGGCCACGGCCACCGCGCTGGGCAGGCGGGTCGCGAGCTCGCCCTCGCCGACGAGGCTCGTCCAGGCGTGCAGCCACAGGTAGTAGGCCGTGTGGATGGCGTCGCGGCTCCCGACGAAGTCGAGCAGCTCGGGCAGCGGCAGGCGCACGGCCCGGAGGGTGGTCGCCTCGTCGCTCCAGTAGCTGGGGATCCACGCCCCGGCCAGGGCGACGAGCAGCGCGACGGCGCCGACGAGCAGCGGGTCGAGCCAGGGTGCACGGCGGGACGCGACCGCGGGGTCGTGGCCGATGCTCACCGGCGCCCCCGGGCCGCGCGGGGAGTCCCGATCGACGCGTGCACGGTGCCACCCTGCCGTGCCGGCCTGGGTGAGCGCAGGGGCCGCGCCGAGAACGGCAGGAGTCGCGGGGCGGGCCCGCCGAGGCCCGGCCCGGCCCGGCGCACGGTCGGGCCCGGCGCACGGTCACGCCGGGCGCACGGAAAAGGCCCCGCCGGAGCGGGGCCTGACCTGTGGCTGGACGCGGCGTCGATCCGCGGACCTTTCGATTTTCAGTCGAACGCTCTACCAACTGAGCTACCCAGCCGTGATGCCCACCCTGAGGTGGGGATCAGGCGCACGTGTCGCCTTGGCGACCCTGACCGGACTTGAACCGGCGACCTCCGCCGTGACAGGGCGGCGCGCTAACCAACTGCGCTACAGGGCCAAACTGGTGGTGCTGTGTTCAGGTTTCTGTCTGGTGACCCCAACGGGATTCGAACCCGTGCTGCCGCCGTGAAAGGGCGGTGTCCTAGGCCACTAAACGATGGGGCCGTGGTGTTGACGCCACAGCAACCGAGAGTAGAGCATACGGAGGAACGGGCGCGAGCGCAAATCCGGCTCCCGGAGCGTCGGGCGTCGGCGTGTCGGGACGTGTCGGTGGTCGACCTGCGACCCTCCGGCGGTTAGGTTCGGACCTGAACGGAGATCCGCGCTGCCCGGCACCACGAGGGCGCAGGGTCCGCCGCCGATCGATCCTGGACCTCCATGAGCCTCTTCCGCCGCCCCGCCGCACCGGGCCTCCTGCACCGGCACGCCGCTGCGCCCGCCGCGCCGGTCCGTCGTCGCCGCCTCACGGCCGTCCTCGCCGCCGTGGCCCTCGTGGCCGGCGCGGGCGTCGTCGGCCTGCCGGCGCAGTCCGCGTCGGCCGCCGGCTACCCGTCGTGGGACGACGTCCAGGCGGCCCGGTCGAACGAGGCCGCGAAGCAGACCGAGATCGCGAACCTCGAGCAGCTCCTGCAGCAGCTCCAGGCCGACCTCGAGGCCAAGCAGGAGGAGGCGACCGCGCGCGGCGAGGACCTCGCCGACGCGCAGCAGGCCTACGACGACCAGCAGTACCGCACCGCCCAGCTCCAGGCGCAGGCCGACGCGGCCGCGACGACGGCCGCCGCCAGCGAGGAGCGTGCGGGCCAGCTCGCCGCCCAGCTCGGCCGCTCCGGCGGCACGAACGGCGTCAGCGGCACCCTCATCGCCGACCCGGGCGAGGCGGGCGAGCTGCTCTACAAGCTCGGCGCGATGAGCAAGCTCACCGAGCAGGCCGACGGCATCTACTCGCAGGCCACCCAGGACCGCAACACCGCGCAGTCGCTCACCGACCAGGCCGCGGTCGCGCAGGAGGCCCTGGGCGACCTCGCCGACGCCGCCCAGGTCGCCCTCGACGAGGCCACGGCCGCCGCGACCGCGGCCACCGCCGCGGTCGACGAGCAGACCGAGAACCAGGCGCGCCTGCAGGCCCAGCTCGAGACGCTGCGGACCGACAAGGACCACACCGAGGCGGAGTACGCCAAGGGCGTCGAGGAGGCCCGCATCGCCGCGGCCGCCGCCTCGGCCGCGACGAACGGCACCCCGCTCGGCCAGATCTCGGCGCAGGGCTGGACCCGCCCCTCGGGCGGCAACGTGTCGAGCAACTTCGGCATGCGCGTCAACCCGGTGTCGCACCGGTACATCCTGCACGGCGGCATCGACCTCGCCCCCGGCTGCAACGCCCCCATCGTCGCCGCGACGTCGGGCACCGTCACCTACGCCGGCTGGATGGGCGGCTACGGCAACTTCGTCATCGTCGACCACGGCGGCGGCGTCACGACCGCCTACGGGCACCAGCCGAACAACGGGATCATCGTCCGTGTCGGCGACGTCGTCCAGGCCGGCCAGCAGATCGGCCACGTCGGCACCACGGGCAACTCGACCGGCTGCCACCTGCACTTCGAGACCCGCGTCAACGGCAACGCCACCGACCCCGCGCCCTTCATGGCCGCCCGCGGCATCCGGCTCTGACCGACCCGCGCCTCCTGCCCCGCCTGCCCGGCCCGCGCCTCCTGCCGGCCCCGCGCCTCCTGCCCGCCCAGATCTGACAAAGGCGACCGCCCGGCGCCCGGACCGACCGGGGCGGAGCCCCAGGTCGGCGTGTCGGACGCGGTCGGTCGCCTCCTCGCGACGCAGCGAGAGGTCAGTGACCGCCCTCGGCGGCGAGCTTGGCGATGCCGTCGCGGATGATCTGGTCGGCCTCGGCCGCGTCGCCCCAGCCCTCGGTCTTGACCCACTTGCCGGGCTCGAGGTCCTTGTAGTGCTCGAAGAAGTGCTCGATCTCCTTGCGCGTGTACTCGGGGATGTCGGTGACGTCCTGGATGTGCTGCCAGCGCGGGTCCTTCGCGGGCACGGCGATGACCTTGGCGTCGCTGCCGCCGTCGTCGGTCATGTTGAAGACGCCGACCGGGCGCACCTTGACGCCGACGCCGGGGAAGAGCGGGTAGTCGAGCAGCACGAGCACGTCGACGGGGTCGCCGTCGAGGCCGAGGGTGTTCTCGAAGAAGCCGTAGTCGGTGGGGTAGACGAAGCCCGTGAAGAGCACGCGGTCGAGGTAGACGCGACCGGTCTCGTGGTCGACCTCGTACTTGTTGCGGCTCCCCTTGGGGATCTCGATCACGGCGTCGTACGCGGCCATGGGTGCTCCTCGTGTGTGGTGTCGGTGGCGGTCCGACCCGGTCGGGCCGACGGCGCCGCTAACGTTACAAGATGCCCGATCGACCACGACTGACCCCGGCGACGGCCGACGTGCGGCGCGCGGTGCGCGGCTCCCTGGACGGCCACGCGCCCGGCGAGCTCGTGCTCGTGGCCCTCAGCGGCGGGCCCGACAGCCTGGCCCTCGCGGTCGCGACGGCCTTCGAGGCGCCGCGGGCGGGCCTCCGGGCCGGGGCCGTCGTCGTCGACCACGGCCTGCAGGCCGGGTCCGCCGAGGTCGCCGACCGCGCCGCGGCGCAGGCGCGCGGGCTCGGGCTCGACCCCGTCGTGGTGCGCCGGGTCGAGGTGGGCACCGAGGGCGGGCCGGAGGCCGCGGCCCGGTCCGCCAGGTACGCCGCCCTCGACGACGCGGCCCGCGACTCCGGCGCCCGCACGGTGCTGCTCGGGCACACCCTCGACGACCAGGCCGAGACGGTGCTGCTCGGCCTCGCCCGTGGGAGCGGCGCCGGGAGCCTGCGGGGCATGGCCGCGCGGTCCGGCCGGTACGCACGGCCGCTGCTCGCGGTGCGCCGGGCCAGCACGCACGCGGCGTGCGCCGACGCCGGGCTCGAGCCGTGGCGCGACCCGCACAACGACGACGCCGCCTACGCGAGGGCGCGGGTGCGCTCCCGCGTGCTGCCCGTGCTCGAGGCCGAGCTGGGGCCCGGGGTCGCCGAGGCGCTGGCCCGCACCGCCGACGCCCTGCGCGAGGACGACGAGGCGCTCGACCTCTTCGCCGACGAGGTCGCCGAAGAGCTCGCGGACCACGCCGAGGCGGGCATCTCGCTCGACGTCGGCGGGCTCGCCGTGAACCCGCCGGCGCTGCGCCAGCGGCTCATCCGGCTCGCGGTGCAGGGGGAGTTCGGGGTGTCGCTGTCGCGGGCCCAGACGCTCGAGGTCGCGCGCCTCGTCACCGACTGGCACGGCCAGGGGGCGGTGCACCTGCCGGGCGTTACAGTGGTACGCACCGCCGGGCGGCTGCACTTCGCCGCCGTCGACGGACGCTGACCGCCCCGCCCGCCGCGCCGACCGTGCCCGGCCGGGCCGCACCACGAGGAGCCCCCCGGCCATGGAGCTGCACGACATCGACGGCGACCTGCAGTCCGTCCTCTACTCGCAGGACGAGATCGACGCCAAGATCGCCGAGGTCGCCCGCCGGGTCGAGGCCGACTACGCCGACCGCGACCTCCTGCTGGTCGGCGTCCTCAAGGGCGCGGTCATGGTCATGGCCGACTTCGCGCGCGAGCTGAAGCTGCACGCGACCATGGACTGGATGGCCGTCTCGTCGTACGGCTCGGGCACGAAGTCGTCGGGCGTCGTGCGGATCCTCAAGGACCTCGACACCGACCTGCACGGCCGCCACGTGCTCATCGTCGAGGACATCATCGACTCCGGCCTCACGCTGTCGTGGCTGCTCGAGAACCTCAAGAGCCGCGGGGCCGCCTCGGTCGAGATCTTCGCCCTGCTGCGCAAGCCCGAGGCCGCGAAGGTGCACGTCGACGTCACCTACGTCGGCTTCGAGATCCCCAACGACTTCGTCGTCGGCTACGGCCTCGACTTCGCCGAGAAGTACCGCAACCTGCGCGGCATCGGCGTGCTCGCGCCGCACGTCTACAGCTGACGACCGCCGCGTCACCGACAGCCGTCGTCCAGCGGGCTGTCGTTCGGCCCACGGCGAACGCACATCGGGCCCAGGGGCGCGCCGTTGTAGCCTCTCGATCACGTTCTTCCCGCAGAAAGGGTCGGGTCCGCCCGTACTGACATGAACCTCAAGCGCTTGTTCCGCGGCCCGATCATCTACATCGTCATCGCCGTGATCGGCATCGGCATCGGCTGGAGCTTCATCAGCGCCTCCGGCACGACGCAGGTCTCCACCAAGGAGGGCCTCGACGCGCTCTCCGCGGGCGACGTCGCCGAGGCGACCATCTTCAGCAACGAGCAGCGCGTCGACCTCGTGCTGCGCGACGGCGACAAGCAGGAGCAGTTCTACTACGCGACGCCCCGCGGCGACGAGGTCGTCCAGGCCGTCAACGACGCCGACCTCTCCGAGGGCTACGACGACACCGTCACGCAGACCAACTGGTTCGTGTCGCTGCTCGGCATCCTCCTGCCGTTCCTCATCATCGGCGTCATCTTCTGGTTCCTCCTGTCGTCGATGCAGGGCGGCGGCAGCAAGGTCATGCAGTTCGGCAAGTCGAAGGCCAAGCTCGCGTCGAAGGAGACGCCGCAGGTCATGTTCACCGACGTGGCCGGCGCCGACGAGGCCATCGAGGAGCTCCACGAGATCAAGGAGTTCCTCAAGGAGCCCGCCAAGTTCCAGGCCGTGGGGGCGCGGATCCCCAAGGGCGTGCTGCTCTACGGCCCTCCCGGCACCGGCAAGACGCTGCTCGCGCGTGCCGTCGCGGGCGAGGCCGGCGTGCCCTTCTTCTCCATCTCGGGCTCCGACTTCGTCGAGATGTTCGTCGGCGTGGGCGCGAGCCGCGTGCGCGACCTCTTCGAGCAGGCCAAGCAGAACTCGCCCGCCATCATCTTCGTCGACGAGATCGACGCCGTCGGCCGCCACCGCGGCGCCGGCATCGGCGGCGGCAACGACGAGCGCGAGCAGACGCTGAACCAGCTCCTCGTCGAGATGGACGGCTTCGACGTCAAGACCAACGTGATCCTCATCGCGGCGACGAACCGCCCCGACGTGCTCGACCCCGCCCTGCTCCGCCCGGGCCGCTTCGACCGCCAGATCGGCGTCGACGCCCCCGGCCTCGACGGCCGCCGGCAGATCCTCGAGGTGCACGGCAAGGGCAAGCCCCTCGCCGCCTCGGTCGACCTCGCCGTGCTGGCCCGCAAGACCCCCGGCTTCACCGGCGCCGACCTGGCCAACGTCCTCAACGAGGCCGCGCTGCTCACGGCGCGCTCCAACGCGCAGCTCATCGACAACCGGGCCCTCGACGAGGCGGTCGACCGCGTGATGGCCGGCCCGCAGCGCCGCAGCCGGATCATGAACGACCACGAGAAGCTCATCACCGCCTACCACGAGGGCGGGCACGCCCTCGCGGCGGCGGCGATGCGCCACACCGACCCGGTCACGAAGATCACGATCCTGCCCCGCGGCCGGGCCCTCGGCTACACGATGGTGCTGCCCCTCGAGGACAAGTACTCGGTCACCCGCAACGAGCTGCTCGACCAGCTCACCTACGCCATGGGCGGCCGCGTCGCCGAGGAGCTCGTCTTCCACGACCCGACCACGGGTGCGTCGAACGACATCGAGAAGGCCACGGCCACCGCGCGCAAGATGGTGACCGAGTACGGCATGAGCTCGAAGGTCGGCTCGGTGAAGCTCGGCCAGGGCTCGGGCGAGCCCCTCATGGGTCGCGACGGCGGCTCGCGCGACTACTCCGAGAACATCGCCCAGACGGTCGACGCCGAGGTCCGCGTGCTCCTCGAGCAGGCGCACGACGAGGCCTGGCAGGTCATCAACGACAACCGCGACGTCCTCGACCACCTCGCGAAGGTGCTCCTCGAGAAGGAGACCCTCGACCACGAGGAGCTCGCCGAGATGTTCAAGGACGTCCGCAAGCTGCCCGAGCGGCCCCAGTGGCTCTCGAGCACCTCGCGCCCCGTGTCCGACCGGCCCGCGATCACCCTCCCCGAGAAGGCCCCGGTCGACCCGGAGGCCGTCGACGGCGGCGTGGACAGCGAGCCCACGGCCAGCCCGACCCGTCAGCGCCCGCCGCGCACCACGCCCGGCATCGCGACGGCGTAGGCCGCAGCACCCCGACCAGGCGACCGCACGGACCCCGTGCGGTCGCCTGTTCTGTACCCTGGACCGAGCTCCTGGCCGCAGGACCTGGCCCCGATCGGAGGAACGCACCCGTGACCGACCAGCCCCCCTCGCGCTCCCGCCGGGCCGCCCGCGCGGCCGAGTCGGCAGCCGCGGGCGTCGGTGACGGGTCGCCGTCCGGCGGTGCCCCCGTGCCGCCCCCGGTGCCCCGGCGGCCGCGGGGCCGCGACCGCTACGCGGGGCAGGAGGTCGTGGTCGACGCGCCCTCGTCGGTCCGGTACCCGACGTCCGCGCCGGAGGCCGGCCGCCGCCGACTGGTCCTCTCGCCCCACGAGACCGAGGCCGTGCGCCCTCCGGCCCAGCTGCCCCGCGTCGCGCCCACCCCCGTCCCGGCTCCCGCCGGTCGACGGCTCATCGCCTCCGGCCGCTACGAGCGGCCCCTCACCGAGCCCGACGCCGGGCAGGCCGCGACGGCCTCGGCCGCCGAGGTGCCCGCGGCGGCGTCGGTCGCTGAGATGCCCGCTGCCGGGGCGGACGGGGGGCGTCCCGGGTCCGGGGCCGAGCCTCCTGCCGTGACGCGGTCGCTCACGGTGCAGCGCGGGGCGCGGCGGGCGGCCCGGCCGGGCGGCCGGCGCGCGGCCGCGACCCCGCCGGCCGGCACGACGCTGGTGCTGGGCGTGCTCAACGTCACCCCGGACTCGTTCAGCGACGGCGGTCGGTGGACCGACCTCGACGCCGCCCTGGCGCACGGCCGCTCGCTCGTCGCCGCCGGCGCGGACGTCGTCGACGTGGGCGGCGAGTCCACGAGGCCCGGCGCGACCCGCGTGGAGCCCGACGAAGAGCTGCGTCGCGTGCTGCCCGTCGTGCGCGAGCTCGCCGCCGAGGGCGTGCGCGTGAGCATCGACACCGTCCACGCGGGCACCGCCGCCGCGGCCCTCGAGGCCGGCGCCGAGATCGTCAACGACGTCTCGGGCGGCCTGGCCGACGCCGACATGGCGCGCGTCGTCGCCGAGAGCGGGCGCACCTTCGTCGCGATGCACTGGCGGGGGTTCCTCGATGCCGGGCCGTCGCGGTCGAGCTACGACGACGTGGTGGCGGACGTGCGCGACGAGCTGGCGCGCCGGGTCGACGCCCTCGTCGACGCGGGGGTCGCCCGTGAGGCGCTCGTGCTCGACCCCGGCCTCGGGTTCTCGAAGGCGGGCCTGCAGAACTGGCAGCTGCTCGCCGGGCTGCACGAGCTCGCGACGCTCGGCCTGCCGCTGCTCGTCGGGGCGTCCCGCAAGCGGTTCCTCGGCGAGCTGCTGCCCGACGGCGCGGACCCCGTCGAGCGCGACGCGGCCACGGCCGTCGTCAGCGTGCTCGCCGCACAGGCCGGCGCCTGGGGCGTGCGCGTGCACGACGTCGTGGGCACCCGGGCCGCGCTCGACGTGCTCGGTGCGTGGCGCGAGGGCGCCCGCGAGCCCTCCGGCGGCCGTCGAGGCGGCGGCGCCCGCCGCGCGAGGCACGCGTGACCGGCGACCCGCGCGCGAGCGACCCGCGCCCGCCGCGCGAGGCACGCGTGACCGGCGACCCGCGCCCCACCGGCCCGCGCCCGCTCGGGGCCGACGGGCTGCCGCTCGACGTGCTGCGGCTCACCGGCGTGCGCGCCGTCGGGCACCACGGCGTCTTCGACCACGAGCGTCGCGACGGGCAGGAGTTCGTCGTCGACGCCGTCGTCCACCTCGACGCCCGCCCGGCGGCGGAGGGCGACGACCTGGCCGCCACCGTGCACTACGGGGTCCTCGCCGAGGAGCTCGTCGCCGCGGTGGAGCGCGACCCCGTCGACCTCGTCGAGACCCTCGCCGAGCGCCTGGCCGACGTCGTGCTCGCGCACCCCGCCGCCGCCCTGGCCGAGATCACCGTGCACAAGCCCTCCGCGCCGATCACCGTGCCCTTCGCCGACGTCTCGATCAGCATCGTGCGGGCCCGCCGTGACGCCTGAGGCGCCGGTCGGGGGCGCGGCGCCGGCGCCGGTGCTGGGCCGACCCGCGGCCGACGTGCCGACCCCGGCGCCGGACCGACCCGCGGCCGACGTGCCGACCGCGGCCCCGGTCCCACGGCGGGGCGTCGTCGCGCTCGGCGCGAACCTCGGCGACCGGGTGGCGACGCTCCGGGCGGCCGTCCGCGACCTCGACGCCGTCGCCGGCGTGCGGGTCGTCGCCGGGTCCTCGCCCGTGGAGTCGGTCGCCCTCACCCCGGACGGCCTCGACGAGTCGCGCCCGGCCTACGTCAACGCCGTCGTGCTCGTCGACGTCACCCTCGACGACCTCGCCCTGCTCGACGCCCTGCAGGCGATCGAGGACCGCCACGGGCGCGTCCGCGCCGAGCGCTGGGGCGACCGCACGCTCGACCTCGACCTCGTCGACCTCGAGGGCTCCGCCGGCGACGGCGAGCGGCTCGTGGTCCCGCACCCCCGCGCGGCCGAGCGCTCGTTCGTGCTCGAGCCGTGGCTCGAGGTCGACCCCGACGCCCGGCTCGCCGGGGCAGGGGCGGTCGCCGAGCTGCTCGCCGCGCTGCCGGACCGGGTGCGCCGGCTGCCGCGGGAGGCGCCGCTCGCGGGGGGCGCGACTCCTGCGCCCGCCGGCGCGACCGACGCGACCGGCGCGGCCGGCGCGCTCGGTGCGGAAGACGCCCCGCCGCCGACCGACGCCCCGCCGACCGACGCCTCGCAGACCCGACCCCCGCACGCCGCGACGACCGGAGGCACGCCGTGACGCACACCCGCCCGACCACCCTCGTGGGCCTCGCCGTCCTCGCGCTCATCGCCGGCTACCTGCTCGACGCCGCGCTCGTCGCCTCGGGCGCCCCCGCCGTCGTGCCGCCCGGGGCCCTCGGGCTCGTGCTCCTCGGCATCGGGGGCGTCGTCGTGAGCCTCGCCGTGCCCGTGCGCAAGGTCGCGCAGGGCAGGGGCACCGAGCGCATCGACCCGTACTACGCGACGCGCGTGCTGCTGCTCGCCAAGGCCTCGAGCCTCAGCGGCGCGATCTTCGGCGGGCTCGCCGGCGGGGTGCTCGCCTTCCTCCTGAGCCGCGGGGTGGGGGTGGCGCTAGGCTCCCTCGTGCCGACGGTCGTGGCCGTCGTGGGCGGCGTCGGACTGCTCGTCGCGGGCGTCGTGGCCGAGCGCATGTGCACCGTGCCGCCCGACGACGGGGACGACGGCAGCGGCGGCACCGGTGCCCGCGCCACCTGACCCCGCACGGCACGGGGCCGCCCCGACCGGGACCGGCCCCAGCGACGACCGGAGGTCCGCCACCATGACCAGTGCCCCCACCGTCGACCACGCCTGGTCGCGCGTCTCGCCGCGGTACGTCTGGGCCGAGCTCGTCGACTGGGTCCTCACCGGGCTCGTCACCACCGCCCTCACGGCCCTCTTCTGGTTCTTCGGCACCTGGTGGGCCTACGGCATCACGGTCGTCGTGGGGCTCGCCTTCGTCGTCGTCTGCGCTCTCACCCCGCGCCGGGTGCGCGCCATCGGCTACCAGCTGCGCGAGGACGACCTGCTCGTGCGCCGCGGGATCCTCCACCTGCGCGTCGTCGCGGTGCCGTACGGCCGCATGCAGCTCGTCGACCTGAACCGCGGCCCCGTCGTCCGCGCCCTCGGCCTCAGCGACCTCAAGCTCGTCACCGCCGCCGCGTCGTCGTCGGTCGCCGTGCCCGGCCTCCCGCTGGCCGAGGCGGAGGGCCTCCGCGACCGTCTGGTCGAGCTGGCCGAGGCGCGCCGGGCGGGACTGTGAGCGACCCGGCCGGCTGGGGGCCTCCTGCGCCCGAGGGTCGACCGGAGCCTGGCCGCGCCGAGCCGGGCGGCGCCGAGCAGGTCGGGGCCGAGCCGCGCGACCCGGAGCAGGGCCGTGCGGGGCAGGCCGTGGCGACGCGGGACGCGCCCGTCGCGGCGCCGGCCGCCGGGCTCACCGACGGCGAGTGGCACCGGCTGCATCCCGCGACGCCGCTGCTCAAGGGCGGCATCGCGCTCGTCGTCCTCCTCGGCATCGTGCTCAACAACGCGCGCGAGCTGCTCGTCGAGTCGTTCCTGCCCGGCGCCGGCCGCGACCGCGACCCCGACGGGGACCTCGTCGCGGCCCTCGTCGACAGCGGCTGGCTGTGGGCCGTCGTGGGCGGCGTCGCGGCCGTGCTGCTGGTCATGGTCGCGCTGTTCTGGGTCTCCTGGCGCCTGCACACGTTCCGCGTCACCGCCGAGGTGGTCGAGGTGCGCAGCGGCGTGCTCTTCCGACGCGAGCGGCGCGCCCCGCTCGACCGGATCCAGGGCGTCAACGTGCAGCGGCCGTTCCTCGCCCGGCTCTTCGGGGCCGCGAAGCTGCAGGTGAGCCAGGCGGGCGACGACGCCAACGTCGACCTCGCCTACCTCCGCTCGGCCGCCGCCGACGACCTGCGCCGCGAGGTCCTGCGCCGCGCAGGAGGCGCGCAGCAGGCCGCCCAGGACCGCGCCTCCGGCAGGCGCCCGGCCCGCCCGGGCCTCGGCGGGCTGATCGAGCAGCGCGCCGCCGAGTTCACCGCCCCCGACCTCGACCCCGACGAGGCCCCGCCCGAGTCGGTCGTGTCGCTGCCCCTCGGCCGGCTCGTCGGCTCGGTCGTGCTCAGCGGCACGACCCTCTTCATCGTCGCCGCGGTGGTCGCCGTGGGGATCAGCGTCGCCGTCACCGGGCAGTGGGTGCTCGCCGTCGCGCTGCTGCCCGCCGTGCTCGGCTCGAGCGGGTTCTACCTGTCGCGCGTCTCCAAGTCGCTGCGCTTCAGCCTCGCCTCCACCCGGGACGGCATCCGCCTCGGCTACGGCCTGCTCTCGACCACGAACGAGACCCTGCCGCCCGGGCGCATCCACAGCGTCAAGGTCTCGCAGCCGCTGCTCTGGCGGCCCTTCGGCTGGTGGGAGGTCACCATCAACCGCGCCTCCCGCTCGAGCGCGAAGGGCGCCGACGGGCAGGCGAACACGAGCCTCCTGCCGGTGGGCGACGAGGCCGACGTGCGCCGGGTGCTCGAGCTCGTGCTGCCCGAGCTCGTCGGGGTGGCCGCGGCGGACGCGCGGCTGGTCGAGGCGGCGGAGGGCGGGGCTCCTGCCGACGCCGGTGCTCGTGCCGACGACGCTGCTCCTGGCGACGGCGCTGATCGTGCGGGCGCCGCGGCTCCTCCGGACGCCGGTGCTCCTGCCGACCCCGCGACTCCTGCCGACACCGGTGCTCCTGCCGACGCCGCTGCTCCTGCCGACGCCGCGACTCCTGTGCTCGGGGGCCACTCGCTGCCCGGGCTCGTCGAAGGCGCCGGTGCCCCCGCGCTCGCGGCCGACCCGTCCGCGCTGGCCGCCGTCGCCGACGAGCGCGACCGCCTCGCCGACGAGCAGGCCGAGCGCACCCTCTCGCTCGTGCACGACGCCCTCGGCAGCTCGGGCGCCGAGGGCGGCTTCACGACGTCGCCGCGCCGCGCGGCCGTGCTCCGCTGGGCCTCGTGGCGTCGCAACGGCTTCCGCACGGCACCCGGCGCCGTGCTGCTGCGCACGGGCGCCGTGTGGCGCACGCTCGTCGTCGTGCCGCTGCCCCGCGTGCAGAGCGTGGCGTTCGACCAGGGGCCGCTGCTGCGCCGCCTCCGGCTCGCCCGGGTGCGCGTGCACACGGTGCAGGGCCCGATCACCGCCGACATCGGCGCGATCGACGAGGACGACGCCCGCGGCTTCTTCGAGGACGTCTCGCGGCTCGCCGTCGAGGCCGCCCGGGCCGACCGCACGCACCGGTGGCTGGAGCGCGCCTCCGGCCGGGAGGAGGAGGGACGATGAGCCCCCAGCAGAGCGGACGCCTCGGCGTCGGCATCGTCGGCGCCGGACGCGTCGGACCCGTGCTCGGGGCCGCGCTCGCCGCGGCCGGCCACGCCGTCGTCGGCATCTCGGCCGTGTCGGACCGCAGCCGCGACCGCGCCGAGGCCGTGCTGCCCGGCGTGCCCGTGCTCACGGTGCCCGAGGTCGTCGAGCGGAGCGAGCTCGTCCTCGTCGCCGTGCCCGACGACCAGCTCGCCGCCCTCGTCGAGGGGCTCGCCGCGACCGGCGCCTGGCAGCCGGGCCAGCTCGTCGTGCACACCTCTGCCGTGCACGGGCTCGGCGTCCTCGCGCCGGCCCAGCGGGCGGGGGCGATCCCGCTCGCGATCCACCCGGCGCTGTCGTTCACCGGCACGACCATCGACCTCGTGCGGCTGCGCGACGCCTGGTGCGCCGTCACCGCGCCGACCCCGGTGCAGCCGATCGGCCAGGCCCTCGTCGTCGAGATGGGCGCCGAGCCGGTGCTCGTCGCCGACGCCGACCGGCCCCGGTACGCCGAGGCCGTCGCCACGGCGACGCAGTTCTCGACCGCGATCGTGCACCAGGTCGTCGGCATGCTCGGCGACATCGGCGTGCCCGACGCCGGACGCGTCCTCGCGCCCCTCGTGCGCTCCGCCGTCGACGCCGCCCTCGGCAGCGCGGCGGGCACGGGCCCCGGTACCATCGACGTGTCCTCGGCCGACGACCGGAT
>Ga0265780_10006423_pt1 | contig 14589 bp, 9 predicted proteins | sample P1T30metagenome_FD_192432 | JGI IMG/M metagenome (GOLD analysis project Ga0265780, IMG submission 192432) | Plant litter microbial communities from East Loma Ridge, Irvine, California - P1 T30 | ecosystem: Environmental > Terrestrial > Plant litter > Unclassified | place: USA: California... | reverse complement strand
GAGTAATGTAGAGTTCAGGACATTGCCCAATGAAGACCGGGACGATGAAGTGATTCGCGTACGAAAGACCATTTTGCTCACTCAGGTCTTGGAGATGCCGGGCTAGTGAATCTGATTTGGCGTGGAGTTCGCGGTAGGTGATGGTATGCCTCCTGCCATGTTCGTCCTGATAGTCCAGGGCTGGGGTATCATCGTCGACATCATGACGGACGAGATCGTGCAGTAGTGAAGGTCCAGGCAGCCTTTGCGGATGTGGGTTTAGGATGGACATCCGTGTTGTTGCCATTATGTCGAGTGGTAGTATGCCTTCCGTTGAGGCCGTCGACTCTGGGCAACGAGTAATTGTGAATGTAACGATAACGATGTTAACGAAGCCGGAGTATCAGTATCCAGAAGGCTTCTCCACAAGCGCTTGCCTCATCACCGGGAATGATACGGTGGCAAGTGCGTCGTTTCTACACTGTCAACATGGTGTGTGAGTGTAAATTAGCCTCGTCCAGAGCACTGACGCGCTTCACTCGCGTGTCTCTGAAGCTGAGAGGCTATACCGCGCGACCGACATCGCTAGTGGCCCGATGTGGATGATGCCTACTGTACGGACTACGGTGCCCTGAAAGCTGTGGCTCGCTTCGTAGTCGACCATGGCCAAGAACACATGATCTGATAAAAAAAAAAGTGGCACCTGGACCGAGGAAAAGCCAGACATGAGTATGCTCACCGTGTGTCTCACCACCCAAGAAGTTCACAAACCGCGACGAGTCTTCACGCGATGGCAGCTGCCGACACGCAGAACGCAGGGTTCCTCGCGCAATTGTCATCGGGTGTGATCGGCGCACACACGCATTTGCTGCAGGATTGCCCGTTGTGGAGCTACGCGTGGGCCTTTTCCAGTTGGTCAGAGAGACGGCGTGTAAGTGGCAGCCCTTACATCGTCTAAAGAGCTACCAGTTCGTCACCCGGGAGCTTGCCGCCAACAACAACCTCTACGGCGCCAAACTACGTCGGCGGCGTGTCGGCTGATTAGATCAATCTGATACGTTCCATCAGATATGCACTATTGCATCAGATTACGGCTGATCGTTTCCGCTTGTTAATTGGGGCCGCGTCAAGATCCACCTTCTGTCCTCCTATCCTCGCTCGAAGAAAAAAAAGTTTCCGTGATGCTTTACGCCGCCAACCACTGGTCTCGCCGAGTTCGCTGGAGGCTCGATGATCGACTCCAACGTGTTCATCGCCGCCACGTTGTCGCTGCGGGCGGCCTGGATGAAGAAGTGCCGGCAGTCCGTACCCCTCGAATGATCGTGTGAAGGACTCAACATCTCCAGGACGCACAGTTGGCATTACGCATCAAACTGGGGTTGCAGACGCCACTGCTCGCGTATGCGTCCCCTTAACCTTGTCCTCACTAGAGTTACAGTACTTATCAGATCATGCGACTGCGAAAGCTTGGGACATCAAGGTTTGCTGCCGTGCCTGCCATGCTCGCCAATCCCAATGTCCTGCATCGGGGTCCAGCCTATAGTCAGGTCCTTCCTGACTCTTTCGCACCGCCGAGGCTGTAATAATTGCCGATTTAGCTTTCAATCAATATTCGTCTGTCGTGATCGACCAAGAACCACAACCACACCTTAGCAGTGGCAAAGCATCTGTATCAGGCAGCACTTGAACCAACAGTCATGGTCACTCGACCTTCAAGAAACTGATTTCTTTTTCGAGCGGATTTTGCACCCAATACCTACAGTATGGCGGACCCAGCAAGGCGAGGCTCCGGCCGCGTATCACAAGATGTGGCCGCGTCGCGACGCTCGATTGCAGGCGACGCAGAGAGCCATAGACCGTCTCACGCAGAGACTGACATCCGCCAAAATATTGCAGAAACAACTCTGGACCCAGCGCATCCACGAGAATGGAAACCTTCAAATGGAGCCATCACCAAACAAGTATACCAGCAACTCCTTGGCCTGAATCCCTTCAAGAGTTCATTCTTGAGCTTGTATCGCAATCTGGAATCCAAGGGAGAATATGGAACCGCGATAATAGGGGCTTTGTTGGCCGCTGCTGCTGGTGTGCCTCTGCCTATCATGTTCGTCATTTTCGGACAGATCATCAACTCTTTCCCACCGCCTGAGGACGAGCTGCGAACGAGGATCGGCCAGCTTCTAGGAGTCGCCGCCGCATACTTTGTCATCACCACAATTTACATGTCCGCGTTTGGCAGAGTCGGCGAGAAGATTGCCATCAACATGCGCGAGAAGCTCCTGCGGTGTCTTTTGAGCCTGGACCAGGCGTACTACGACACACACGATCTCGATGTTACATCACTCCTGACAGCCAAAATTGAGACAGTCCAAGTCGGGACTTCGGAGAAAGTTGGCATTTTCATCCAGTCACTCGCCTACTTCATCGCTGCATTTGTCGTTGGATTCATTCTCAACGCCAAGCTCACGGGCATCCTACTCGCTGCGGTCATTCCTGCGATGATAATCATCGTTGCTACTGGTTCAGCTTGGGTCTCGAGACTCTCGAAACGGCTTTCGGCGTGTACAGGACAGGCGAACAGCGTTCTAGAGTCTGCTCTTCGTTCGGTGAAGGTTGTTCAAGCTTTCGACTTCGAGGACAGCATCGTCCAAAAGCACCTTGTTCATCTCGAGGAGTCTGCGGTATCTGGTATCCGCAAAGCTATCGTTGCAGCATCTATGCTTGGCTTGATGTATTTTGTGGCGTACGCTGCAAACGGTCTGGCTTTCTACGTGGGCAGTGGAATGGCGCAAAATGGTGGTGCTGGAACGGTTTACGCTGTGTGTCTTTTGATCCTGGATGCTTCATTCGTTGTTGGTCAATTCGCGCCATTCCTCGAGATGTTTGCGCGTGCAGCGAGTGCTGGAGAGGAGATCAAGGAGCTCATTGATCAAGCGAACGAATCAGCACGACAGCGCGCAATCCAGGGTCAGCTTTCTGAGTTTGACATACACGGTGAAGGCGTCAGGTTCACGGATGTCGAGTTTTCGTATCCTGCGCGGCCGACGGTCAAGATCTTACGAGGCCTTGATCTTTCGTTTGAACCTGGTACTTTCAACGCCATCGTTGGTACCTCGGGGGGTGGCAAGTCTACGGTAGTCTCGTTACTGACCAAGATCTACGGCGATTACCGGGGTCATATCAGAATTGGCGAACACGAGCTGAGGTCTCTCAACGTCGACACACTCCGATCTCAAATATCTGTCGTCGAACAAGATTCAATCCTCTTCTCAGGCACCATATACGACAACATCTGCCATGGACTCGGACAGCACAATCTCATAGAGTCAGAACAGATGCAACGCTGCAAGAATGCTGTCAAGGCTGCTGCTATCGACTTCATCGACGACCTGCCACAAGGTCTGAACACAACGATCGGTAACAACTTGCAATTGTCTGGTGGCCAGAAACAACGCCTGTGTCTTGCACGAGCATTGATCAAAAACCCAGCCATCCTAATCCTGGACGAGCCCACGAGCGCATTGGACGCGAGGAGCGAGACTCTGGTGGCTCAGACTGTGAAGAATGTCGCAGCTACTGGCACGACTGTCATCATGATTGCTCACCGCTTGTCAACGGTTCTAGACGCCAAGCAGGTTATTGTCGTCAGTGATGGAAAAGTCGTCGAGACAGGAGCCCCGACTTCTTTAGCCGTCCCCGGAACCATCTTCAATGGCTTACTCGAAGCTCAAGGCACATCGACCGACTGGGCAGACCGCGACACATCACCAGCGCAGGAAAAGAAAGAGTCGGACGAAGAGACCTGCGCCGCAAGCATCCTGTCTAGAGATAGTATCGACGAGATCACGCAACCCGACAACACACCCACTGGATTCGAGCTTGTCCACAAAATCCTTCGCCTACTCAGGCCGGATGCTCCAATCCTGCTTATGGGGTTTGCCTTTTCGGTCGTCGGCGGAGCCATTATCATCGGGGAGGCCATCGCATTCGGAAACTTAATCCAGCTCCTCAACGACAACTCTCGGGGACAAGGGGACTTGCGTTCAGAGATTGAGTTTTATTGCTTGATCTTCTTCATCCTATCTTGTGTCGCATTGGTTTGCTACACTGGCAGTGGAAGCTCTTTCGGCATTGCCTCCACCCGTCTTACCGGCCGAATCCAAAGCGCACTACTACGCAACACTCTTCGTCAGGACATGGCTTGGTTCTCTGCACCGGGCAGGTCTCTTCACGAGCTCATGGCTCGCATCAACTCCGACGCTGGAAATTTGGCGGCACTTTCTGGTGTGGTGACTGGTACATTGTTTGCGATCGCAACATCCATGATTGGCGGTCTAACACTCGCACTGGTCGTGGCCTGGAGGATCGCCGTTGTATTGATGACTTGCGTCCCGGTACTAGTCACAGCCGGCTACCTCAGACTCCGAATCCTCACGAAGTCGGAGGAGCATCATCGAAGCGCTTACAACAAAGCTGCCAGCATCGCAGCGGAAAGTTGCAGGAACATGCGCACCATCTCCATACTCGGCCTCGAGCAGAACGTCGTTCAACGTTACCAGAAAGCGCTCGAAGGGCCATACAAAAGCGGATTGCGCTTTACATTTGCATCCAACGGACTCCTTGCGTTCTCGTTCGCTATCACCTATTTCGTGTACGCCTTGGCATACTGGTGGGGCTCGAAGAATGTACGGGAGGGCTACTACGATTCTGTCTCCTTCTTCATTGTCTTGCCTGCACTTCTGTTCTCTGCTCAGGGAGCCGGTCAGGCTTTCAGTCTTACGCCCGAGATCACGCGTGCAAGGTCAGCAGCGAAGAACATTTGCATGATGTTGGATATGCAGCCCACTATTCTCAAACTGGACGAGTCGCAGAAACCAGACGATGGTGGCTCGCTGCAATCTTCAGACGATGAAGCCGTGATTGGCAAGAAACCGCTAAACTCGCCACCCAAGATCCATCTGGAAAACGTCACGCTCCAATACAAAGTCGACGGCAGTAAACCAGCACTTCGCAACGTGACCTTCTCCGTCAAAGAAGGCGAAAACGTCGCCCTCGTCGGACCTTCAGGTGCGGGCAAGTCCTCAACCATCGCACTTCTTGAGCGTTTCTACGACGCCGCCGAGGGATACGTAGCCATCGACGGCGTCAACGTCTGCAGCATGGACGCTCGAAAACTCCGGAGCCGCATAAGCCTAGTACCTCAAGAACCTGAACTCTTCCCCGGCTCCATAGCATACAACGTCAAGCTAGGCGCCGCACGAGGGCAAGATGTCAGCCAAGAAGACGTAGAGGACGTCTGCCGGCGTTGTGGTCTCCATGACTTCATCATGTCCCTTCCCGAAGGCTACACGACCGATTGCGCTTCAAATGGAGTGACCAAGCTTTCCGGTGGCCAACGGCAGCGTCTGGCCATCTCGAGGGCTATGATCAGAAATCCCGAGATCCTTTTGCTGGACGAACCGACGAGTGCTTTGGATGCGCACAGTGAACGTATGGTTCAGGACTCGTTGGCCACGGCATCGGCAGGGCGGACTACCATTACTGTCGCCCATCGATTGGCAAGTATCCAGCATATGGATCGAATCATCGTGTTTGACCAAGGTGCCATCGTAGAAATGGGCACGCACAAGGAGTTGATGGACAAGGGCGGGTTGTACGCCAGCATGGCGAAAGCACAGTCTGTGGCTTGAGTGAAAAGTTTTGCATCTCTTTCATAGCGTTATTTGCGTCGTGCAGTACATTTTTAGCGTTTAGTACCTGGAATCACCAGCATATCTCGTTTTTGACACTATCGCAATCGCGTTTTCCGTTTAGTGAGTATCTCGCCGGCAGTGCCCTCTCTCTTGATGTGCCATTCACATCATCCGATAATATCGTCTCTCTCAATCTCGCCCTCGACTGAGTATCTCGCCGATCTTCGCGATCAAAAACATCCAAGTGATTCTTCGTCACACACAGGATCACTTGGCGTGCATGAATCCGTATACAAAGCTTTCCAACCGCGTTTATCCGCGTGCCATCCGCTCGTCCGCAGCTCTTGGTAAACCGTCCCAACGCAACGAACATTCGACAGGAATTCCAGCAGCTGTGGTGCCTGCGTCCACATCGGCCAAGACAACGCAGAGAATCGGCCTGCTTGCCTGCCATCGCCAACACACGGAGCTGCGCGCGAATCAATTGGAAGCTGGCGTGCAGGTGTGTCTACAAATCCACCTCTCTGCAGGTATTCGGAGCACACCCAGCTTGGAAGAACTCACACAAGGTTTCCACCAGCCCTGCCATCCGCAGTTCTAGTCCAGAGTTGCAAGCTGTAAAGGCCCCCCCACGCGTCCGTGTTCTGGCGAAATCGACCCGCCCCTCTTCTGTGGTTGTGGTCCCAGCACGGACTGGAGACGGATCTGATAACTTTTTTCAGACTACATGCCGTGGAGCCTGCCGCCTGCATGTCACGAGAGTTTTGCAAATTTTATCAGATCCTTGTCGCCCGCGCAGTGTATTGGACTAGGTGATCTAATCAACCCGCGACTCCAACGTAACCTCAAACCCTCAACACGTACGACACGGTCGATCAATATCAATGGCGTAAACGGCATATGTCACTCGACGAGTCGTACCCAAAGGCCCCCCTCCCTATACTTCCAGTCTAGTATAGATCATTTGTCCTGAAGCTCTGCAGCGGTCGCTTAGCATGCGTCACCACTTGAAGGTGACAATTTTTCTAGACCGCGGCACACGCCTGCATCGAAGGCGGGTCTGATAAGATTGCCAAGCTCGACGGTGCTGCACCTGTCCTGCACCTGGATGGACATCTGTGTGGCCGCACGGGCAGCTTGGGTGGGCATGAGCATGTGTCTTTCTCTTTTTTAGCCCTTCGCGTTTGGCTGCTGACGATGGCGTGGATGGATCCCAGGCGCACGGCGGGCCGAGCATTGGTACTCGAAGCAAACCCGCCATCGTGCACGCCATGAAACAATTGATCGGTGCGCTGGTTGGGTTCTTGCCCAACGCCAGCCAGCCTCAGGGCTAGCTAGACTAGATGTTGACATTACTGCGGTGAAAGTAATTCGATTGTTCCTTGCTCCTGCTGCGCGCGCCGATCTCGGGATATCCAGGCCATGCTCCTTCTGGAGTCGGACCGTGAGGCTATCAAAAATAATTTCCGCCATCTCGTCAGAGAGCGTGGACTTCTCATCTCTTAGATCTTTATTATCAGATCCGAAGGTATAGCCGCAAACCATCCTACCGTACCAACACATCATACTACATCATCACTCTGTCTGCCTGCCCTCGGTCTCACCAAAGGTCGTACATCCATCCAAAGCGTCGCGATGTCACCACATGCAGTCCCGCTTTCGCCTGCAAGTAGCAACACCGGCAGCGAAGGCAACATGAGCAGTCACATGATTCAAACCAACGGCCACCGCGCCGGCCGTCACGCCGTGCCAGGCTCTCATCTCCAGCGGTATCCCGACAATGAGGTCCAAGATCTAGTATGCGTTGGTTTCGGACCGGCGTCTCTGGCTATTGCTGTCGCTCTGCACGATGCTCTTGACAAGGGCGAACTCGCTCTGGGCACTTCAACTCCCAAAGTTCGTTTCCTGGAACGCCAACAGCAATTCGCATGGCACGCTGGTATGCTCCTGCCCGGAGCGAAGATGCAGATCACTTTCATCAAAGACATGGCCACGCTGAGGAACCCTCGCAGCGAGTTCACGTTCTTGAACTACCTGCATGAGAACAACAGACTCGTCTCTTTCACCAACCTTGGCACTTTCCTCCCCCAACGCATCGAGTACGAGGACTACATGAGATGGTGCGCCGAGCACTTTGAGGAGGTCGTAGAGTACGGCCAAGACGTTACATCCGTCGATGTCAGCCGTACCAATCCTCAAACCGGCGCAGCAGAGGAGTTCAAAGTCACCTCAACCGACAGAACAACCGGTCGTCAAACCATCACTCGTGGCAAGCACGTCGTGATCGCCGCAGGAGGCCGTCCCAGCATCCCCAAGGAAATCCCCGCCAACCACCCCCGAGTGATCCACAGCTCGCAGTACGCCACCCACATCGACCAAATCTTCCCTCCCGGCCAAACGCCACGCTCAGTAGCCGTCATCGGCGGCGGCCAGAGCGCAGCCGAAGTCTTCCACAACCTGCACGCCCGCTACCCCTCCTGCCAAACGAACCTGATCATCCGCGGCGCAGCCCTCAAGCCCAGCGACGACTCGCCGTTCGTCAACGAGATCTTCGACCCGGAGCGCGTCGACGACGTCTGGTCGCAGGACCCGGCGATCCGCGCGGAAGCGATCGCGCGCGATAAAGCGACCAACTACGGCGTGGTGCGCATCGAGCTGCTCGAGGAGATCTACACGGCCATGTACACGCAGAAGATCCTGTACGACAGCGAAGAGGATTGGCCACAGCGGATCCGCAACCACCGCACGATCGCGAGCGTCGACGAACTGCCTGGCTCGAGCAAAGCGGCGCTTCGTTTGAACTTGCGCAACGAGACGGGGACTTTCTGCGCGGCGAAGAGGGCTACTGAGGAGACGCTGGACGTCGACTTGGTGGTTGTCGCGAGCGGGTATGTGCGTAACGCGCACGAGGACATGCTGAAGAATGTGCGCCACTTGATGCCTGGGGGTGGTCAGAATGCTGAGCAGCGCTGGGGTGTTGGCAGGAATTACAGGGTTGAGACTGCGCCGGGTGCGGTCGCGCAGGATGCTGGTCTGTGGCTGCAGGGGTGCAACGAAAAAACTCACGGTTTGAGTGATTCTCTGCTTTCCATTCTTGCTGTTCGTGGTGGCGAAATGGTCGATAGCATTTTTGGATCGGAGTGCCAGGCGTAGAATCCAGCGCTGGTGTGAGATGAGCAAGCGATCGGGCATCTTCAGAGAAGCATACATCACAAGATGACCAAAAAACTACTTAATCAGTCATGGAGGTGTGAGATGAGCAAAACCAGACGGGCCGTCGGTGTGTATTAGCCACCTTACACCTAGTCTGACCCAAAATTCACATGTTCTTTTTTTTTTACAACCGTTTCATGTAGTCACTACACTTCTAGTCTTGAATCAACGCTTGTTGCTGTCATCTGGTAAGTGATACATTATTAGACAGCGGGTGATGCTTCCAACTTGGACAGCGGTTTCTTCTCGCATCTACCATGACTGGACATTGGAGTCTGTTACTTCACTTCGCCCAGGTATAGACGCGGATGCGGTCATGCATGGCATTTCGTTTCCAGTGCCTTTTCATGTCCCCCTCTAGTACTCGTAGAATCCCTTACCAGACTTCTTCCCAAACCATCCAGCATCGACCATCTGCCTCAGCCTGACGGCAGGCCTATACTTTGAGTCTCCAAGACCCGTGTGCAGTACCTCCATAATGCTCAAACATGTGTCCAATCCAATAAAGTCGGCCAGCTGCAGCGGACCCATTGGCACGCCAGTTCCGTTCTTCATGATCGCGTCGATGCTCTCTTTGTCGCCAACACCAGTCTCCAGGGCAATGATCGCCTCGTTGATGTAGGGCATCAAGATACGGTTGGCAATGAAGCCGGGCGAGTCCGCGGAAATCGATGGGATCTTGCCCATGCGCTTGCAGAACTCCAGAGCCGTCGCGAGGGTCTCGGGGGATGTTTGCAATCCTGTGATAACTTCCACACCCTTTTGTACGGGCACCGGGTTCATGAAGTGTGTGCTGATCACCCTGCTGCTGGCGGACAGGTCTGTGGGGTCGTTGGTTGTTGCAGCCGCGATGCGGGTGATGCTGATCGAGGAGGTGTTGGTCGAGAGGATTGCGTGCGACGGGCAGATCTGGGCGAGGCTGGCGAAGATCTTGAGTTTCAGGTCGAGGATCTCGGGCACGGCTTCGATGACCATGTCGACGTCGTGGAAGTCGTCCATGTTGGAGGTGGTGCTGAGGCGCGCGCGGGCTTCGTCGGCGTCGGATTGATTGAGCTTTTGCTTGGAGACATCTTTGGCGAGGAGCTTGTCTAAAGGCTTGTTAGATGCTGTTGGTGATGTTGCGGCGGCTCAGATCATACCAGCAAATGCCAAACCCTTGTCCAGTGACTTTTGGCTGTTGTCCAGGACCTTGACGGGGACACCAGCGGCGCGAGCGGCTACCAGTGCTATTCCCAGACCCTACGCGGAGCCAATTATTCAGCAGTTGTGTGCGAAAGATGTCCATGAAGCTCTACATACCATCTGTCCAGCGCCAATGACACCCAACTTCTTGATCTCAGCCGCTGCCAGTCGTTGGCCGGAGCTGAACTGGCGACATGACTGGCGTATGGCCTGCCTCGGGAGGCTTCGTGTGATCGTTCGTGAAAACATCCCTGTATACTGACAAGTGTGAGAGCAAGTCAGGAGGCTGATCAATGCACAGAAGTGTTACTTTGACAGTATCATCCGCTCGAGCGGCTTAAGATCTTCTGTTACGTCTCAAGCTCTCAGCTATGCCGAGCTCGCCGAGGTACAGCTGTGAGCGATAAGATTGGTGTGCTCCGGTATGATACTTACAGCGTTCAATTCAGTCCAATTTAGTTCGTCGCGTCGACGCGTCTCCCGCGATTGACAATGTTCCGCCGGCTGAAGATCAAGACAGACGAATACCACATTTTACGCCGGCAGTCATGGAGCTCTGGGAGAAGAGCGAAACGGTTGACCCTGATGTCAGGGCATACGTCGAAAGTCTTGTCACGGCCCTTGGTGGACGCTCTACTTACGATGATTCCTATGGTATTTACGACCACGAAACATCACACATGAGCAATGGCTAACAGAACACAGCAATTGGTGACGACGCGACCGCGGTCTTGAAGGACCTGTTACGATGGCTACGACTTCACGATTACAAGTACAAGCGCTTCGACGTACGACGATGTCTCGCCCACGCCAGCATAGTAAAAGGAGACCTGCTGGAGATCCTTGCACAATTTCCTGAGAGCGGTACGGAGAGCAGATTGAAGAGCAGGACAGCACTGGGATGTCTGCAATTACTCACGGTGTTGACGGATCCACTCGAGGACCTCCTGCACGAGGATGACATGACGCGCAACTTCCACCGACACATACCCTACCTGAAATTGGCACAAGTCGGATACAAACGCGCCATACTACACTTTGAAAATGCTGAGATCTTGCGGACTGTAATTCGGATATGCCTGCCGGCCATGGCGCAGCCGAGGGCAGAGCGCTCGACGAACGACAAGGCAATCATTGGACTGGTTTTGAACTTGGTCCGTAACATTGCCATGATCACACAACCCCAGCACATGCCAAGTCAAGGGGATGAGAACGAAATCACACGCTCAACAACGATCGCTGTGTTTGCTAAGCAGGACATTTTCAACTTCCTTCTCACAGTGGGATCCGGGTCTGGTGACGAATTCCAAGACAACATCGTCACTCAGCTTGAGGCCTTGTTCCACATTCTCAAGGGCCTTGACCCGAAGAAACTCTTCCTGGGAGAGCGACAGGTTCAAAGAAACAACACCAAAGAGCTCAAGGATCTGCTATCGAAAGAGAAAGCGATGCTGAACGGCTACAAGAAGCATGCGCCCACAAGACACAACCGCTTCGGCACCATGATCTGGTTGAAACGAGACGAGACAAATTATTCGACAGTAACTGGTCAACAAAGCATCACAAACGACGAACAGACTCTATACCACATGGACAAGAGCAAGAAGTGGGACAAACCGAAGTTCCGTGGCAACAAAACAGAAGACCCGAATGAGCAATTGGCAATTGGTGAACGGTGCGAGATTGATGAGTCGGCGACGAAGATCCTGGGCACTTTTGTCGCAGATTTCCTGGATTCATCTTTCAACCCTCTGTTCCTCGCACTGCGCAAGTTGATCGAACGCGACTCGAATTTTGAACGGCATACCGCGGAGAACGTGAAGCAATACTTCTACCTGATCTCTTGGTTCCTCAATGCTGCCACGGCACGGCACGAATCTGTTGCGAAAGAGAACCAGAAGAATGTCGGTGAATCGGCCGCAGCAATGGCGCAGGACAACAGCTATGCGTACATTGCGGCTGTGCTCGATCAAGAGACCTTCGTGTTGCTTAATCGCTCCATGCAGTTATACCTTGACGAGAAGAACTGGCAAACAGTGCAGAGTACGATGCTAGCCTTTACTCAGATCTTACTCACCGTGCAGTCGATGGCGGAGAGTCCAGACGAAGAAGACCAGGAGATTGCCGAGAACATCCAAAACCGCATCTTCTACGAAGAGGCAACGCATGAACGAATATTGCAGCTCCTGAGAGGCTACAACCGGCAAGGGTTTGCTTACCTGGACGCTGTCACCGAGTGCACTCACGTGTTCGTACGAATGCTAGAGAGATATAGCAAGGTGAATGTCGACTTGCAAATTCGATCCAAGAGGCGCGCCAGGCGGAAGCAGAAACAGAAGAAGCAACAGCAACCTGAAGGCACAGAGGCCAATCCCGTGGCAGCAGAGGAGGAAGCTGAAGAAGCCGAGGAGGAGGAACGTGAATTATATCAGGCAGCATCTGAACGCAAGTTCGACTTTGCCAAATTCAGCGCCAAATTCATGAACCAGAGATGTGTCGACACTTTCCTGGCGCTGCTGAACTTCTACCAAGATCTGACGCCCGAGCAACTCAAACGATGTCATCGTTACTTCTACCGATTGGCATTCAAGAACGAGCTGGCTGTCTTGCTTTTCCGCGTGGACATTCTGCTCCTCTTCCACCGCCTTATCAAAGGCCCCGAAGGACTCAACCCCGATATCGAAGGCTTCAAAGAATGGGAGCAGCTTGTGCAGCAGGTCTTTAGGCGATGCGTCAAATGGGTGTCAAGAGATACCGAGGGCGAGGGGTGGAAGGAGATGTGCATGATCGAGATGCTGTTCAGCAAGATGGGCAACACCGTCTTCTACATGCAGAACGGTTACGAGAGGGTGGTCGAAAAAGCGACTCCCAGGCCTCCTGCAGAGCTCGACTTCAAAGCAAACATCACCGAAGAGCAGAAAGTAGGCGTCGCTGTCGGTGTGATGCTAGAAAACAACAAAGCGGCTGATGTCAGCTGGGTCCGAGAAGAAGTCAAGCGAGCCGCCGACGAAAGAGAAGCCTTCAAAATCGCCCATCGCCACGAAATGCCGGAAGACGCAGACCCGGACGAGTGGGCAGCCACATCCATATCCCCCAACATCTTCCTGCAACCCGGTGACTCCGCGGAACGCAAGCTCGCCCTCTTCAAAGACAAACATCTCCGTCTCCTTCTGACAGCCGTCGGATACCAACGCCTGGGAGTCGCAGAAGACACCGAAGCCTCATGGATCCTCCCTGGCGAACTTTCTTCTACAAAGCTCAACGACATCGCCACTAAAATCCAACAAGCCGAATTCGACCCTCCGACTTTCGATGGCCGCTCGGCGACAGACATGGTCAAACCAAAAGGCTCTTACGTCCGCCGCGAGACCAACACAGGTCCCTTCGGCGACGCTTCGGACGCAGAAGAAGGCGCCAGCGACGCCGACGCGGATCCCGATGCGCCCATGTTCCCGCCCAATATGCGCGAGAAGCGCAAACAGAAGGAAGGCGATGACGACGAGGCTCCCAAGAAGAAGCGCAGGCTACAGCGTAGGAACGAAGGCGAAGACCCGACAGACTCTGACGCCGAGCGTCGGGCCGAAAGTCGCAGGGAGAAAGAACGTGAGCGAAATGAGCGGATCAAGAGTAGCTTGTTCGTCACTGCGAGTGACGATGAAAGCGATGCCGAGGGCGATGCGGAGTTCTTCAGATTGGAAGAGGAGAGGCGGCAGAAGATGAAGGGGATCATTCGCAATCAGCTGTTAGCGGAGATGAATGAGGTAGGGAAGGGTGATGGCGGGAAGGGGAAGAAGGCTGGCAAGAAAGAGGTGAGGGCGAAAGCTAAGGAGGTTGCGAGGGCGTTGGGCGAAGATGAGGATGATCTTGTTGATGGGGTTTTGTCTGGGATGGACGTCGATGCAAATAGCGATGGAGATGAGGACGGTGGAGCTGTCGATGTTCCGTCTTCTTCTCCCGCTCCTGCTCTCGCTCCTTCATCTCCTGGGGCGATGGATACCGCGGAAGGTGGTGATGCTGCCGAGAAAGAAAGGCCTATAGCGATTCCGGATGATGACGAGGACGAGGATGATGTGCATGTGAGCAAGAAGCCTCCTCCTAGGAGATTGCGAGCGGGCTTTGTGTTGGATGATAGTGACTCTGATGAGTAGGATACTTGTAGATTAGGCTTCTTGGGTAGAGGCTTTGATGGATATATGTAATTACCAGTTCGTTTCACCGGATCCTTACTGGGTGTGCTGCTGTTTTGGGTCTACACAACTTGCTAGTCAGTCTCGCCCAAGGCACGACAGATCCTAGGATGCCCCCTGGAGTCTGAAGTTGAGCCTAGAGCGAGCGTATCCTAGCACATTGTCAGACTGGGATGCAGAACTTCGTTCATACGGTATCTAGGTAGGCTCAAAGACTCAGACCGCATTCACCAGCTACCACATCAGCAGCATCTGCGCGTTCCCTTGTCCTCGAAATGAAGATTGCTCGTTGCGCCTAGCAGATACAGCGTTGTACTCAGAGCTTGCCAACCTGA
>Ga0265780_10006422_pt1 | contig 14592 bp, 12 predicted proteins | sample P1T30metagenome_FD_192432 | JGI IMG/M metagenome (GOLD analysis project Ga0265780, IMG submission 192432) | Plant litter microbial communities from East Loma Ridge, Irvine, California - P1 T30 | ecosystem: Environmental > Terrestrial > Plant litter > Unclassified | place: USA: California... | reverse complement strand
GCTTTTCTTTCACCTTTGCAAGATGTCTCTTGGTACACAGACGCTGTATCATGCTGGCGACTACATAGAATGCGTAGGGTGTTTATCATATTCATGTCAGTGTACAAGCAGCCCATGTAGTGTTGTGATTATTTGACGATGACATCCCTTGACGTGGCTTGACTGGAAGCTGTCATGCGACTCAAAACTTCGGCACGTGTACTCGCTCCGAGTTTGTGTACGTTAGTCCTCGAGTTCGAAGTCGAATCGAGTCACTTTGCGTGTCTCTGTTAGCGTCCTGAGTCTGGTCAGACTTGTTCAACAACCTAGCCCTGGCGCCCGCATATTGTGGAGTGCCGAGAACCGATCATGATATAGATTCTGCTTGGCATAGATTGCCAAGGTGGAAGAAAATGTCTCGACGAGAAAAGTGGACATGTGCGGAACGATTGTTGTACTTGAGTAATGTTTCATGGACCAGGATTGCGGGAGCGACAGTGGTATGTGGAACCATTTGTAAGTGTCATCGATTCAGATGAAAGTATTGGTGTTAAATGCGACTGGGAACAGAAGAAGTAATCCATTGAAAAACCATTGCAGTCGGGTACGAACATTAGGTACCGAGGTATAGGATAAAAATTACTCGAGATGCAATCTGATGTGAAGGCGAACTCACATGAGACGTGAAAGAGTTATCTGCGCCAAACCACGCTTGGACTAGCGGCAACTTTGGAATATGAGTGGGGCGAACACAACGTTTGCATCACGCACGCCACTTCAGCTCCAGTTAGCGTAGGTGGCACAGAGTGAATGTCAACTTAAAACGGGGTCCGCATGATCAACACGCGACGCACGCGAAAGGCTTTCTCGATGCCGTTGGCCTAGACTGGCTACGGTGACTTACGCAGCCGCCATGGCTCAGACGCGATGGTGCATGTGCTAGCACCGCCGAATCCTTCAACGATACGGGAATTCCGAGAGTTGCATGGAACAAAGAGCCGCAAATCAGCACAACAGGTGTTTCCCATGTCGTCATGATTACCCGTTAGTCCAATCATACAAGATCTTCCCGTCTTGGAGTCAGATTGACCATTCAGAATCCGGTGCGCTAGCACATCAACGCCTGTCGCTTAGATCCGTGAGACTTTGTAGCGTGTTGTGCACGGGCAAGGCTGGGAACGGTTTCCCCGCCCTTAAATATATCCTGTCCATCGTATTGGTTTCTTGCAGAAACAGACAAGCCCGTGTCTTTCCCTCGCGTTTCACTTACGCGGTGTCACCTGACTCTCACCTCTCGTTGCTTTCAAGTTTGTTCATTACCTCAACTCTCTTGAGGTATCTCACTCATAAAGCAAGATGGCCACCGACTTGTACACGAGCAACAAGTCCCACGACTACGACGATGAGAAGCAAGTGGCAGATGTACCGGGAGCCGGAGGTGTGCAGACACCCATCTACAACAACCTGGATAAGAGCAGCAAGTCCCACGACTATGACAATGAAAAGCAGGTCGCAAGTATACCAGGAGCTGGAGGTGTACAGATACCTATCTATAACAACCTGGAATTAGTGTCCTCTGAGAATCTCACTTTCGCCGCTATTCTCAAAGGCACAGCGGCCCACCCGCTCAACACATTCGAGAAGAAAGCTGCCCTTATCAACGCCGAGCTGGACAACTTCGGACTTGGCCGCTATCAGATATGTATTTGGTTTCTCAGTGGTTTCGGATTTTTTTTGGATCTGGCTTGGTCACAGGGTGTTGGTCTCATTTCTACAGCGATCTACCAAGAGATGAACGTCGCTGACAAGGATACTGGAACAATCTTCGCGCTGGCCAACGCTGGTCTTGCTATCGGTGCTCTGGGATTCGGCCTGGCAGTCGACATTATTGGAAGGAAGTGGGCTTTCAATCTGACATGTCTGATCACCTCTGTCTTTGGGCTCCTACTTGCAGCGCCCAAGTTCAACTATGGCGCCATCTGCGGAATCTACTTTCTCGCCTCTCTAGGACTCGGCGGAAACATCCCAATTGACGCAACCATTGCTCTCGAGTTCCTTCCTCAGAGTCGTCGCTTTCTCGTCGCACTCCTCTCCATATGGCAGCCTATTGGAGTGACTGTCGCCTCGGGCATCGCTTACGGAACAGCTGCGAAATGGCGATGTGAACCTGACCTCCCATCATGCAAGGCTGTTGCTGCCGGGGAAGCTTGCTGTACTGTCTCCAGCAACATGGGCTGGCGCTACAACGTCATTGTTCTCGGCGCCATGACTCTCGTCATTTTCTTCCTCCGATATTTTGTATTCAGCTTCCACGAGTCGCCTAAATTCCTGTTAGCTCGAGGTCGCGAGGCTGAGGCCATCGAAGTCCTGCACAAAATCGCCAAATTCAACCGCGCGCCACCACCCACCCTGACATTGGAGATGTTTGCAGCAATCGATGCTGCAGATCCAGACTTCCACGAGGCAGTAGTTGCGCCAACGAATCTCACGCGCGCCGAGAAGAACAAGGCGGTCTTCAAAAATGTTGGGAAAGAGCTCAAACGTTTGAAGGGCATCTTCACCAACAAACTGTCATTGTTCATCTTCATCCTCCTCGGCATCGCTTACATGGGAGATTACTGGTCCTTCAACCTTGCCGGAAGTTTCTTGCCCATCATCCTGCTCCGCAACAACGTTTCCAATGGCCGAGGAACTGTGCAAGACACTTACAAACAGTACATCATCATCTACACTCCCGGTATTCTTGGCGCCGTTCTTGCTCTGGCATCCGTACAAATGCCGCTTCTTGGACGCAAATGGTCACTCGTCTTCTCTGCCATCTGCCAGGGACTTTCCATGGCCATGTATACCCAGGTCGATTCAACTGCGGCATACGTTGGGCTGAATGCGCTTGAGTATATCATGCAAACAGTAAATCTTTCCTCTCCAAATACAACATATGGTGCTAATAGATTTGTAGTACTTCAATGCGGTCCTTTACGCATCCGCGCCTGAGCTATTTGACACTGCCTACCGCGGTAGTGTTAGCGGTATGCTTTCTTGCTTGGGTCGTATTGCAGGTATAGTGGCGCCCTACGCTGGTGCCCAGCTACTCGCGAGTGAGAGCTCTGGAATTCTATGGCTGGGCGCAGGTGGTATTTGGCTTTCTGCTCTCATGATGGTATTCTTGCCAGTTGAGATGCGGAACAGGCAGATGTTTTAGATATATTGCCCATTTTTTAAGCATATGCACAAATATATCATACTGCCACGAGGCGATGCCTGCGCTACATAGGGTCAACGCTCCGGATGCAGTATGATTACGTCATTGGCCCGTTGTTACTATGTGAATGAGGGCGAGTCGCAAACCTGGAGCAATCACGCACAATCACCTCCTGGCTCTGCCAGCACTTTGTGCACGCTATTTCTCAACTTAACAATCAGCTACAACATCGCCTCCGGTCACCTGTCTAACCGTACAGAAAAATATTTTACGGTCGAGCTACCTAGCATGTCTTCTCCAGAGTCTTTTGCGCACGGTTGGAGAAGCCTGCCACCCGAGCTGACACTCATGATACTGAGCTACGCACTGCCTTCGAACATCGTGCTCAACACACTCAACTTCAACAAATCCATCTACGATTCACGCCTTACGTCGTTTTATCCTGATGGCGTTAAGGTCTTGAGGCGCAACGTGCCTGTAGCTGTACCTGCCACTAAGCCCTCGGTATTCGATACTGCGATCCTGCCATTCCTCACCGTCCCCGAAGTCGCACCCCTCGCGCTAGAGGTGCTGTACAAACAAAACACGATCGACATGAGCTTCGAAGGTTTCGCCCATGCTCGCATCTTCATGCCTCCTGTCGCGGTCCGGAAGTACATTCGAAAGTTGAAGTACCGCCTGTACTTGAGCGTGTCGGCTTTCAAGTACATGAAGAGTCTATTTCGACACGGTGCCAACTTCGAGAATCTTTCTGTCGTCGAGATTGAGGTCGTTGGCAACTTGTGGGCTCGGGACGAGTACGTGCTCTCAATCTTGGAGAGCATGGATCCGATCGTTATCCATACCAAGAAGCTCCGGATTACAATCGCAGCAATCACCGCGGACGTCGAAACTGCTATGAAAATACCAACGAAAATCGTCGTTCGCTCGGAGAGTGTGCGGGCAGTCGCGAAAGTATAGGAGCTGAAGATGAGCGGGGCGGTGACAACGAACGATATTGAGGACACGAATAAAGATTATGTGCAGCCTGAAGGTATCGACAGGGTAACAAAGACAGCTTCAGGAGTTTTTATTATGCAGGTAAAGAGAATGCATAATTATACACAGTGTACATGTAATAGCAAGGCGCTATGTAGACGTTGACCGGGACATTTCCGCACTCACGTGAATACTTGCATGGGTCATCAATAGCATGAAATGTTCTTCTGGTGCGTCACTGCTCTCACCTCCTGCAAGACTTGGCGTTTCTGGCGCCTCAAAGGCTCGCAGTTGACCTCCCGCCTACGTATATTGTCTCATCACTTCCTACTATTATTTTCTTGATCAACCAACTTTTCCCACCAGCTGCCTCTATTTTACTCACAAGTTCCCCGATGGATCAGCCAGACTTGTTCCTGGAAGGCTGGAGAAGCCTCCCTGATGAGTTGAAGCTTCATGTCCTAAGCTTTGCGCTCCCTTCTAGCATCATGATACATGGCCAAATCTTCAACAAGGTCCACATTCAGCATGTACTCCATGGAGGGCTGTCGCACCTCAGTCACGCTCATGCGCCTCGTCTCAACAGCATTGTCTTGCTGTTCTTAGCTACTGCTGAGATGTCACAGCTCGCCACTGAGGTATTCTACAAGCAAAACACTGTGGATTTGCTGTAGGATTTCGGCTGGATTCCGCCGCTCTCGGTACGTAGTCATATCAGAAGAATGAAGATCAACTTCTGTCTAGACTTTGAGATGATGCAAGACCTCCGCAAATTCTTTCTGGCCAATTCGACTTCACGAATCTCAAACTTGTCGAACTTGATATTGAAGGTTTATATGGCTTAGATAGACCCAAACTTGCCATGTTCAAGAGCTTAGACCCGATCCGCGTTCGTACAGAGGAGTTGCGTATTTCGCTTATGCATCACGAAGCAGTGGATGCGAAAAACTTTCCTAGATAGGACTCGTCACACGAAGACGAAACTGCCGCGGCCCTGTTACCGCGATTTACAACATTCTCAAAGAAGGATGTGCAGGCCAAAATACAGCGGTACATCTTTAAGAGCGGAAGCACAAAGTCTTTGTTGAGACCTGGGTGGGCACGCGCAAGGACAACCGAGTGACAGAAAGAGTGGTAAAAGTGTAGTAGCTTCAAACTGGGACGAAGAGGACAGGGAAGGAAGGAAAGCGATATGTGTTTTGTGTTCTAGGGCAAACAACAGCACTTTGTGGCCTCCTTATCACGCACCTAGCTATATGTGCGTTGTGTGACAGCTGAATGAAACGTGAATATCAGCGCCATCTCGAGAGGATCTGAATGAAGCTTAGCAACAAGACTAATGGTCGTACCGCGTCAACACTCATGTGATGTTTAGCCATGGGTTGAAGTTCGGTGAGATCATCAGAAGCTCGGACCCCGTCGTCACTTTCCCCACGATCTCCTCTGCAGCTGCCAAACGCGTGCGGGACCCTTGATTCCGCCTTGTCGCGTGAAGATTAGACGATCTCGATTGCCCGCCCTTACAGATGCAGTTACACGTGGGTGTGGGAGTCGCAATGGAGGGGTACACGATGCAACAACGACCGCCTTGACGTTGGTCTCCTTCTGCTTCGTCCCACAACAAAACACGCTATCGTGTACGCGCTTAGACATATTTCTCACCATCATTCACACGCACAACACAGTCTATATCGAAGCCCCTGAATGTCTTCACTGAGCGTCACACGCCTACGGGCGAGCGTACGAAGAATCGTCACGGACCTTGCATGGTTCGGCTTCAAGCTCGGCTTCGGCCTCGTGAGCCTGGCTACTGTGTGGGCGACAGCTGTACTCAAAAATGGAGCATTGTGGGCGAGCGACACGAGAGCAGAGAGGAAGGAACTAGCCGCTGCTCAAGAGCAGTACTGGAGTCTTGATCACGGACCACTAATGGGATTCCGACATGCGTTTTTCACGACGAGTACTGGAGCACGACTTCATTACGTTGTGAACGTAGATGTTAAGAGCGCGGAGCCGAAGAATGTAGGGATATTCATCCACGGTAGGTCCGTATCTGAAGAGTTCTAGCAACCACACGGCTGTTGTGACATCTTGGCTAATCCCGTCTTCACAGGCTTCCCTGATTCCTTTCTGCTATGGCGCCATCTACTCCAATCCTCCGAACTGAGACGCAATCATATCATCATCGCAGTCGATCTGCCGGGCTATGGTGGCTCTGATGGTCTGCCTCACTACGGGCCGTACGATATGCTCGAGCAACTGGCCGAGTTCATACTTGATATGAGGTTCCAGTATCTTAAGGCAGACAGGAAGGTCGTGGTAGCGACACATGACTGGGGCGCGCTCGTCGGAGCAAGATTGGCGTCTGAAGCAGCACAGTTGGCAGACCATTGGATCATCATGAGCGGCATAATCGTAAGATACGCAAGACAACTGAGCGCTGGTTATACTAACATCTTGACAGCCGCACTTGACCACATCGAACGCGATTTCTCAGATGACCCTGGCCAGGCAGATGTTGCGCACATGGACCCATACACCGACAAACTTTCGCCTTCTCAAGGCAGCACTGACTACCTTGGACCCAGTTCGTTCCCAATTCCGACGCTCGTTTTACGTATTCTGCTTCCATCTTCCCTGGCCGTTCAGCAGCTTCTTTGCAACATTCGGCAACTACTGGTTTTTGCGCACGTTGCACAGTCTTGGAAGAGGCAGAGCACGCAAAGGCGAAGAACTCATTGGGCGTCTGGACCCCAAGGAAGCCGGAGAAGCTATGGCCATGTCAACGGGTCCAGGGAAACTCCAGATAAATGATTCGCAATTGAATACGTATGGTGAATCGGTGCGGAAGCGTGTGGGCGATCGCGGCATGTCTCAGAAAGTCGGCATATATCGCGACGGACTGTTCATCGGAAAATGGGACAAGTCTCTGAAAACCACCGCTGCGCTGTTCGACATCGCGTCCGCTGCTGGATCAACACCGCACTCATCTATCGCTTCTGATCCACTGATGGGTGGTGTACCCGAAGGCTCTCTCAAGGCACCAACGACGTTCATGCTGGGTGACCATGACCCGGCGTTCGACCAACGACTAACGCTCAGCAACGCGAAGGATTTCCTTGTTGCTGGCAGTCAGGTGGTATTGGTGAAGGACGCAGGCCACTGGTTGCCTCTCGAGCCGCGCAGCCGACGTGTGGTGGAGAAGACCGTTTTATGGGCGTTGAGCGGGGAGACGAAGACCACGCCATTCGCTGCGATGAGTGATGTCAAGGTCGTTGTGGAGACTTGAATGAAGTATAGCTTAGCGAGTTGTAAGCTACCCGACCGTTATGCGGCTTGCTTAGGTTGACTATCAATGTTCATTCGCTCCCTGTCGTGTGCACGTCACCAACGCGCCACTCAATCCTCTGCGTTTCCTGGCGCGTTGAGATCCTCTCACTTGAGCACGAAAACAACTTCCGCGATACAACTCATTTCCCTTATCAATTGCAGCACTAATAACTCGCGCTACCGTAACGAACGGCTCTACCATTTGAAAGTCACTGGGTGCGTCGTACAAGTGATTGATGTCGATAGCAACACTGACCCTGTGAACAAGGCCCACACACGATGACTGCGAAAAGCAATTTCCATAGCAGTCTCGCTACAGACCCCGAAGGCAGCGCACCGACGGCATTCCATGGCTGGTCACGCCTACCTACTGAGCTCAAGCTCGAAATCCTTTCGCACCACGTCCCCGTTGCTCAAGTGATCACGTGGACCATACACAGGGAACACATTCGAAACACACTTGGGACGATCTTTCGGACACGCAATCATGAACTGGCTGCTCTAACGCTGGACAAGTATTACTCAGCAAACTCCTTTTGTGTTACTGTTCTCAGTACACTCTCATACGGCGAGCCTGCATATGTGCGCATTACGTCCCCGCCACCTACTCATGGGAAATTCATCCGAGAGCTTCGTGTAAAATTGTACATCTACAATTGCACGAAAAGGCAAGGGCAGCTCGCCTACATTGATAGCGGTGGCTGGGATCGCCTGTTGTGTCCACAGGCGAAAGGAAATTCGACCTCGGGCTTGGCCGCACAAAATATAGCATGGCGGAAACAGTTCCCAAATCTCCGCAACCTGGGCTTGGACATCATCTTCGCCGACATGGGCAGGGAGGAGATACCGGAATGCAACAACTGTCAGCTCAGTACTGTGCGCTTACATACGTCGGATGCCAAGTTACGCGGCGCCACGATGGGACTCAAGGCTAAGAGTGTGGAGGTCAGGGTGCAGTCTGGGGTTCATCTTGACAAGCGCGTTAGCCGATGTGCCTGTACTGACAAAGTCACGGCGCTCATCACGGACATGGTGACGGGGAAGAAGTAAAAGCAGGACTTTGGATAAACGATTTCATTCAACAGCAGCTGGATATTATATTGGAGTTTCGGTAGTAATCATTGTGCTTCCGAGCCTCTCTCATTTCTTGAGCTACGTCCATCAACTTTTGTTACATACATATAGGCACGTGATATCACCTCATCCTAAATGCCCAGGTGGGCCTAGTTCTGCGCAACCTGCGCCCCTCCCCACGACCCATTTAATGAAATCATCCAAACATTCCCTAAACTTTGAACTGGCATAGAGCCTTCGTTGTCATGAGTACTCCCCGAATGACTGACGCCACATTGCGCACGCCGCACCGACTTTGCCATTTCGACATTTCCCACACTGGGGACTCTCACGGCACTCCAATCTTGATGGCCTTCTACTTCTAGTCGATCAGCGCACAGAGGCCAGCTCGTATGTTTATCCCACCACTGTTGCGAAGCTCCTTCGCTTATTGGCATCTATGCAGCCCCACGACGGCGACTGAGAGCCCCATCAACACGAGCACGGAACCGCCCATGAGCCCACCGGAGACGTTCCATCCATGGCTGCGCCTCCCAGTCGAACTCAAGCTCGAAGTGCTCGCGTGTTACGTTCCAACACTGACACGAGTCGTATCGAGCTCCCACAAGAAGTACTTTCAAGGAGAACTTGGGGTGATCGTTGCCACGCGCAATCGCGAACTAGTCACCTTGTGCCTGTGCATATACTACTCGAAGAACGCTTTCACCGCCACTTGCCTACGTATTACAAGCCACAAGTTCCACAAGTCTCCACCAACCACATACGGCCATCTCATTCGCAGTCTCTACGCGCGATTAATTGCCTCCTGGGATCTAAGCATCACCTCCTTTACCGACCGACCGCATTTCGGGCTCTTGTTTCACGACCAGACTTCTACGGGAACGAACTCTAGCCTGACCTGGCAGGATGATTTTCCGAACTTGGAAGAACTAGAGCTGAAAATTGTGGTTTACTTGGACACAGAGCTTCGCTGGGCAGATGCATGCAGCTCTTGTGGGATTACTCCAGCACAATTTGATGGATTGAGAAAACGGAGATCATGGTGAAGGGTCAGAATGTGAAGGTCAAGGTCTTCTTCGACTGGGAAGCTACATGCCAATGTACCAAGTCAATCGAGCTACTCGTCAAGGACATAGCTACAAAGAAACTTTCAGTCTAACGTACACTATAAGCGATCTCTCAGCTAGCTTGACGTAGACTCCTATAGCAACTATACATGCAGCCTTAAAATAATGGATCACATATCATTCCCCTGGACTTACCACTTGATTCTTGCTAGTGCACTATCTGTAAGGTAATCTTACGTGGTGACTCATTATTAAATATTCTTGCATTTAACCGTATATGCGAACTCATATCAAATACAGCAAATGATAGTGCATAGCAACTGCGCATAATTCCATGTCTACCCAAGCACCTGAAGATGTACCTACTGACCGTCAGAGCCCGAAACTCGACATATTCAAAGACTAGCACCGATTACCCACAGAACTTAAGCTGAATATCCTTGATTACCATCTTACCTTCGACGGCAGTATCAATACAGAAAGACACTTGGAAATCATGGACGAAGAGCTCGACACAATAATCGAAACAAACAACCAAGAGCTCATCATACTGTCGCTTAAGACATATAACCAATGCAATGCCTTTAGCCTCAAGATTGCGTATCGAAGAGTGAGAAAGACTATTATATCGCTTATAGTCAAGTCTCCTTCGCGTAAATAGGCAGCCCGCGTTCAGACCTTGCATATCCACGTTAGCGACTGCGACCTTTTCTTAGTACTAGGACCTCCCCCTGATCTGCGCTAGAGCACTTAGCTGTGCAAAAAGACATAGCCACTCTTTCCGAAAATAACTAAGAAGTCAGAAGATGCAGGCAATATTTCGGATAGAGAAGAGTTCCTAGAGTATCATTCGAGCCGCAGCCTAGCATAGCAATCAAGCTTTTCTAACCTAAAAGAGTTAAAGCTTACATTCCTCGCCCCGGATAGACTATAGTACTCTGACGATACAGCAGTGTGTCCGAAGTCAGGTTAGCTCTGGCGACTGGAAAGAAATGGAGATGCGTCTAGCCAGATCCACGACAGAATTTCGGCCGCAAAAGGTGCATGTTACTTTTGAAACGAATGATTTGAAGTCAGCTTGCTCTTGTACCGCACTGCTTGAGATCATGATGGTTCAGATGATGACGAAAGGAAAATAAGAGGGTAGTTGATCAGTTATGCTGCAGAGCGGGTGCGAAGGCCGGATAATTCTGAGAGCCAGAAACAGTGAGCACCGGATGAATCAGTGTCATCAACTCATATGTGAGGGTTGCGCCATTCTGATCTCGTATCTAATGTTGTAAAATTGTACTGGAATATCAATTTTTTTGTTCATTTCAGACACATCGCTGACTATCCCGACTGATCTTTGCTATTCCATGGCACAATTCTTTGCTGAGTTTTGATGCTATACATCCCCAGATTCCATTTATCTTGAATCCTCCATCAAAATGATTGTGGCAGAAGTGAACCATGCCGTCAGACGCGGGTCTACACCCACTGCGCCAGCATGAGAAATGGTACTATGGAAGGCTTGATAGAAGAATCATGCCCTCGGTATCGCGGGCCAGTACAGGGTTGGTACTGTGATTCTGTCCTGCCTGCGTGCATTTATGCTATACCACTGCCTGACATGTTCCATATATTCCTTGGCGTCGTTTTTGGTTTTGCTCGTACAAGTGTGTCTCCAGCCCTTGTTGCCACAGATATCCTCATCGCTGCTGAGCTTCTCAGACAGCCTGATGTCTAGCGGAATCGCCAACACCTTGTCAATTATATCTCTTTGGGGTCTTCGCTGAAGGTATGCTCTCCGATGGATTGTGGGTTCAAGTAGTCTGTGCTTGTACCGGATTTGGAGGACTCGTGTGGGGAACACGAAGTCACTCAGACGTGATACGATCTTTTGGTATCCCTTGATTGAATCCTCTTCGCACTTGGTGTTTGAGAAGTCGAGCTCCAGTGTAAAGCTTTGTATGTTGTGGAAGATCCGCAAAATGGTGGTCAGAGTTTTGACGAACTCAATAGAATCGAGATTGACGATCTTGATCCTAACCTCGACCCGTCGCACATGAGTTTGAGCAGATGATGGCGGATATAGCGTGCCACGTTTGTGGGGCGGGGGTAGTAACCATTTCGCTTTCTCAAAACGCTGTGTGACAAACGACTCGTCGGATAAAGTCAGAACGTCGTCGTCGAGATGCTCTATCACGACAGCGTTGTTGCCATAGAAGATTTTGGCAACAAGTGGGCTTATCTCAGGTATCGAAAGAAGTCGGAGTACAGTTTTGCGATAGTACTCAGCCTCTGGACTCGGCGCCGGGTATCCGTACCATTTTCGGTCGCTGAGGTCTGTGGATTTGTATGTCTGGTCGCTTGAAAGCACGTAGCTAAGAATTTCGAGCCGAATTTCGTTGGGAATCTCGCGCCAGCCAAAGAGGAAGGAAGAGGCGTCGGTAGACATGTCGGGTGGTTGAGTTGTTTGGCAGATTTAGCATTCGGAGGTCGGAGGTCGGTAGAAAGCAAGCTGTGGGAAGGTAAGGAACTTTACCTAGGTGCCGCATACGCGGCGGTGTGAGAGCGAGCGTCAAAGCTTGGCGATCGAGTCTTTCACTATGAATGGCTATCTGAATTTGGCAAACAGGTCTGAGCTCAGAGGCACGCGCTATTTCTCGATTGTAATCCTGATCTCTGATTTGTGTGCTGTTAGCGTATAAAAGCGAGATTAGATCCAGTTACAAGATGGCTGTATTGGGTTTCCTTTAGAACATCTCGACTCTGATGGAGCTAGCGAATGAATCTCCAACAAAAGCTATGTAAACGTGTATCTGAAAAGATTGTACTCTTCACATATCTTTAGTATGGCCTGAATGCAGCTGCTCCGACTATGGACTTTCCAGCAATGCTTTCAAGGCGCTTGAAGCCACCGTGATCCTTGACATCCTGCTGTAGAGCCACCATTTTTTTCTGATCACCAGTCGGGTCTTCAGCTTCCTGCTCGAGGCCCCACTCAAGATACTCGTTCGTGTAATTGGGGGTAAAGCCCTCGCCCAATACGTCAAGTCTCTTTCCGTAGCGTGTAACCTTCTCCCAGTCACGCTGCACATTCTGTAAATCTGGACTGAAGTATGCGAAGCTACGCTCGAAGATCTTGCGGTTCGTTGGCGTATTCAAGACAGATTTGGCGGTGATGAGCTCCTCCCAAGCCTTACCAGGAGACGCGAGAACAAAGTCGGTAGCCCGCTTGCACGCGCGCAAGAAGGCGCGCACTTTCTCCGGATTGGCCTTGACAAAGGCGTCGTTACCAATGTACAAGATGCTGCAGAAGCAGCAGCATCCCAACTGAGCGAGCTCATCGATACGAAGCATCTTGACCTCGTTGCGGGAGCGGTTCTGACTAACGAGCCATTCTTCAAGTTCGACCATCTGCACATTCTCAAGGCCAATGCCGGCATCGATCTCGCCGGCGATTATGGAGCGAGTGACATTCATACCGACCCGGATGGCTTGATAGTCGTCAGGCGACATGCCATAGTGCGCAGTGAGTTCATCAAGCTGGATCTTGCCAAACTCGCCGACATATCCAATCTTCTTGCCCTTTAGCGTGGTGAAGTTGGCGGTGATGCCAGAAGAGGTGAGGTACACAATGCCCGTGAATGGCTCGTTGAGAAGCGATCCGATTGAAGTGACGGGGAAACCTCGCGCAGCGGCGGCGAGCGTGTGGATCATTGCTTTGAAACCGAGATCGACTTTGCCCGACCCAATGATCTCAGTGACATCCTGTGTAGCTGTCAGTACATATTCTAAAGAGTGACATTGCGATGCTTCGTACACTCGGTTCGTTTGGCTCTAGGATGGCAACTTTGACCGCTTCATCCTTGAAGTACCCTTTGCTCTGCGCAAGGTAAAGTGGAGCGTGATACGGCGTAGCGTGCCTGTGTCAATCAGTATATTTCTCTCTCCCTCCTGTGCATCACGCACCAGTTGGTCAAGAACGTGATCTTATCGGTCGACATGGTTCAGAGTTAAAGCTACACCTATCAGCATGCCAACAAACCGGGGAAGGGGCATCAAGAGGCAGCTTTGTCCTTTCGCTGGAATTATCCAGATCAAGTTTGAACGGTATGATCTCAGAACAAGCACTGAAAAAACCCATAAGGATTACTCAGTGCTTGAACACCCGCCATGCTAGCTTCAGACTTTGAGATGGTACCTGTCCATGTCGTGTGACACGTGTATACTTGATCGTGAACGAGATCAGTGAAGGTGGGGTCATGGTGACACCACTGTGCTGCGATGATGGTCATCGTACCGTGATGATGCTGGTGTTGGTGAGAAACTTGGATAAAACGGTATGAGCTGGTTGTATGAGGGATAAGGACGAGCCATGGAACAATTTTGAGCTTTGATTCCAGCTTATATGCTTCTAGCATTGCATGATATGCCAGCAGCGGGGCAATGAGGGGTCCAATGCGTCAATGCTGCAACTCTTTTGCCGGACCTGCCGCCGTCCAGTAAGGAGGCATGTCAGCTCCTGTGCTCGCTGTTAGGCTATTGGTGCACCGCATCTGATGCTCAGTTAGGACAAGTGTGATGCGCGGTGAAATATGAGGGATTAATGGCCCGACATCGAGTTCGCTTATGTTCGGATACAGTTGGAACATCATCATTCAGTCTTGTTCACAGAAGAGGATGTGATTTGTGATGGAGGAAAGAAAGGTTGCGAAAGTTTGAGGCAAGGACGCCCTCGCTGCCACGAGCTGTTGCAATAAATCATGCGCTCTCTGGTCAGACTCAGTCTGCTATGAGAGAGCAGCTGCTATATCATTAACGAGCCTGAAAAACTTCGATAGCTTCGAACGCTTACATCTCTTAGACGGCGGCCACGATTTATTGCAGCACTTCGTGAGAGCCACGGAACAATGACGTCATCGCCCGTAAAAAAATCGCAAGCCGTGACAGAACACGGTACGAAGGTAATTGATT
>Ga0265780_10006420_pt1 | contig 14593 bp, 23 predicted proteins | sample P1T30metagenome_FD_192432 | JGI IMG/M metagenome (GOLD analysis project Ga0265780, IMG submission 192432) | Plant litter microbial communities from East Loma Ridge, Irvine, California - P1 T30 | ecosystem: Environmental > Terrestrial > Plant litter > Unclassified | place: USA: California... | reverse complement strand
AAGCACCCGCGTTCAGATACCCTGTCGCGGAAACTGCTGTTAGTTTCAAAATAGCCTTCGAAGCCGATCGAAAGAGAGCCGACATAGCCGTCCGCACTGAGCGCTTCTCACCAGATATCGCTACTTTCCACCGGCGCGGAAGCCATTTTTGTTGTCGATTCGTCTTAAGACCTCGCTTACGAACTCACCGGCGATTTTGCCTGATACTGGGCCTGCGGGGCTGGTCGCACAGCAAGTTCTACGCATATTGTTCTAAGCCCGCTGACTCTAAAAAAACATTCTTTGGAGAAAGCCGGCGGGGCAGCGGGTTGGGTCGTGGCTTCGACTCCCTCTGCTGCCAACATGAACGAATGACAGAAGTTGGGCATGCGAAAAACGCTCGCGAACGGCCGTTTCTGGGTTGGCGTAGACGTAGTCTGTCTTGAACGTCCACCAACCTAAGCCGTGAGCCTATCCAGCCCCAAACCTGTGCTTTGGCCAAGCTAGCATGCTAGAACCGCCCTATGTCGAAATCCCAAAGCAACAGCGGCACCGTCGATGTCAATGGCGCCATATATGATTGGCACCTCCAGCGTGAACCGCATCAGTCGGATGACGAAGGTTGGAAAGGGATGACCATTGCCCTTCTCCAGCGCAATGCCAAACGCGAAGCGTGGGTAGAATTCCCGCCGCCTAAGCGGCTCTTGAAGGGCTTGCCGCGGGGTCGTCTTCAACTCGATGACGCAACGATCTCGCGGTGCGTGCGCGCCGCTATGTCGGCCGGTTGGGAGCCGATGTCCCGGGGCAAGCCGGTGGTGTTCACAGTCGATGCCGAAGGAAATTGAAGCGACCGATGCGGACGAGAGCCGAAGTCCGCCTGGCCGCGACGGCACAATCGAAAGCAGGCAAACAGGCGCTTCGCGGTTATGCCAGTCGCGTCCGGCTCCGCGATAAATTAAATTGCACCATGCTGCCGGATCCGTGCGTCTCCGCCTCTGGTGACGATCGCTAGCGCGAGTTTGAGCCCTTGAACCGATCTGCGTTGAAGGTTTTTGCCGACTTTACACTAGCACCGGATCGATTGCTTAGATCGCCTCGCGCTCGGCAACTGCGTCCAGCAGCACGTATAATGATAGATCATCAGGATTTTGAGCCGCAATGAATTATCGACATTCATTCCATGCTGGCAATAGTGCCGATGTCGTGAAGCACAGCCTGCTGGTCGCCCTGGTGCGGGCCTTGCAGCAAAAACAGAGCGCGCTGACCCTGATTGACACCCATGCCGGCTGCGGGCTGTACGACCTTGACGGCGAGGAGGCCCAACGCACAAGCGAGTCCACGCAGGGCGTTCTGCGGGCCCTTGCAGACCCGAGCGCCTTGCTGAACGACTACCGGGCCGTCGTACAGGCGGTGAATGTCGGGCCCGAGCCGCACTTCTACCCCGGCTCGCCGCGGATCCTGGCGCAGCTTCTGCGCCCACAGGATTTCCTGATCCTGAACGAGAAACACCCCGAGGACGCCCGTGCACTGCGCCGCGTGATGCGCGACACATCCGCTGCCGTGCATGAGCGCGACGCCTACGAGCTTTGGCTGGCGATGCTGCCGCCCCGCACCGCGCGGGGCGTGGTGGTGGTCGACCCGCCGTACGAGCAGCCCAATGAACGCGCACGTATCACAGCAACCCTCGCCGCCGCTTACCGCAAATGGGCGCATGGCGTGACGGTGATCTGGTTTCCGCTGAAGGACCGCGGCACGCACTGGCGGTGGAAGGAGCAGTTAAGCAGGCTCGGAATCCCCAAACTCCTGCAGGTGGAGCATTGGTTGTACGATGGCGATCAGCCCGGCGTTTATAAAGGCGCAGGCCTTTATATCGTCAACCCGCCCTACGCCTTCACGCAGGCGCTGTCGCCTCTGCTGGAAGCCCTGCGCGCCGTGCTGGCGCCGGAGGGGCATAGAGGCGAGATCATTACCGGTTGGTTGGGCGATTAAAGTAAACCATCATCGGTCTTTTTTTAAAAGAGGAATTGCCGCGCTGCTTGTGCTCCGCGTTCATGCGGAAGCGTTGGTAGGTCTGCTTTCTCCAAAAAGCAGGCGATTGCCGAAAAGGCTGGGAACGGTGGCTGAATTCCACTTTTGCAATCGGTGACCGGTCCGGTGACCGATCGGAGGCCGCCGAGCTACGATTATAAATGTCTGAAGTTGGGAGGCGGGCAGGTGCCCTGAACGTCCACAAGTGGGCGTAGCGCGTCTAATTGTTGCGCTCAAGCCGGTGTCACGGTTGCAACCAAGTCAACGGATCGAATTCGCGTGCGAACCGAACACGGGCCGCTCGTTCATAGACCCGCTGCCCGCCAGCCCCGTTCGTGAGCATGACCAGCCCGTCGCGGCTGGCGAGATCAAGAACGAACAGATTGGCAGTGCGAAAGGTGAGGGGCGTGACGAGCCGGCCGACGATGTCGTGGGGCTGGGGATTGCCGCGAGCGAAGCGGACACCGAGCACGCAAAGGCGGAGGGCGTTGATGAGGCCGCGTCCGAGCGGCTGCGGGCGCTTGAGGCAAGGAATGCGCCATTGATGGTGGTGGAAACCGGCGCGGAGCGGGATGTGCAGAATGCAGAGGCGCAGCTCGCAGCGTTGGAGAGCAACCCTGCCGTCGTGACGCTCGTCGACGCGTTGCGGGAGTCTCGGCAGTTGGAGGCGGCGGCATTGATCGGGCTTCAGGATGCAGAGCGTGCCGCCACCGCCCATGATGTCACAGTGATTGGCGGCGAGATCGGTGTGCTGGACAAGCGCTTCGAGGTGACCCGAACGCAGCGCAACGATTTGGAAAAGGTCATCGCCGGCCTGGAGGCGCGGATCGAGGCCGAAGGTGGCAAGGGTCTGGCGGATCGTGCTGCGGCAGCGCACGAGGAGGCGGAGGCCGCGGCGGCAAACCTAGCCCGTGTGACGCAGGAAGCCGACACGTTGAAGCTGCTGCGCGACACGCTGGAGGGTGCCCGCGCCGAGGCTTCACGCACGTTCGTCGGACCCGTTGCCAGACGGGCGCGGCGGCATATTGAGCGGCTGTTGCCCGGCTGCGACCTGAGCTTCGGCGATGATCTGGGGTTAAATTCCATCAGCCGCCGCGGCCTGAGCGAGGGATGCGGCGACCTCTCCCAGGGGCGCTCAGGAGCAATTGGCGGTCCTCACCCGCTTGGCGTTTGCCGACATGCTTCTGGAACAGGGCGTTCCGGTATCGCGCATCCTCGACGATCCACTCGTCTATTCGGACGACGCCCGGCTCGACCTCATGACCGAGATCCTGACGGAGGCTGCGACGCGGATGCAGGTGATCCTGCTTACCTGTCGCGATCGGGCGTTCCGTCATCTTGGTCATCGGATCACGCTGCCGACCGCGCAGTAGCAACCGTCGAAAGCGGAAGGTCTGCATCTGGTTGAAATTGGTGGGTAGCTGCCGTTAGCTCATGCTGCCGAACAGTTGGCCAGTGATCATCAAGGATATGAGAGCAATTCCCGGTAAGACTACCGTCATCTGAAGCGGCGCAGCACTCCCGAGTTCAGTGCAAAGCCTGCCAGCGCTGGAACGAACAAAATCCAGATGAAATTAAAAGGCGTCCGGAACCGCAGGCCGTCAATGAGGAGCGTCATCGCTGCTGATGCAATCGCTGCGGCGGCGATTTGCATAAACCGTGAGGGGGCGCGGGACGCTTGCATCGGCGTCAACGATGTCATCTGTTTGCCCTGTCCGCTAGTGGGCGGTTCGCGCAGGCTGAGAGCCCCGGAACGGCTTGAGGTGATGGATTGCGGAACGTCCGCTGTCGGCGACGACGGCCTCGGTTGACTACGGACATTATCGTCCGTTCAGGACGGCCTCTTCGACCTCGTTCCTCATCAAGCGTGCGATCTCAAGCCGGAAGGCATCTACGTCCGGGTAGTTCGTCAAAAATCGACCTCGCGCTCGGTCTTCTGGCTCATCGTCGTCGGCAACTTCAAATCGGAGAAACAGGTTCCCCCGCTCGTCAGCCGGTGCAACCTCCAAACGGAGCTTGAGGTCGTCGCCCTCCTGCATGTCAAAGCCCCACTGTGCGACGACGGGTTGGTCCTCACCAATCGGAAACCCACCCAGGGCTTCGCCGAACTCCTTCACATCTTGCCACTGAACTCAGAAGCCGCCCTTCGCGGAGATGCGATCTGTCTCGACGTCGACGGAGAGATAGCCGAAGTCGTCGCGGGTCAGCTCGTGTCGAAGAAACTCGTATCGAACCTGTAGCGCAGAGTGAGTTTGCTCATGCGAGGCATCTCGCAGGTGCGCGCAACGTCCGCAATCCGGGACGAAGCTGCACAGTGACAAGCGTCCGCTCTTGGGCGGGTGCGGAAGGGCCGCTTTCCTGTCCGATAACAGCCGGTCGGCTTCCGGGCCAAGCCGCTGAACTTTCATGACCTGAACGCGTAAAACTGGTGGACAACGGCCCGGCTGCTCTTATGTTCGTTTACAAGAGCTTTGGGCATGACAGTGTCCTTCCATCAGTATTGATGAAGCAGTTCGTTTGAAGCTCATGTGCAAAGTTGGAGGCAGGGCTTTCGACGACGGTTGACATACTCTTATGCGCGGGTTGGATACCGCATGTCCGTAGGTTCGTCTGGAGCTGCCTCGGTCTTTTGTCGGGCGTGGGCTTGCAGCCTGCCACAAAGCAGCCGCGAGGGTTCTCCACCGGGGCCCTGCCTCCAATATTGCACATCAGCAGAAGATGTAGCGCTAGGATTTCTCCTTCCGGGTTTGTTGGCGACGGTTGCTTCAGGCCGGCACTGCGGGGGCCACCTCTTGTCCTATCGCCCACAAGAAAGCAGCCATCTCACGCGCGATTGCGGTGACGGCGACGGTCTTGGTCTTCCCAGCCGTGATGAGCTTACGATAGCGCGCACATAACCGGATCTGTGCCTTCCATGCGATTTCGCGGACGGATCTCGGCAGGCCGTCCAGACGCGCCTCGATGTCGCGGCTCACCCTGGCTGGAAAGCGATAGGTCCATGCTCCCTCGATCAGCACCCGACGCGCCCGGACGTTACCAGCCTTGGTGATACCCCCACGTCGCACCCGTTCACCGGTCGAGCTCTCAGATGGCACAAGGCCGAGGTAGGCCATCAGCTGTGGAGCGCTGTCGAAGCGTCTCACGTCGCCAATCTCGACGACGAAGGTGACAGCCGTGACGAGCGCAACGCCGCGCATCGCCTGATAAGCTTGAACGACCGGGCCCATTGTCCAGGATGCGATCGCCTCGCCGACCTGCTTTGTGAGCCTGTCCAAGCGGACGGCTGCGTCCTCGATCGCCTGGATGTATTCCGCCAGCACGATGTTCTGAGCCGGGTGTTCAAAGGACTGGGTTGCCAACCAGCGGCTATGCACCCGCGTCCAGGGCGAGCGACCGGCATAAATGCGACCGTGCCTCAGAAGGAAAGACTGAAGGTGCTGCCGCGCCTTTCTCAACCCGTCGTTTGCGACTTCTCGCGCGCGCACCAGATCGCGGACTGCTTCGTGCGTTTCGTCTGGCACCCACACCGAGGTCAGCTCGCCAGCTCGATGGAGCCGGGCCAGGCTTACAGCGTCGCGCCGGTTGGTCTTGACGCGGTCGCCCGGACGCCTGGGAATGAGCGACGGCGCCACCACATCGCAATGGTGGCCGAGCTCCAGGATCTGGCGGTACAGCTCGTATCCCGTTGGGCCAGCCTCGTAGCAGAAGTGGAGCTTGGCACCGCGCTTCGCGAGCTTGACCACCATCGATGCTACCGATGCCGGCTCTGCTGAGATGTCGCCAAAAAACCGGACTTCGCCATTCCGCTCGCCCTCCGCGACCGCAACTGAGATCTTCAATTTTGATGTATCGAGTCCGACGAAAAGTTCGCTATCCTTCTCCATGGTCCGCCCTCGCTTAAGCCTGGGGCTAGGTGCCGGCCCATCCGGCGCAATCCCCGTACCCTGCTTACTACGGGGGCGGGCCACCTTCGCAGCCCGAACATACGGTCTTTTGGCAGCGGAGGCGTGCATAGAAGACGTTGCCGCGATGTCATTTTGCGGTTAGCTCGACGGAATTCATGCGGACAGCACAAGCTTTCGGAAAACTTGCGCGTTGTAGGGGCGGATAATGAAGCATAAGTTTTTGGGGCAGGTTTTGCCTATTAGCTGCTTGTTACTCGCCTCTTGTGGCGGCGATTCTGGCGATAGCGCCGCCTCTACACCGACGCCTACATCCACGCCGACACCTAGCCCCGCGCCAACGGCGACTACTTATACCCCGGCGTCCGATTTCACACGCGATCGGACCTTCACTGCTGCTGGGTTCCGTATCTCCATAGACCGAAGCGCTGGCGCTGCGGCGCCTGAGGTGCGGATCGATCCCGAAGGGGCAACGATCGGCTTCGACTTCGCTGTGGCAACGCGAACTTACACCGCACGCTATCTTGGTGATAGTATAACCGCGGCGACGAAAGCCACGGGCGATCCAAGCTATGATCAGTTTGAGGGGGCTGATAGCAACTTTTCGCGCGCACCTTTGCAAGTCGGCGGAAGTTTTTCGGTAGCCTCCGTTGGATCGACTTATGTCGGATATGCGAAATGGAACGATCATAACGACACCCGCGCAACGGGTCGGCAGCTTCTGTTCGGCGCCCGGACTCTCTCCAGCGATCTTCCTGCATCTGGCGCACCGACGTTCAGCGGTCTGTCTGACATCTCTGGCCCAGGAGGGGGCGGCGGTGGCAACACCGCGATAACCGTGGATTTTACGACGCGCACGATCAAGGGAACCACCGAATTTACGCCATCTTCGACGGGCGGCACCGGATCGTCCACGCGGCCCCCGCCGGCACCGGAAACGATTTCTTTCACGGGCACTCTGGACCCAGCCACGGGTCGAGTGAGCGGGACCGCTACCCACGTCCTCACGGGAGCAACAGGGAAGTTTGAAGGCGCGTTGTACGGTCCGGCGGCTTCGGAAGCCGCCATACTGTTGGTGATCGTGCGGACAGACAATGAGTACTATCGCGGGGTCGCAGCCGGTCGGAGGTGAATGACGATGAATTGCAGGGTGTTCGCAAACAAAAGGCTCTGGGAAACTAGTGTTTGCGCCTCCGCGACGGCAGCTTTCGGGCGAACGGCGCGCAGCCTGTCATGACCATGATTGGGCGCTTGCCGCCTGACCGCTTTTTCAGCCGATAGCCGCCGTTCCGCTTTCGGGCAGCACCGGAGCGCGACGACGGTCCCAACCGCGAAAGGTGGTGGCGAGCAGACATTGACCTGCACTGCTTTTCGGAACAGTTTTGTTCCCATGACGGTATCTCCTGCGCTTGATGCTATTCGCCATTTTCATCAAGTTATCTGGGAACAGGCACCACATGCCGATAGAGAAATGGCAGACGATGCGGCAATCGCCATTGCGCTAGACAAGCTCGCTAGCGCCTATCACCAAACGCCCGAGAGATTGCCTGGGAATACCAATTGGCTTCCTCCGCATGAGGATGTAGACACACTCAAGCAACGGGCCATGCGGCACTTCCCTGACTACGGAGACTACGTAGTCGTCAATCCGCTCGCTCCACGTTCTCAGACGCCTTCTGTTGGGAACGCATTAGATGATGTTGTCTCAATCAGCTGCGAACTTAAAGAGGTTATGCTTAGGGCTAAACAGTTTGGCGTAGCCGATGCCGAATGGTTTTTCAGGCTGCTCTACTTTAGCTGGGGGAATCGCATGCGGCAGCTCTCATTGTATGTGCATGCGCGACAGTATGGCTGATGTCTGATTTTGGGCGACTGCCGTCAGGCCGCTTTCACCGATCGCGAACGTCGCGACGTGGTAGTGGGCGGTCCGACCGCTTTCGGGAAAGCGCGTTGCGATAGCCGGCATTTGCGCGGGACTGCGGCCTCTCCGGAAAAGGATCCAGACTGCGCGGAAACTCGCCATTTGATGATTCTGCGCCAGGAATGCGCTGGATGAGGGCCGGGATATTGGCTGAGTGTCATACGCTGCGCAAAGCCAACGATAGAGCGCCATCAGCCGTGGTGGCCGGCCGGGAGGGGGCATTTTGGCGTTAGATCAGGCCTGCACGGCCCGGATCAGCCCCTGAACGCCGACCAAATTTATCGCCCGCCTGAGGTTATAGGCCAGCACCGTCAGACTGAACTCGGCTCGCACCTTTTCGAGGCCACGCATCAGGAAGGCACCCTGGTTCATCCATTGCTTGATCGATCCGAACGGGTGCTCGACCGTCTCGCGGCGAATATCCAGGATCCCGGGCCGGGCGGCGAGGCGTATTGCCATGCGGTCAAGCACGGCCTCGCCTTCCCACCGCGTGATGCGGCGGAAGTTTCCGCGGGCGCACTGGGCCTTGAGTCCGCAACCGCCACAGGCGCGCGGGTTTGAATATTGCACGATGATATGACCGCCCTGAAGCCAACGGTACCGTGTATCGAGGCGTTGCTCGGCGGGGCAGTGATAGCAATCCGCGGCTTCATCGTAGCGGAACCGCTCCTTGGGGAAGCGGCCGTCGCCGACGGCCGTGCCGCGCTGGGGGCGAGCGACATAGGGTGTGATGCCGGCCCGCTCGCACGCGGCAATGTCCTCGCCCATGTAGTACCCCATGTCGGCGACCACATCGATCCGCTCGACGCCGAGGATGTCCTTTGCGGCGCCGGCCGTTTCAGCCAGAAAACCCAGATCGCTGCCCGCGTTGGTGACATGCTGTTCGACAATCAGCTTGTGCTTGGGCATCGACTGCGACCTGAGCGTTATAGCCGACGCCGACCTTGGGATGGGCTGCCATCGCGCGGGCATCCGGGTCGGTGAGCGAAATCTGGCTCTCGCCGCTGGCCTTTAGCTGCTCCAGCATCGCCTGGTTGACCTGACGCGGTTCGCGCACCTTCGCGATCTTGACCGCCAGTGCCTCGCTTCGTCTGGTGGTGCCGGCCTCGTCGCCACAGTCGGCGTCATCCAACTGCCCGAGGTACTTCTCGAGCCGCTCGTCGGCGGACTTGATGTACTTGTCGAGCTTGGCCTTCGTAAAGTTGCGCTCGCGGCTGTTCACCGCCTTCAGCCGCGTGCCGTCCACGGCCAGCAACTCGCGCCCGAACAGGTCAAGCTTGCGGCACAGGAGCACGAAGGCGCGGAACACCGCCTTGAACGCGGAACGGTTGTCGCGGCGGAAGTCGGCGATCGTCTTGAAGTCAGGCTGTAGCCCGCGCAGCAACCAGATCACCTCCAGGTTGCGGACCGCCTCCGCCTCCAGGCGACGGCTGGACCGTACTCGGTTGAGATAGCCGTACAGGTATAGCTTTAGCATGTCGCCCGAGGCCATAGCCCGGTCGTCCTGTAGCTTTCGGCTGCGAGCGATGGAAACCGGCCTTGCCGAGATCGAGATCGAGATCGTCGATGAAAGCATCGATGAAGCGCACCGGGGGTGTCCGCCGATACGTAATCCTTAACCGATGCCGGCAGCAGCAGCGCCTGGTCGCGCGCGTGACCCTCGATATACGCCATGCCCGTAGTATACGCCGAGCTGCAGCCCGGGGGAATCGCGCACGCGACTTTTCACACGGCCTGGTTCGAGTTCAGGAATGGCGACGTTGGGCAGGCACGTATCGTCTAATTCTCAGGTGCGTCCCCGGTTTTCTTGCCGGGGCCAAGCTCTGCTTTGAGGCCAAACCCACCGCCCTGCTGAAAGCCAAGTGACACTCTGGGGGCGATCTTTACTCTCAACGGGCGAGACAATAGACCGCTAGATACCGGCGGTGGTGGCAGCGGACGCAATCTAAATTGCTCCTCATTCCTGCGACCACATACGACTACTTCGTCACTATCAGACGCTGCACAATCCCGCTTGGGTGTCGCCAATAGGCTAATCGGCTTATCGATGCGCGACGCTTGCTGAACGTCTGGTGCAGGCGCTTGGCCTGCCGCCATTTGGGCTTGCTGCGCAGCAATCAATGCCACCTCCACCTACGCGGTACCCTGCCGATAGCCCTGCGGACTATTGGCGATCGGCTTTTCCATCGCTGCTACTGTGGCTTCGTTATAAGTCCTTTTTGAGGCCCGGGGCGGCCGGCCGAACTTGGGAAAACCGGAACGCGCGTGCGGGTCGAATGGCCGATTTCGGAACCGTGTTCAGACAGACTGAACGAAGGAGAGTGGGCGACTGCGGAAGGTCCGGTCTTGGTCGGCGACCGTAGGATAGCTGCCCTTCCCTGCCCTTCGGCGCAACGACCCACAACGCGACATTCAAGGCCTCCTCGGTGCTTCCCAACTTCTGCCGTTCGTTAAGGCTACAGTTGGCTTGGATTAGCCGCCGGCGTACGCTGGCAGGCTAGCGGGCTCCGGTTAAACTCCATTATGTGGCTTATACATGCCCACCTTCTCAGCAGTCGGAGCTCCGGTAAACTCGGCGCGGCTTAAATTCGACACCAAATTCGTTAGCGTCTGAACCTCGGCCATGCCAGCGAAAGCTCTTAATTGAAGGGCACAAAGCTGGATACAAGTTGGTCTGCTTCCCTCGATAACATTGAGAAGCGAACTATTCGGTCCTGTGTTTAACCCCGGCTTAAGCGGGATGCTGTATCAAATTTGGATGTTACAAGGCCAGTCCGTGGACACAGCGACGCATCTGGTCACACTGCTGACCGGCGAAGAGATTGCCGCGCGCGTCGCGACATACAATCCCGACGGCGAATTTACGCTGGAACTAGCAAGCATTTGGCAGCGTGCGGAGGCCGCCATCGTAGGTGCAACTTGGGCGCATTGGCGAGATGTGGTGGAACTCGCGCATAATCGGGCGTTGTCCCCGTCAGAAAGGGCCTCTTTAATCGAAAGCGCCGTCGATGATATACGGTTTCGCTTCACGGCCAAGTTCGATGAACACTGGATCGCGCGTGTCGCGAGCCTTGGTCGTCTGATGTATTCCACCCATGTTCCATCTTACATGATCGCCATCGGCCTGCAGCGGCACGGCGATTTGATCATCGACGCCGTGCGCGCCGCGAATACGGGTGACCTGGCCCAGATCATCCAGGATGCGGAGACCGTTCGCAAGATGATGATGATAGAGTTGGAACTGGTCCTGACCCAGATCCGGCTGCTGGATCGACAACGCGCTGCTGATGAACGTGGGGCCGCAGGCGAAGCATTCCGCGCCGAAGTTTCAAGAGGTCTTTCCGTCACACATGGCTGCGCCGAAGAACTTCGCGCGCGCACCGGTAGGGCCGCTGATCATGTTGATGCCATGGCGTCTTCGACCGAGGAAATCACGCGGTCCACCTTACACTCGGTGAGCGTCATGGAGGCTGCTGCCGAAAGTGCCCGTGTGCTGAGCTCCGAGATCGAGAGCAGCCGAAACGAGATCGAAGCGAGCGAAACCGTCGCGCAGCGCGCTATCGTAGAGTCGAGCCAAGCCGTGGCAGTCGCGGACGAACTCCAGTCCAATGCCGAAGCCATCACGTCCATCCTGTCGTTGATCCGCGATGTGGCAAGCCAAACCAACCTTCTCGCGCTCAACGCCACAATCGAGGCAGCGCGGGCAGGAGACGCAGGCCGGGGCTTCGCTGTTGTCGCGAAGGAGGTAAAGGCGCTAGCCACGCAAACCGGCCGTGCCACCGAAGATATCGCTTCAAAAATTGCGGGCATTCAATTTGCGGCGGCAAAATCGGTTCGGGCGGCGGCGTCTTTCCGCGCGACCGTTCAGGACATGAGCCAGTCAGCCCAGCGGGTGGAGCAAGCGATGCAGACCCAGGCTTCTACCGCAACGGCGATCACGCGATCAGTGTTGGATACAGCCCATGCGGCGGACAAGATCGTCAGCGCAATGGACGAAATACGTCGCACGATCGGCATAGTCACAGAAGAGGTATCTTCAGTTGTCCGGGAAACGGACGTAGTCGAGCAGGAGCTTTGCGACCTCGATCGCCTCGCCGCCGCCTTCGTCGATCGCCTCGCGCATTCGACTACTACTCGGAGGTTATGACCCACTTGTGGACGCTAACGCCGCATCGCTCGCCTCCCAACTTCTGCCATTCATTGATGCCGATCGGACGACCGGTGCGTGTAGCGACGCTTTACGCGCTGAACGGCAATAGTTGGGACAAAGCCGTCGTTCCCGGCTAGTTGCGACAACGGCCACTTTCGCTGGAAGCGGTCGTTGCCGCCTCGATCGATCATCGGCGGAACGCGCAGCTGTGCTGGAAGGCGGACCATCCGCTATCTGGGACGCTGATGGCGCAAGCCGACTAGCCGGCACCGCCTTTCCCAAAAACGATCGCATTTCGAGAAAGCATCGACATTCTAATGCCGGGGGGGTGACAGTCGCAGCACGCTCGATTGAGGGGGAAGCATTGAAGATTGGGATTATCGCCGACGCGCATGGAAATCTCGCCGCTTTGGAAGCGGCCATGGCTGCGATGAGCGCCGCAGCACCCGATATGGTCGTCAATCTCGGCGACCTTGTGTCTGGCCCTTTCGATCCTGCCGGAAGCGCAGAGGCCCAGATGCGGTCCGGCTACCTGACCATCGCGGGCAATCACGAGCGCCAGTTGCAGGACGATAGCGAAGGCACCTTCGACGTTCTGGCCCGACTGCTCCTCACGCAAGACCATTGGACGTGGATCAGGAACCTGCCGGCGACGCTGACGCTATGCGAGGGCGATGTGTTCGCCTGTCACGGTAGCCGGGCGGGCGGGGATCTCGAGCATCTGTTGGAGGATGTCACATCTGGCCGTGCCGCCCTGGATGCGGACGTCGCCATCCGGCCGCGTTTGCAGGGCATTGGTTCGGCGAGCCTGTGCTGTGCGGGCATACGCATACGCCCCGCATGGTTGCAGTCGATGGCGTGCTGATCGTCAACCCTGGCAGCGTGGGCATGCCCTGCTACAGGGATCGCGGTGAGATCCCGCATGTCATGGAGGCGGGTAGCCCGCTGGCGCGCTATGCGATCGTCCAGCGTAGCAGAAGGGGTTGGTCGGCCGAGCTGCACGGGGTGCCCTATGACTATGACCTGGCTGCTCGACAGGCGGAGGCATTTGGCTTCCCTGCCTTCGCTCATGCTGCGCGAACCGGCCGCTTGATGACCGCCTGATCCATTCCCGTTGGGAACGGCCAGCGACACGACGCGGGCATTCTCGGATTCGATGTGAAACGGGAATCAGGCTACCAATAGGCCATCAGTTCGGACACCCATTCTGGCTGTCGAACCTCACCGCGAGGCAGGAACTCACGCATGACCGGCTTGATATCGATCACGGGCGTTCCGTCGATCGCGTCCAGCCCCTCGACATTCAACCGCGAACCTTCCACGCTCAACACGCGGCAGACAGTCACGCCGAGCAGATTGGGGCGGTTCTTGCTCCGTTGCGCGAAGATGCCGGTTAGCGGCCAGTCTTCGCGACCTCTTGGGTGACGTGCACCTCGCTCGATCTTCTCTGCGGGCACACGATCGAACAGGAAGATAATCTCGGCGTGGCTGAACGCATCCAGCCCTGCCAGCGCATCAGCCCCGACCTGCGTCGCGTCCAACTCAATCGTCGTTCGGCTGCTTCCCCAATCGTCGTCGATCGGATCGGCCCTGCCGCCCCGCACATACCCTATCGGTCCTATCGCGAATGTCATGGCCACCTCCGATCGATGGCCGCTATTGCCACGATCGGTTCCCGCTGGGGAGCGTGGATCCGTTCCTGATTGGGAACCGGCGGTGGGAAGGCGGCTGGCTTCGACCGCATTGATGCCCGCGCTAGCAGCCGTTTTCTCAAAACCCGTTCCCAATTGCTCTTTCCCGAAACTGCACCGCGTAGACGGAGTTGCGGGAACGTAAGGCGTTCATAGAACGGTGTTTCGAAGGCGGCCAGACAGACCCATAGTCGGCCATTCGCGCGCCCTCGACCGCTTCCCAACTTCAGACACTCGTTCACCTTTGCGTCGAGCGCTTACGGCGTCCGATCTGCCGTCATAGGCGTTCTGACTGGGGGATAACGGACCGTCCGATATTGGCAGGCGGGCGGCGGTAGCCAACATTGGATGACGCAGCCCGTTTCCAGAAAAGTACGTAATTCGAGAACCTAGTGCAAACATCTCAAGCAATCGCGAAGTCGCTGGACACCGTTTTGGGGAGCGCCCAAATTCCGGCAGTATCCAACAATCATCATGGGACTGTAGATGACCCTTCGTTCGATAGCCGCGCTCGGATTTGCCGTATTCCTAGGGTCGACGGTGCTGGCGCAGCCGGTGCCGATCGGGCCTGCGGCGGTGCCGTTCAGCATCGGCTCGGTGCGTGCTGTGGCCTTGCGGGACATGATCAACCGCGTTCCGAACGACGGCAGCGTGTTCGGCAAAAAGGAAGGCCCGGCAGCTGTCGCGGATATATTGCGGAAAGCAGGGGCGCCGACCGACGCGCTATCGCTCGGTGTCGATGCGCTGCTTGTCCGCATGCCGGGCCGTATGGTCCTTATCGACACTGGCCTAGGCCCCAAGGTTGGTGGCGTCCTGATGCAGAGCCTAGCGCTCGCCAAAGTATCGCCGGCGGACATTACTGACGTCCTCATCACGCATTCGCACGGCGATCATGTCGGCGGGCTGTCGAGCGCGGACGGCA
>Ga0265780_10006419_pt1 | contig 14598 bp, 8 predicted proteins | sample P1T30metagenome_FD_192432 | JGI IMG/M metagenome (GOLD analysis project Ga0265780, IMG submission 192432) | Plant litter microbial communities from East Loma Ridge, Irvine, California - P1 T30 | ecosystem: Environmental > Terrestrial > Plant litter > Unclassified | place: USA: California... | reverse complement strand
TTTGGTAGATTCTGGTTCGGCCGATACATAGCTGCCGTTAGTTTGTGATATAGAAGTATTATTATCTAACACCAAACGGAATTCTGAAGGTGAAACACCTATGCTATTACCGCCAATTTTGTTTTTGTTTGTTAGGCTTATTTTAAAGGTAAGCTCCATGCCCTGTGCTTTTCCATCCGGATCGGCCAGTTCGGTTGCTGTGCCCGATATTAATTTAATACTGGCTTCTTTTGACTTACCCAACAAGGCCGAATCAGGGCCAAAAGTTACAGTGTAAGATTTTGGCTCATTGGCCGGCGATGTACTGCCTTCGGCAGGAGCAGGGGTTACCGAGGTTGACGACGATACGCTTACGGAAGAATCTACCGAGCCTTGATTTTTGTCTTTAGATTTGCAGCCAAATAACAGTAACGATGCTGCTATTGCGCTTAAAAAGAATGTTTTTTTCATGATAATGATTTTCGCAGAAACGGTTGTAACGGTTTAATGTTTGTTAAATGCGGTAATTAGATCAAAATAAGCATTTGGTTTTCAGAATAGTAGATATTGTTTCGAGTTAGGAAACAATGATGGTAAGCTTAGTGGTTGCTGTTGCCATTGCATAATTCAACTTATATCAAACTTTATTACTTAGCTGTAATTATTTTTTTCTGCAACGCTAATGTGCCATTTTATGATCATAAACGGTTTGTGTTGTTAACAAACTATATAAAATGAATTAGTTTTGCAGCAGTAAGAGAATGGCCAATGCCGAATTCTTCTACTGTTCATCCATACGCTGCTTTATCATATGTTGAATACCCTTACAATGCCTAAACCTATTAAAGACGAACACAAAGGCATTGCTACCATTTTAGCTTTTGCGCTAATTCCGTTATCGGGTTTTGCTACCGATATTTATATTCCTTCGCTGCCATCAATGGCCTTATCAATACAAGCAACCAATATTCAGGTGCAGCTTACTTTAACGTTGTTCTTAATAAGTTACGGTGTGGCCCAATTGTTTATAGGCAGTGTGTTAGATAGTTTTGGCCGTTACAAAATAAGTTTAGCCAGTCTTCTAGTATTTGCTTTGGCAAGTGTAGTGATAGCAACTACGCAAAACATATATTTAATTTACGCCATGCGGGTAGTGCATGGTATTACCGTAGGTGCCGTTGTGGTGGCTAAACGTGCTTATTTTATCGATGTTTATGAAGGAGAAAAGCTTAAGCACTATTTAAGTTTATTCTCCATTATCTGGTCAACCGGGCCAATTGTAGCGCCGTTTATTGGCGGTTATTTTCAGGTAGCTTTTGGCTGGAAATCGAATTTCTATTTCTTGGGTGCATTCGCCGTAATAATGGCTGTGTTAGAATTAATGTTCAGCGGAGAATCTTTGAAGCACTTTTCAGAATTTACTATAAAGAGAATTACCGAGGTTTATATAAGCATGATTAAAACGGTAAGCTTCACCTTAGGTATAGTAATGCTTGGCTTAGCTTATAGTATGGTTATGATCTATAACATGACAGGTCCATTTATCATAGAGCATAATTTGCATTTATCGCCTGTAATTGCGGGGTATAGCTCGTTAATTTTAGGTTTAGCCTGGATGACTGGGGGCTTTATTGGCAAGGCTACTATCAATAAACCTTTCTTCAACCGAATGGTGGTTAACTTAGGCTTCCAGGTATTGTTTGTTATAATGATGTTGGCGAGTGTGCGGTATATTGCTAATTTGTATTCGTTAATAGCATTCGCTTTTTTAATTCATGTGGCAGCAGGTTTTACTTTTAATAATTTTTTCACTTATTGCTTAAGCCGCTTTCCTAAAAATGCAGGCATTGCCAGCGGACTTACCGGGGGCATTAACTATGTAATCGTATCTTTCTTAAGTTATGGTATTGTATCGGCGTTCCCGGCAAAAGATGAATATAATTTGGGCTTCAGTTATTTTGCATTAATAGGCTTATCAGTATTAATTATGCTCATTTTAAGAACTAAGAAAGAAAGTCTGAGTACAGTATAAAACTTATTGCATCATTAAAAACACAAAGAGCCGGTTATTACATGATCGGCTCTTTGTGTTTATTTGTATTTATTGCAGTTTAAGTCACAACAAATATGTACTTTAAATGTAATTTACATTCTTGCCGTTATATGGCAACCTATAAATTAGGATGTGTTATTTGCTGTTAAATTAAATGAGTAAAGTATTTACAATAACCGAAGGCTTAGAAAACCTTGGAGCACTGCGTACCGGCGGACAAGGTTCTGTGTACAAAGGAAGGCGTACCGGCACGGTTTACACGGCCATAAAGCTAATGCCTACGCCCATACATACCGAAAGCCAGGACGATAAAAATTACCGTAACTTTCAAAATGAGGTAGCCAAACTGCAAAAAGTGAATGAGCAGCCTAACCCAAACGTGGTTAAGATCATGAATTGGGGTTTAACCGATAGCGGCTCATTTCCCTTTATTGAGATGGAATACATTGAGGGCCCCGATTTGTGCGAACTTCTTCAACCACCCCACGAAAAGATATTTACGCTAAAAGAGTTGATTAAGGTTGCCGACCAGTTGGCCGGTGCTTTGGCGCATTGCCATAAAGTTGGCGTAAAGCACGGCGATATTAAGAGTAACAACGTTAAATACAATATCCATACGGGTAATTATGTACTGCTAGACTTTGGATTGGCCATCATGACCGAAGAGCAGCGCCGCAGTAGTATAAGGCATGCTGGTGCCATTGAGTTTATGGCACCCGAGCAGCACGAAGGCCACATGTTGCCTCAAACCGATGTGTATAGTTATGGGGTAATTTTATACGAATTACTTGCCGGAGAAGTACCTTTTCCTTTAAACGGTGGTGGCGAAACAGCCCGCAATGCGGTAATGCTTTCGCATATGGAGACTGCAGTACCCGATCCTTTATCTAAGCGTCGGGAAAATCTGCCTTCTACTTGGTCGGCCCAAAAGCAAGCGCAGGAAATGCAGGTACCTTACTGGCTATTGCAAATTATTGCGAAAAGCTTGGAAAAAGATCCTAATAACCGATATGAAAGTGGGGTTGAGTTGCAAGAGGCTATAGTAAATGGAAGTTTATCGTCTGCTGAAAGTTATCCGCAGCAACAACAAATATTGAGTACAAGTGCACTGCAAAATGAGAATGAGCAACTTAAAGCAAAAGTACTGCAGTTTGAACAAGCCGAAACAACGGCTGTAGAACCTGTTGAAGATGAATCTAATGTAGTTATTGCTAAGCCTTTATTTATTTTATTTGTAGTACTATTAGTGGTTTTTATGGGCTTTTCGGTGTATTCTGCCTTTTTTAAGAGAGAGGCACAACCAGTAGCCGTTACTACTGAAGATACCACCTCTACCAGTACCGAACCTATGCGGGTTGATACAGGCGAGCAATATCCGGCTATAACTACGGAGGTAAAAAAGAAGGCGTCTGACAGTATGCAGTCAACCATCGACAGTGTAAAAAAAGCTGAAGCTGCGGCACGGAGGGTAAGAGAACGTCAGGACAGTATAGATAATGCACAAGCTGATACCGGTGTGGTTATTAGTCCGCCTCAATAGTTGTGCAAACCTGGTCTGTAAATATGTTGAATACACGTTAATACGAATTATATCTTAATGGAATCTAAACCTAATTTTTGGCAACGTATAGGCATTCAGGATTGGTTTCTGACCAATGAAGAAACTCAGAAAGCAACCCTGGCTCCTTCACTTACTCCCGATGCCATTTATAAATATATCGTTGAAAAGTTTCGCGATTCTATCGGCGATCTGTCTTTTGCCGGTCGCATAGTTTTTTATCATGAATTTATCATCAGCTTTAATGCCGAAGATTATAAAGAATTTAACGAGAATAAACAGGGCATAATAGGTCTTATTATTCAGGAGTGTGTTAAGAAATTTTATGAAATATTAAAGGAATACCGTGATGCAGGTAAAACCGTGGAACCCTCGGGTTCCAAATGGGTATTTCGTGTGGTATCTCACCCTGACTATGCCCGCGGCGATAAAGGTTTTATAGGCAAGCTCCTGCCAGATAGTGCCGCTGGTTCAGGCCAAAAAAAGGAAGAAAACTTAAGGGTTACATTTATACCTCGTCAAACCGGTATTGCGCAAACATTTGATGTAAACCAGGACGTGTTAAAAGGCTTTACTTATTACAGCGACGGCTATTTTGAGATACCGTACATAGATAACCTGGAATATGATGAAAAAGGCAATCAAAAGCCTGAAAAAGCTGCCATTGCCCGGCTTGAAACCATAATACCTGATCCGAAATTTGCAGGCAAAAAGGTAGAGTATATCATGAATGCCGAAGAGATCATCGTATCGGGCAGTGAAGAAACCCGCGAAGAGGAAAATATTTTCAAAATACCGTCGGACTGGGTGAATGTTCCCCACTTGTTTATCAGGTACAATAAGGCTGATGGTAAGTTTTATGTAGCCTCGTTTGGCGAAATGACAACCCTAAACGAAATGCCTGTAGCCCAAAGCGATATAAATTCGCCTCAATGGATAGAGCTTCCGGTAAATTCCCGCATGTTGTTAAATGGCATCATCGGGCTAAACCTTTTTAAAGCATAAGTATGTCGCAGTTACTTTCTATTGGCTTACTGGTTATTGTAGTATGCCTATTGGCTACTCATTTTTATGATATTAAAAACTCCGGAAAACATAATGGCTGAAAACTATTTTGGATTAACCGATACCGGCAAGGTTCGCGTCAATAACGAGGATACCTTTGTGGCCCAGTTAACAAATGGCAACCGCTATATTTTAGCGGGTGTAATTGATGGTGTAGGTGGTTACAATGGTGGAGAAGTAGCCGCTGCTATAGCCCGCGAAGAAGTTATTAGCCAGCTTGTCAACGCACAGGATGATTTTATTCCCGGCATGATCACTGCATTAAGGCAGGCCAGTAAAAAAATTTACCAGCGCAGGCAGGAAGAAAAGGAATTGGATAGTATGGCTTGCGTATCAACCCTGGCTATTGCTGATATTGATAACAACCTGTTTTATTACGCACATGTGGGCGACACCCGCCTGTATTTGCTACGCGATGGTTCGCTGGTTAAAATCTCAAAAGACCATTCTTTTGTGGGTTTTCTGGAAGATTCGGGCAGGTTAAGCGAATCGGCGGCCATGAGCCACCCAAAGCGTAATGAAATTAACAAGGCTTTGGGCTTTGATACGCTCATCGAAACCGACGATGAATATATAGAAACTGGTCAATCTCCCTTTTTACCCGGCGACTTATTGCTGTTGTGCAGCGACGGACTAACCGACATGGTGGATAAAAGCACCATGACAGCCATCTTAACGCGAAGCAGTTCATTGGAAGAAAAGGCGGAGCAGCTTATAGCCGTTGCCAATAATAATGGCGGACACGATAATATTACCGTAGTACTTGTACAAAACAACAAAGTAGCTCAACGGCCAGAGGCTACGATGCCTGCCTCGACGTTAAAAAAAAAAGAACCTTTAACTGAAAAGACTCCATTAGGAAAACCTATTTTGGCGGATAAGCCAATGGAAGCTAAAGCTGTGAGTCCTTCTGTTAAAAAGAGTAACTGGCCTGTAACGCTGCTGAGCATATTATGTCTTGCCTTTTTAGCATCAACTATATGGTTGTATTTAAAAGGGCAGGAGCAAAGTAAGCCAGTTGAACGGGTTAATACTACGGCTAAAACACCGGTAAAAAATGCTGATGAAATTAAATTGCAAAACGCTATAGACAAAGCTACAGGTAACACACTCTTTTTATCAGACACGGTTTTTAAACAACCGATACTCATTACCGATACCTTGAAAATTAGCAAAGACACGCTATATCTTAAAGGAAATATCACCATTAAGCGCGATTCTGCCTATAATGGCCCGGCATTCACCATAGCTGCGAAATGCAAAAGTACAGGTATTGAGGGGCTGAGATTTGAAGGTTTTAACACGGCTATACAATCGTCTAACAGCTTTGTGACTCTAAAAAACGTTCAGTTTATTAATTGTATTAATGGAATACAAAAGGCTTATCCATTTATTACAAATAAACTTATCACTGTTGATTTGCCGGTGATGCATTACCGTGCCGATACTCTTTCTACTTCTACCGCTAAACCTAATGGAACTAAATAAACCTGTACCGGCCAGTCGTGGCAAAGAACGGCTGTTTCTATTGCTGGTTACTATCATTTTTGCCTTGCTATTTTACCGTTTGTATACCGTTATACAACTGCGTTTTGCCGATGTAGATAAACGCCTGCAGAATGGCACCATGGTTAACCTGAACAGTAAAGACCCGGCAAGCCAATTCAGACATCTGCTTGAAAAAGGCTACTACTTTGATGATAAGCGCGATATAAATTTAATAGAGGCAACGGTTGCAAATCAAATTGGTGTTGGGCAAAAAGTTGATAACATTGGCGAATTAAATAAGCGGAAATACTACGTTGATGCCGATGAAGCCTTTGCCAAAGGAGGTAAGTCCTTTAAAAGCAGGGTAACGGCTTCGCGCTCTTTGCTGGGTTATACCGGTGCCGATTCTGTCCGATTCATCCAGGAAAAACGCAATCCGCCCGCTTTGCAGCCCCTTATTGATTTGAGCATGGGGGCGCATGGTATCAAAGGCCAAATCCTAAACAAGGAGCAGCAGCCCGTTGCTGGTGTATTGCTGCGTTTAGAAATGATTTTGCCGCAAGATAGTATCATTAATGATGAACCGACCGAAGATCTAAAAACAATAATTAAAGCCGGAAACGGCTTTACCCAAACCTTTTTACCAGATAGTGCCGGCCATAGTCGATTACAATCTTTAACAGCTTACGCCCGCACGGGTGCAGATGGGGAATTCACTTTCCAAAATTTGCCCGATGGTAAGGCTTTTAAAGTACTGCCATTACAGCCCGGCTATCAATTTGGTACTTCACAGGGTGTGCAGGATTTACGAGAGGATGTGAGTTTTATATTCCATCAGTCACCACATACCATAAGGTTGTTATCCACCCGCGATTTTAATATTCTGAAAAAGGAAAAATCACTAATTATCCGTACACCGCAGGAGTTTAACCAATGGTATTGGATCATCGCCGGAAGCTTTTTAGGTAGTTTTATTTTAATTCATATTCTTTTATCATGGAAGTTCAGCGCAGCAGATCAATTGATCTTGCCGGTAATCATGATGCTGGTTGGCTTGTCATTCCTTACTTTATTAAGTTTGCAAGACCCGCTGCGCGATAGATTTTTGGCTAAGGATACCTTAGTTTACCTGGGCATTGGCTTAGCCGGTATGTTTGCCATGCTGCTCTTTAACACCCGTAAATTCACTACCGATTTTTGGCTCTACCGTATGCTGGTGTTTAAAAATATAAGCAGTGCGGCTAATGGCTGGCCTTGGGTAGTATCAGCAGTTATATTGTTGGCATTAACCATTACATTTGGTACAGGTCCTGAAGGCAGCGGGGTTAAAGTGAATTTATTCGGCTTTCAACCGAGTGAAATTGTAAAATACCTAATCATCCTTTTTCTGGCCGGCTTTTTTGCTGCTAATGAAAAGCTTATTAGCGAATATGCCAGCTGGACCAAGCGCTGGTCGTTCTTCTCCTTTGCATTAATCGCTATACTGGTAACGCTCATGCTATTCTTGCTGCTGGGCGATTTAGGTCCGGCTATGGTAGTGTGCTTTACTTTCATCACCCTGTTTTCCTTTTCGCGTGGCGATTTTGGCTTCATGGCCATTGCAGTAGTTATATATGTTATTGCTTCATGGATATTTAAAAATGTATGGTTATCGGCTTTAATAACCGCGGGCATAGTCGCTTTATTGATGTTCTTTCAGCGCAGGCAATTGAGCGAATCGGCCATTATGGTGCTGGTTATCATGGCTGCGTTTTTAACCATCGATCAGATTCCGTATTTGGATAAAGCATTTCCCGGACCGGTACAACGTTTAATTGATCGCAAAGCCATTTGGCAGGATGCCTGGAACAACGAGGTTTATGGAGGAGATCAGGTAGCTAACGGACTTTGGGCTATGTCGAGTGGTGGCGTATCAGGTCAGGGGGTAGGCGAGGGCTTTGCCAAAACCATCCCGGAAGCACATACCGATATGATTTTGCCATCTATGGGCGAAGAGTTTGGCTGGACAGGTATAGTGTGCATTTTTATGCTTTTCCTGCTTTACCTGCACCGTTCCATCTTAATTGGCCGGCGAACGGGAACACCGTTCTTGTTTTATTTGTGCGCAGGGATAGGTATTTCCACATTCGTTCAATTTTTGCTGATTGCCGGTGGTTCAACTGGTGCCCTGCCATTGTCGGGGGTATCACTGCCATTCCAAAGTTATGGTGGTTCATCACTCGTTGCCAACTTGTTAGCCTCCGGCTTCTTGTTGTCGGCATCGCTGGTGAGAGGTACACCGGTGCAAATGGCCTATATTTCTAAACAGCAGGATAAAAACCTGGTGCCTGCTTTAATGGCGGCATGTTTAGGGATATTGTTGTTAACTGTAAATGTTTCCAGGTATCTGTTCAATAACAAAAAGTGGGTGGTACAACCATCCCTGGTTGCTGATAAAAGTGGTGCCCGTATGTTTAGTTACAATCCGCGTATTGCTATACTCATGAACCGGCTAAAAGCAGGTGATTTGTATGACCGTACCGGTGCTTTGCTGGCTACCAGCAAGCCTGAAAATGTGCGTAAACAAAAATCGAAATTAGCGAAAGCGGGCATTGCCGATTATAATCTTGATTCGGCTATGCACAAACGTTTAGACCGATATTATCCTTTTGACGAGCAAACTTTCTTTTGGACGGGCGATGCCAACACCGGCGTATTTAGTGGCAGCAGTAACGGTTATTTTGCCGAGTATGAGCACGCGGCCGAACTGCGCGGATTTGAATTGCCCACCACCAGTTATAATACTATAGCCAACCGCTACCGCGAAGACCGCTTCTTAGCACGTGGCGTAAAAGAAATGACCGTGGCTAAAAAAGATTACAGCGCGTTAGCGCCTTTACTATTAGCGGGTATTAATAGTAAAGAGGTTGAAACATTCCGCAACCGCAACCGCGATGTACAACTAACTGTTGATGCCGGCCTGCAAACCAGTATACAACGCTCCATCGCTACCGATACCTCTCTGGCCGATAACCGCGTTTCTGTGGTAATTATGGAAGCTAACACCGGCGATGTTTTAACATCAGCCGTTTATCCGCTACCGCCGGTGCACAACTGGGAGCAGTTAACCATGAGTAACGCCGAGCAAAACCAGCTGTCTTCATGGATGACCACTTCCGATCTGGGCTTTACTTATGCTACCCAGCCAGGTTCTACAGCTAAGGTGCTAACGTCTTTGGCTGCTTTTAATAAGCTTGGGTTAGACGCAGAAAACAAACGTTATAGCGTAAGCATGGCCGAACGGATACGTACCAAAGGTATTGAGCCCGATGAAACCGGTGTAATAAGTATGCAACGGGCCATCGTAAAATCGAACAACGTCTATTTTATAAAACTGGCCAACCAGGAACATTTGCAAGAAGATATGGCCAACTTGTACCTTAAAACAGGTATGTTTTTACATGGCGTAGGTGGTTACTATTACGGTCGCCGTAGCGGCAACGAAGCGCAGGAAGAAAAATGGCGCGAGCTGTGGCGTAAAACTGAATATAATACTAAGCCCCGTTACGACCCTAATAATATACATAAAACAAGGGCTAAGGGTATCTCGGGTATGGCTTGGGGACAAGGCGAGCTAATTGCAACACCTGCTGCTGTGGCGCGTTTAGTTTCGGGCGTGGCAAATAACGGCACTTTGTTAAACAACCGTTACGTACTAAAAGTAAGTAAGACTAAGCAGCCGGTTAAAGCAGGGATTAAACTCGCAAATAACCCCAAATATGCCCAACTGGTTCGTCAGTATATGATTGAGCAAAGTGCGCCTAAAGCTTATACTTTGGGTATTTCTGTTGGTGGTAAAACAGGTACGCCAGAACGTATCTGGAAAAAACAGCAAATTAACGATGGATGGTATGTGTTTTTTGCGCCTAAAGCCAAAGGTGCAGGCAATATGGTGGTTTGTGTACGCGTTGAAGCCACCAAAGGATCCTCGGACGCCGTAAAGCTGGCCGGTAAACATGTGATACCGTTCCTGCTTAATAAAGGGTACATTAAGAGTATTGACAACAAACAAGTAAATAACGCAGCGGTTAATTTAGAGTAAGCTTTAAATAACCCGATACTAACGATATTAAGTAACAGCCAATGTTCAATTTTTTTAAGAGTGGTGCTGATGATCGCCCTACGAATGTAAAGGGCGTGCGTTATGCCTTATTGCAGTTTATAAAACAAGAATTACAAAAAGCCGAAGGCGGCGAGGGTAGTAATATTAAAGGTTTAAGCCTGTTTATAACCTGCGGTGCCAAAGATCAGACCATGTATGAGTCTGCTGTGTATGCCGATGAGCCGGATATATTTAAGACCGAGATACAAAAGATAGCTGATGACTATGCCTTGGCATTGCCTGATAACTGGAACTTGGATGTGATATTTTCACCCGATACTCCTGCTGAAGCTATCAAGGCCAATAACGTAGATGCTGCATTCTTCATCAAAACCACTAAGCATTTTATTAAGCAAAAAGCTACAGCCTATATCATTGTATTGAATGGCGAAGCAGACAAGGAACAATATGAAATTACTTCCGATGGTGGAAAGGTGAACATAGGCCGGGATAAAAAGGCACAGGCCGATGATGGCTTTTTCCGAACCAACCATATTGCTTTTCCATCAGACAGTGCAAATGCTGCTAATAAATATGTAAGCCGCCAGCATGCGCATTTAGAGTGGAATAATGATAGCGCACACTTTATGATCTATGCTGATGAAGGCGGCGTACCTCCGCGTAATAAAATTAAAATCAAAGCACAGGCTACCGAAGAAATGGCGAAGTTGCATTCCACCGAAATTGGTCACCCTTTAAATGAAGGTGATCAGATTATTATTGGCGAATCGGCAGTACTGCAGTTCAGTTATCAACCCTTGAGTTAATGAGTAAAGTATTTACCATAGCAGAAGGGTTGGAAAACCTGGGTGCTTTGCGTACCGGCGGACAAGGCTCGGTATATAAGGGCCGACGAACGGGGGCTATTTATACGGCCATCAAAATGTTGCCAACGCCCATTTATGATGAAAGCGAAGAGGACAAGAATTACCGAAATTTTCAGAATGAGGTAGCCAAACTGCAAAAGGTTAACGAGCAGCCTAATCCCAACGTCGTAAAAATTCTAAGCTCCGGCGTTACCGAAAGCGGTTCATTTCCATTCATCGAAATGGAATATATCGAAGGGCCAGATTTATGCGAACTTTTACAGCCGCCCCATGAGAAGATATTCATGCTCAAAGAGCTTATTAAATTGGCCGATCAATTGGCCGGTGCCCTGGCGCATTGCCACAGGGTTGGTGTAAAGCACGGCGATATTAAGAGCAATAACGTAAAGTACAATATTCATACTGGCAACTATGTATTGCTTGATTTCGGCTTAGCTATTTTAACCGATGAGCAGCGCCGCAGCAGCATACGCCATGCAGGAGCCATAGAGTTTATGGCACCTGAACAGCATGACGGACAAATGCTGCCCCAAACCGATGTTTACAGTTATGGCGTAATTTTATATGAGTTGCTCACCGGACAGGTGCCATTCCCGCTAAACAGCACCGGCGAAACTGGGCGAAATAACGTGATGCTGGCACACATAGAAACCGAAGTGCCCGATGCCTTAACTAAACGGAAAGAGAATCTACCTGCAACATGGTCTGGAGAAAAGCAGCATCAGGAAATGAATGTCCCGGGCTGGCTGTTACAAATCATTAATAAATGCCTTGAAAAGCTGCCCGAAAACCGCTATACCAACGGCATTGAACTGCAGGAAGCAATTGTGAACGGTAGCATTTCAAACGCAAATATCCATACCCAAGGCGCGTTAACTAATACTTCGTTAGAAAGTGAGAATGAGCGTCTTCAAGCACAGATACTTCAATATCAGCATGCTGATGCCGAGCAACAAAAGCAGTTATCGGTATTACAATCTTTAGCTATTGAAACCGGCGGGACGTTTAATCAAATTAAGGGGACGTTTGAGCGTAATCAGCGGATTGTATATGTTCCTAAACCATTATTTACAGGTTTAGTAGCTGTAGCTGCATTGTTTATGGTTTTATTTGCCTATTCATTTTTCACCAGGAATGAAGTGCCCTTAATCGCATCAAGTACTTTAACTACACTTAATAAGCCGTACAAATCGCCTTATATTTACATAAGACCATATCATGTAAGGAAGGTAGTTGATGCTCCCAAGCCGATAGCTGTAAAAGATAGCGCAGCCAATATTAAGAAGCCCGAGGTAAAAGCCCGAGGCAAATTCAAGAAGAAGCGAAAAAAATTCTTAGGGATATTTTAAACACCTGGTTGAAATTACGCAGAATGAGCTGCCTTAAACAACTTAACTACTTTACGCCTTACTGCCGAAGTAGGTGCGTACAAGTTGTCTGTCATTTCGCGACCCAGGTTATGGCGTAACTTGTTTCTTAATGTGGCGCGCATGTGTATCACTACACGGGCACGGTGCGTTTCGCCCTGTTCTTTTACTTTGGTCAGTAACCTTAAGGAGAGCATAGCTAACAAGCCACCGATAATAAAGAAATAGTTCCAGCCTTGAAGGTTTAGCAGGTTCACAGTCAGTTTATTGGTGCCTGTTAGTTGGATGTTCCATGTTAAGGTGTTGCTTGCAAAAAAGTCGGCCATTAAACCACCGATCATGGGGGCAATAGTAGAAAAGAAGGCTACAAACATGTTTTTGGCCGATAAGTATACAATGGCCTCTTTTTTAGGTGCCAGCTTGATACCAATATTGCTTAAAGCCAGATTGATGCCAGCCGTAGATACTCCGCTGACTACATGAATGAAAAACAACATAACCAATGTGGTGACCCCTGATGAAGGCATGGCTGTAAACGCAAAGGCCAAAATGCAGGTAATGTACAAAGGCGCGCAAATGGTGATGATGGTCTTATTACTGAACCTATCCGAATACTTACCCCAAAGCTTTAACGAGGAAATGCTGCTTAATTGGCTGATGATGCCTAAGGCAATTACATAAGAGAGGGGCAAGCCTATAGTCTTCATCATAAATACAGCAAAAAACGGCGTGGCTAGGTTTAGTGAAAATGCCCACAAAGAGTTAAAAGCCAGTAAGTTTCTGAAGTTTTTGTTTTTTAGTGATTTGCCAAGCAGTTTAAATACTTTATCGTCCATGGGCGTGGGTATGGGCTCTGGCGTTTTAAGCAGCAGTAAAACGCTCATCATGCCAAGTACGCCACCAGCCAAAAACAGAGTAGTGTATGCCGTAATTTCCTGTGCAGGGTAGTGAGTTTTTACATAGTCGAGGCATAGGGCAGTTGCCAGGCTAAGGGTCACATTCAGCGTTTGGGCCATGCGGCTGCGGTGCGAAAAAAAGCTGCCCAAGCGCTCACCGGGGATCAAATCTTTCATCCAGGAGTTCCAGCTGGCACCGGCTATATCACCAAAAATATGCTGAAAGAATAGCAAGATAAGCAACACCTGAATAGTGGTAGTACCGCTAAACAGCAAAGGCATAATGCCAATGGCAATCAAAGGCAAGCGTGCCAATAGGTTGAAAACCGAAGTAATTAACTTACGGTTGTTAAACTTTTGCACCAGCCATATAGAGGCCATTTGGAAAATGGTAGTAAAGGTTGGCAAGGCAGCCAGCATACCTAACTGGAAGTTGCTGGCACCCATGTGGATAGCCATAGCAGTTAAAAAGGTCCCGCTGGTAAATACTACCATAGCTTCGGCCGAAAGACCATCGGCCAGGACTAGTTTTAAACCTGAGTTTAACTGGGTGTTGGTAATTTTTTCGGATGGGCGAATATTCATAGTATATAGCACCCGCATAGAGGGGGCATTTCGGCAATTAATAAAATAGTTTAAATAGAGGGTAACAGGCTATCAACCTGCATTTTATCATTACAATATGCCTGCCATATAATATGTTGCCTAAAATTAAACCCAAATTATTGATTATGAGCTAATTAATCATAAGTTAATATGCTGTAGATATAACGGTACCCCTAAATGAGGAAACGATGCAGAAATTAATTCCGCATTTTGAGGTGTGGATGCCACCTGCCGAATAATATTGGCTTTTCGGTTCATTTTATTATAGAAAAGTTGGTTTTTCTTTCATGAAATTATGTTTTTCTTCAAAAAATTACTGTTTAAATAGAGGTAAGTATTTGTGACGATTACCGGTATTTTTCTGCCTAATAAAAGCGATGGTCAAGATCTACATCGGGCACAAAAAAACCAGTTCGAGGACTTTGAAATTCCCTGAACTGGTTACCTGTTTTCTTAAAGTAGGGAGATTGGTTAAACCTCTATCTTGGCTAAGCCCTTGGTGGCAGGGCCGGTGATTACTTCGCCGTTAATATCATAGCGGGCACCGTGGCACGGGCAGTCCCAGCTTTTTTCTGTGCCGTTCCAGCTTACCACGCAGCCGGCGTGGGTACAAACCGG
>Ga0265780_10006418_pt1 | contig 14599 bp, 13 predicted proteins | sample P1T30metagenome_FD_192432 | JGI IMG/M metagenome (GOLD analysis project Ga0265780, IMG submission 192432) | Plant litter microbial communities from East Loma Ridge, Irvine, California - P1 T30 | ecosystem: Environmental > Terrestrial > Plant litter > Unclassified | place: USA: California... | reverse complement strand
AGAATAAAGGCTTCTGACTAACTAGTGCCCCATAAATCCAGACTGATCTGGAATAGTTACCTCTATATCGCCGTTGATCACTACGCACTGGCATCCCAAACGAGATGTGATTCTTGGACGGACAGCTCTATCAATGAAATCTTCTTCTTTATCAGAAATTTCTTCGATATTATCCATTCCTTTTGTTACGTATACATGGCAAGTACTGCATCCGCAAACGCCACCGCAGTTGTGCTGAAGATCGATTCCGTTATCTAAACAGACATCTAAAACAGATTCACCAGCAGCTATAGGCAATTCTACAGCTTCGTGATCTGCCTCTTCAAAATTTATTTTTAGTTTAAAAATACTCATAATTATTTTGCAAAAGTAATAAGCAAAAGCCGTAATAATGCTATTTAAGCATTAATTTTATGCTATTACTTAGTGTTTGATAAATATCCTGCAATTCAGGTTCGTTTGTTAAGAGGCCCAAATGTTTCTCCATTGTGGTTTGATCATTACGAATTGCGGGGCCAGTCTGCACATTTTCAGGGAGATTAGTCATTACCTTTTCAGCAGTTTCAGCAATCAAAGGTCTTATAATATTGAAATCCAGTTCGTGCTTAAGTAAAATTTGGTTGGCTAAAGCAAATAGATGATTTGGAAAATTACAGGCAAAAACGGCAGCCAAGTGCAATATCTTGCGTTGCTCACCACTTAACTCCAAAACCTGATCACTTAACTTTGAGGCCAATTGTTGCAAAGTTGATAGCTGATGAATATCTGAAGCCTCAATACATATCGGAATATGATCGAAAACCACATCTTTAATTTTTGAAAAAGTTTGCAAAGGGTAAAAAACCCCAGCCTTTTTAACATGTTCAGCAAGCAAACTAAGACTAGCTGTACCCGAAGTGTGAACAACCAAACCAGTTACATCTTTCAGCGCAGCTGCAACACTTTCAATTGCATCATCTTTAACAGCTATAATGTATAAATCAGCAGTTTGATAAACGTTTGATAAATCATCGATTGCCATGGCATCAACCTGCATGGCAAGACTTTCTGCATTTACTAGATGCTGGCTATAAACTTGTACCACCGTTTGGCCTTTTGCTTTTAAAGCTTTAGCTAAATGTGTTGCTACGTTTCCAGATCCTAATAAAACGATATTCATTGTTTAAGCCACTTTCGCTTCTTTCCTTCTTCTAAAAATGGAAAGCAAGAAACCGATAACCATAATAATTGTGCCCGCCCAGTATAAGTTGATGAAAGGAAATTCTATTGCTTTAAAAACAACCCAATCTTTAGCCTGCTGTGGTTTCTCAAAAATTTGAAGTTCAACTTTCTTTTCATCAGGTAAAACCTGAGCGAAACGGAATTTCAAATCCAATTCGTCTACTTTGCGAGCAAAATCGAAGGTGTTATTTCCTTTGATTAAGAACATCGGCTCTGCGGTATAAATTTTCCCTGCAGCATTAATTTCCAATGGCAAACCAACAGCATAATCACCTTGTGCCAAAACTAAATCCTTAGCAACTGGTTTGTTATTTAAAGCTTTAACCGTAACCACTCCGCTAGAAGTGTGAATCGTATCTCCAACTGCAACCTTTACAATTCTTGGTGCTTTATAGTTTTCATCATCAGAATGGCCCTCATGATCTTCGTGAGATTCCTGTTTGATTGCCGCACTGGTGATGTGAGTGTACACATCGTACGTTAAGTAGTGTTTGGTATCCGGAGATGCAATTAACCCCATTTTTTCATTATCCTGAACGTGAGGGTGCAGATCAAAATCTTCTTTCACCTTTCCATCTTTATCCAAGACTTTGAAATTTAAAGTATAAATGGTATTAGGTGCCTGGGTGGTATCAGCTACATAAGTTACAGTATACTTGCCCATTTGCTTAGGCTCGTTTTTATATAGCATGATGTTTTCGCCAGGCTTCTCTGTTTTCTCGAAGTCCTTAACAGGAATAAAATTATTTGCGTTAATAGACAGCGGTTTATTTGTAGCTGCAGAAATAAGGGCACCTAAAATTAAGAATGCAAAACCAATGTGTGCTATTGCTGAACCAGCCAGTTTTACCTTGCCCCCGAAAGCCTGATATAGAATTGCTGCGTTTGAAAGCACAGCAAAAATACAGCTAAACGTAATTAGAATATACATGGTGTTGGTGTATATATCTGCAACATATACCAAGCCTGACGTTAAAATAATTGAAAATAAAATAACAGAGATTAAACTGCTGTAAAATTTGCGGGGATCAGTACGTTTATATTTTAAGTATTGCGAAAACCCAGAAATTAGTGTTATCAATACTGCAAACGGAGCCTGCCATTTGTTATAATATTTAACAGCATCAATTGGAGGAGAAAAATTTGTTCCAAATGCTTTATTAAATACGGGAACCGATGTTGAAAAAATTACCTGAATACAGGCAACGGTTACAACCAAAGCACCGATAAACATCCAAAATTCACGCGAATAAGTTTCCTCATCTTTTGTAGTTATCGGTAATTCTTTCCATCTTTTTATAACCAGGTAAACAGCCAAAGCCGCAAATACCACGTTGTAGAGAATTAGATGGCCAAACATGCCCATGTCGGTAAAAGAGTGAACTGAGGTATCACCCAAAATTCCGCTCCTCGTTAAAAAAGATGCATATAGTACCAGTAAAAAACTTAAGAAGACTAATGCAATTGCAGTGAAATAAGCATGCCCGGTGTTTTTATAAGCAATCATTACGTGTACAGCGCCAATTAAGGTTAACCACGGAATTAACGAAGCATTTTCTACAGGATCCCATGCCCAGAAGCCACCAAAATTTAATGCTTCATAAGCCCAGAACGAGCCCATAATAATTCCAGTACCCAAAACCATGACCGCAAAAAGCGTCCATGGCATTGCAGGTTTAATCCATTCTTTATAGCGTTTTTGCCACAATGCAGCGATTCCGTAAGCAAAGGGAACAACCATACTGGCAAAACCAAGAAACAAAGTTGGCGGGTGAATAACCATCCAATAGTTTTGCAATAGTGGATTTAAGCCTCGTCCGTCAGTAATAAAAGTTAAGTATTTTGCAAAATTTTCTGGATTTGCGAAAACGACAGGAGCCATTGCTTTTAAATCAACGGCATCTCTTAATAAAATAAACGGAGAACTACCAATGCGTTCACCGAAAATTTCGACACCCAACATCATCGATGTTAAAAAAACCTGCGAGAAAGCAACCACAGTCATTACCGGGCGTTCCCATGTTTTGGCTTTCCATATTAAAAGTGCTCCTAAAAGCGATTGCCAGAAAGCCCATAGCCAAAAACTGCCTTCTTGTCCTTCCCAAAAAGCAGAAACAATATAATAGATAGGAAGCTCCTTCGACGAGTGGAAGTAAACGTAATTATATTCGTTGTAGTGACCAAGAATTAGGTAAAACAGCGTAACACCAATACCAATTATACTTGCCCAGTTTACCAAAAACCCGATTCTACCAATATTTCGCCAAGATTTATCTTCTAAATTTTCTTTGCGACTGGCAAAAAAGTATGCAATAGTTGAAAGTAACGATGCACTAAACGCCAACACAATAAAAAACTGTCCGATTTTACCCGGCAACAGGTTTTCGCCTACAAATTGAATATCCATTAAAATTAATTATATTTTTTTTCGCCGTACTGACCAACTGAATCCACCTTGCCATCCTTATTTACTTCAACGAGGTTGTCGTTATATTTGGATGGGCACTTCATTAAAATTTTCGACGCATAGAATTTATCCTTATCCATTTTGCCTATAAGCACTAATTTTTCAGATTTTTCAAAATCCTGAGGCTTCGTTCCGTTATAAATCACTTCACGCACCTCTCCTTTTTCGTCTTTCATGTGGAATGAAAAATGATTGGCATCTTTTACAGCATCATAATACATGCCCATAGATTTTTCCCAATAGCCCATTACATGCTCTTCTTTGCTAGATTCGGCCGCCTCTTTAAAATTAGAATAGGTATCCGTGTTTGCATTAAGGCTGAATAAAATTCCAACGGAAATGGCGATAGTAATTAAACCAATTATTGCACTTTTTTTCATTTTATATGTTCTTGTAAAAGCTGGCAACAAAGATAGAAAAATAGCCATAGCGAACGTTCATTAACAATTTTCTTGTCTTTATATTGACAATTAACTGATTAATTCGGAGGTCAATTTTTAAACGATGTTTTTAAAGATCAATTTGGTTTCCATTCAACTCTAAAAAGTTGATTTGAAAATGAATAACCCGTAATTCTTGATAGAGAGCAATCCCGCCAATCGCTATTAGCCCTCAGCCAAAGAAAAATGGCTTTCGGGGCTACCGCTTTTTGTCACGTTTAAAAACAAAGGTTTTGAAAGGGAAATCAACTTTGTTAGTTAGTTTCAGCAAATACTGATTTAAAACAAACGCAAAATGGGAATGAAAACTGTTTATATTTCGGCTTTAATGAGTAAGTTTGAACCATCAGATCATTCCTCAAATACATCCCTTTTTACCCAAAAATTACTTATGAAACTGAAACAGTTCTATATTTTAATTGCATTTGCATTTACATTACCACTTTTAAGTTCTTGTTTTCAAGTAATTGAAGAGATTACAATGCGCAATGATGGTACTGGTGATGTAGTGTTGACCATTAACTTAAGCCAAAGTAAAACTAAAGTTGCGTCTGTAATGCTTTTGGATAGCATTCAGGGTTATAAAGTTCCCAGTAAACAGAAAATTCAGCAAGAGTTAGCCGAAGCTGTCGCTTACCTCAAAAAATCAGAAGGTATTTCGAATGTTAAAAGTACTGTAGATTTTAACAATTATATTGCTTCTGTAAGCTTTACATTTAAGGATGTGGCCAATATTAACAATATCACCAGAAATATCCTGGCAAAACAAAAAATTAAAGCTACAAATACATCAACATATAGTTATAATAAAGCCGCAAAGGTTTTTATGAGAAAATACCAGTCTGTTGCTACCGTTAAAACTGAATTTAGCAAGTTAAAAAGCAAAGATAAAGCTGTTTTTAACGGTGCTATTTATACCAGCATTTATCGTTTTGATTCTCCTGTAACAAGCACCAGTAATCCGGCATCTAACCTATCAAAATCAAAAAAAGCGGTAATGCTAAAAAGTAGCATTATGGATTTAATAAATGGAAAGATTAACGTTTCCAATCAAATACAACTATCTAAATAAAGATGAAAAAAATTCTAATTGCGATCTCCCTTCTATTTCTTGCTAAATTAAATTACGCTCAAGATCTAGTTAAAAAAATTCCTTCAAATGCATTTACTGTCGCTACTATTAAAGGTGATAACGTGTTTAAATTAATGTTTGTTAAAGATTTTAACGAGTCATTTTTTGGCAAGAAACTGTTAACAGAAACGTCAAAATCACTTGATCGGGAATTGAATAGCATTGAAGATTTTGGTGTCAATTTGGAAAAGAACATGTACTATTTTAATCAACTAAGCGATAGTATTACCTACAATTGTTTCTTAATTCCGCTTAAAGATGCCACTAAATTTGAAAGTTTAATTAATGATAAAGAGAAGAAAATCAAAGTAGAAGGTGATGTAAGAACGTTGCAAATGCCAGATAACGGAGGCGTTATTATCAAATGGAACAAGGATATGTTATATTTTATAACGGGAAGTATCAGGGGTTCTTTCTTTGCTGATTCAGCGAATTCTGCCCGCTATGGCATTAAGGAAATCAGATATCAAAGTAGTTTCGACAGTCCAATGGCAGATAGTACAGTTGTTGCCGTAGATTCTGCTTATTCAACCACAACTCAGCCTACGGAAGTTGTTGATGTAGTTCTTGCCCCACCACCGCCAGTTTTATCGAAACCGTACACGCCGCAGAAAAAAGCAAGTCAAAAAAAGGCTACAGCTAAAAAAGGTGTTTCTAAGAAACAAAGTAAAAAGAAACCAGCAAAGAAAAACCCGCCCGTTAAAAAAATTGAAGAAATAAACGAGATTGAAATTACAGATGTTACTAAGTCAGCCGAGTATAGCGATGATGATGATGTGGTGATGGAAACACAAACTGGAGCTTCTGATGAAAGATATGATGAATACCAAAAGGAAAGAGATGAGCAAGACAGTTTAAAAAAAGAACTAGCTATGGTCTGGATGACTGCCGAAGCCAATAAAATTTTTACTACTAATTATGAATCCATTGAAAGCAATAAATCATATACAGCAAGTTTAGACAATAAGGCGATTGCCGAAATCTGGGTTTCAAGCTTACAAGATGCTTACAACTCAATTTCTCCGGAGTTAGGCACATATGGCAAAAATGGCCTAATGAAAGGCTATGGCAGTTTAAGCGCTAAACTTTTCATGGATGATAAAAGTTTCAGGATTTCTACCGGTTTAGAGTTGGCTAAAGAACAAGCCGATGCTTACAAAAAAATCATGAACCGGAAGTTGAATAAAAAGTTTTTAAAATACATCAACAGTGAAAAAGCTATCGGTTTTATGGGCTATAGTATAGACACTAAAGCCTATTTAGAAGAATTTCCTAAATTGATGAAGCAAGCTTACGGGTCTTTTCTAGGTAGAAATATGGACGAAGAAGTAGAATTGGGCACCGATTTATTTTCACTTTTACTAGATGAAGAAGCGGTTAGCAATGTAATTAAAGGAGATGCTTTGTTTGTAATTAATGGATTAAATACCAGAGATGTTACCTATACCACTTATGATTATGATGACGATTACAATCGGAAAGAAGTAACCAAGACCAAAAAAGAAACGCTTCCAGATTTTCTTTTTATGTTTTCATCAGAAGATAATCGATTAATGAATAAGTTGATTAAGTACGGTATCAACAAAAATTATGTTTCGGTTAATAATAACATTTATAAGATTGAAGAGAAGAAAAGTCCAATAGATATTTATTTTATGATTAAAGATGGTATCGTATTTTTTGGAAACTCTCTATCTGAAATGCAAAGCATCAACAACAATAGCTACCCTTCTGCCATTAGCAAAACGCATAAAAATTTATTGGCGAAAAACAATTTCAGTTTCTTGTTTAATGCAAAAAATTTGGTTGGCAAAATACCTACAGAAGAAATAGGAGGCGATGAAACCGCAAAGAAATTTAATGAAACTTTAGGTAAGATGGGTAATGTTTACATGAAATCAAATGCTATTAAAGGCAATGTTGTTTCGGCAGATGTTAGCGCTGAAATTCCAAACGGACACGAAAATGCGCTGAAATATTTGTTTTCACTTATTGAAAACGCAGCCAAATAATAAAATTATTAACCACTAACAAAAAAGATAAAAGCAGATGGAAAGCAAAAATCTGTGTTTATTTGTGGTAAAGAAACATTTTAATGAAGAAGTTTTTTAAAATAATAGCAGTGATTTTATTATCACTGCTTATTTTTTTTGTTGCCACACTTAAATATAGACAGTATAAAGCCAACCAAGTGGCTCTACCTAAAAATGCGACGGCTTTGGTAAAAATTAGTGTAGATGAGATTTATAAAAGTCTGGCATTAAATGCAGCAATCAATCCACGGTTTTATTTTAAATCAGATACAAATGCTGGTCAGATAAAAAAGGTTAATAAAGTTGAATCTGGCTTAAAGATTCCAGCAAATATTTATTTTTATGCGATTGAAAATCAACCCTCAAATGCATTTTTTACAAGGTTTGAAATTGAAGAATTTCACCTTTTTGAAAATTTTTTGTTGAATACGCTCCATCTTCAAATCATCAAAAACCACAAAGGGTTTATTCATTCAAGGTCAAAAACTGGCACCATCACTATTTCCTATAATAAAAAGTATGCAGCCATTGCGATTTCTAACGAATTAAAAGACTTCGAAGTGGCGTTAGAAAATATTATCAACCAACGAAATTTTATAACATTAGTTGATAGTAAGTTTAATGCGTTAAGAAAAGCTGATCATCATATAACTTTTGCTGGAAAGGAATTTCAAAGCAGCCTGGATTTCCATAGTGGCTCCATAAATTTCACATCTGATTTGCTTTCTGGAAAAATTATTCCGGCAGTTAAACCTAGCCATAGAAAGTTCGGCGCAAAAAGTGCAATTTCAATGTGGCTCAATGCTGATTTTCGCTCATCGAATGAAAAGACGCCCTCACTCCAAAAACACAAATTAACCGCAGATAGTCTCCTTAAATATTATGGTGGTTATCTTGATTTTGAATGGATAAATACGATTCAACAACCAGATTCAATCATTACTTACGAATATAATGACGATTTTGAGAAAGTAGAGAAGCTTACTGTTAGAAACAAAAAAGTACCTAATTTTTTGATAAACGTAAATGCAGAAACCGTCGGATTGAAGCGATACCTTAGTCGCCAGAATATAATTAATATAGACAGTGGCTTAGTAAATAACGCTGTATTTCCGTTATATAAAACGTTTCTTGGCGGTACCGATAAGGTTTTAGAGCTGAGCTCTGGAAAACTAACGACAACTGGTCAGACGTCTATTTCGACTGATGACTTTTTTGGCTTGGATATCGATTTTACAAAGCTAAACAGCCAAATTGATTTCCCGTTTGTTTCCACTTTCCTTCCAAAGTTTAAGCGCTTGAAAGTTCGTGGTAAAGCCCTTGGCCACAATAAAATCCATGTTAAAGGCGACTTAAAGCTTGTAAATGAAGACATCAATTCGCTCTACCAGCTTTTGGAACTACTTTAGTCGGCTGCAAATGGTTAATACTTCAAAATTGTTTTATATTTTTATTGCATATTTCCCCAACTACCAAACGAATCTTCTGTTAAATGCTACACGATAATTTAATTCTAATTCTAATTTTATTGCTTGGTGTAACCTTATTGGTTATGGTAGGGCAAAAATTAAAAATATCTTACCCTATATTTCTCGTTTTGGCAGGTTTAATAATCGGCTTTATACCTGGAATTCCACATTTAAAAATTGATCCGGATATTGTATTCTTATTATTTCTACCACCGTTGCTTTATGAGGCAGCCTGGTTTACTTCTTGGAAAGATTTCTGGGAATTTAAAGGCGCCATCTTTTTAATGGCCGTTGGTTTAGTAATTATCACTTCTGTAGCAATTGCTTATGCATCTGTTGCTTTTATTCCTGGCTTTACTTTAGCATTAGGCTTTTTACTAGGTGGAATTGTTTCTCCACCTGATGCAGTTGCAGCTGCAGCAGTACTTAAAGGCCTTAAAATACCGAAAATGGTCGGCTCACTTTTGGAAGGTGAAAGTTTAGTTAATGATGCATCCAGTTTAATTGTCTTTAAATTTGCACTCGCTACCGTTGCTACAGGCACATTTGTTCTTCATGATGCTGCAATAGATTTTGTATCAGTAGCAGGTTGTGGCATATTGGTAGGTTTAGGTATTGGCGGTATATTTTATGCTATACACAGATGGTTGCCTACAACAGAAAATATTGATACCGTACTAACTTTAATCACGCCTTATTTTATGTACATTGCTGCTGAACATTTTCATGGTTCAGGCGTAATGGCCGTGGTTTCAGGTGGTTTACTCCTATCCAGCCAGCAACACATTATCCTTACTTCCAGCTCAAGAATAAAAACTGTTTCAGTTTGGTCTGCATTGATATTTTTATTAAATGGTGTTGTTTTTATATTAATTGGTTTGGCTTTGCCAGACATTGTTGCGGGTTTAGGCCCAGATTATCCTATTTCAAAAGCAATTGGTTACGGTATAGGTTTGAGTATTTTAGCACTAATTGTTCGATTTTTATGGATTTTTTGTACATCAAAAGTCACCGCCTTTTTCAATAAGAAGACAAGAGTTCGTTATCAGGATATGACCTGGCATTCTACATTTGTCATCGTTTATGCAGGTATGAGAGGCGTAGTTTCTTTAGCTGCTGCACTTTCAATTCCGGTAATGATATCGGATCAAATTCCTTTTCCCCTCAGAAACCTAATACTATTTATCACTTTTGTAGTGATTTTTGTAACATTGGTTATGCAGGGCTTAACATTGCCATTGTTTATTAAATGGTTAAAAATTCCTGAACCTAAACACAAACTTTCTGAACAGGAACAAATAAGCCAGATTAAGCTCAAACTGATTGATCTTTCGCTAGATAAATTGAAATCATCTTACGAGTATCAATGCACACACAATGAATTAATGGTTAATTTAAAGGCTGAATTGCAGCATTCGTTGGTAGAGAAAAAGGATACTTTAAAAGCTTTTAAAAATGGAGAAATTGATAAAGTGGACTTAAAAGCTTATCATGAAATTATGCTGGCTTTGATTCAAGTGCAAAGAGATGAATTGCATCATTTAAAAAGCGATAAAAACTTTGATGATGATATTATTAGAAAAGAAGAGTGGAGACTTGATTTGGAAGAATTGAGTATTAGGTCTTCGGAATAATTAGCAGAAATTGCTAAACCTGCCCTTGTAATTAAACCCGATTGGAGTGACCGTATTTATTACTAGTCTTTAAGGGATTCGGAATGACATTCACAAAAGATTGCAACGAAAGTGGAGCCAATCAACCACACAGAGCAAAGAAACTACACATTTTTTAAATAAAAAATCCTTGCAATCGTTCATCTGCAAGGATTTTTCACTTTGAGCTTTAGTCTTTCGACTTTCAGCTTATTATGGCCAAACGCCTAGATTCATATATGATACAGCAATTTTGTCTATTGAATTAACAAAAGCAGCCGTTCTTAATGTATTGGTAGCTGGCTTATTCATCAAAGTTTCACGAATCTCATGGTAAGAATGAATCATAGTATCTTCTAAACCAGAATTTACCAATTCAATTTCAGAAGCGCCTTTAACAATCATTAAACGGTGTTCTGGAAGAATCGTTTTTCCAGTTAAATTTTCTAAAGTATTGATTAGATTAGCATTTGAGTTAGCAGCGTAACGATTCTCCATACGACCAAAAGCTACGTGAGAAAGGTTTTTTAACCACTCGAAATACGAAACCGTAACACCACCAGCATTGCAATACATATCTGGAATAATGATACCACCCATTTCAGTGAAAATTGCTTCAGCCTCTGGCGTAGTTGGACCATTCGCTCCTTCAGCAATAATTTTTGCTTTTATGTTACGAATATTGTGTTCTGTAAATTGGTTTTCTAAAGCAGCTGGAACTAAGATATCACAATCTTGCTCTAATCCTTCCATTGAGTTTTTGAAATCGGTAGCACCCGGGAAACCCAAAATTGAACCTGTATTTTTACGGTGAGCAAAAACCTCATCAACGTTTAAACCGTTAGCATTGTAGATAGCACCTTCGTACTCACACAAACCAACAATAGTTGCACCAAATTCAGCTAAAAACTTTGCTGAGTGATAACCTACGTTACCCAAGCCCTGAACAATTACTCTTTTATCGCCCAAACCAGCTTTGAAACCTATTTTAGCCATATCTTCAGCAACATCTACACATTCACGAACTGCATAAGCAACCCCACGACCAGTGGCTTCTTTACGTCCACGAATACCATGTAATGCGATTGGCTTACCGGTTACACAACCTAGAGCATCCAACTGACCAGGATTCATAGTCATGTATGTATCTGCAATCCAACTCATTTCGCGTTCACCAGATCCATAATCAGGGGCGGGAACGTCGATACCAGGACCGATAAAATTTTTCTTAATTAATTCTGTAGTATAACGACGAGTGATTGTTTCTAACTCGGCAACGCTATATTGTTTGGTGTTAATTTTAATACCGCCTTTTGCACCGCCGAAAGGAACGTTTACAATAGCACACTTGTAAGTCATTAGGGCCGCAAGTGCCATAACCTCATCTTCGTTTACCATTTCACTATAACGAATACCGCCTTTTGTTGGGCTCATGTGATGCGAATGCTCTACACGCCATGCATCAATTACTTCGAAACCATTTCCACGGCGGATTGGGAACTGGAAACGATACACACTATTACACGCTTTAATCTGGTTCAATAAACCCTCTGGATGGTTGGTGAATTGAGCCGCACTGTCAAAGTTTTTGCATACATCAGCAAAAAACTTGTTCTCGTCTGCTAGATTAGCCATTTTTTATTTTTTATGAATTAAGTATGCCGCAAAATTGCCTAAAAAAAACCTATATATCCAAATGAAAATATACTTAGTGTATAGGCAACACCCATCTATTTTTTAAATAAAAATAGGTTTAGACGTTTTAAACTTAGTTTTTCGGCAAGTTTTCTTTTTCAATTTTTTTTAATCTTTTATCAATTGAGAAAAGATAGGCTAATAAACCAACCAAAATGATCACGATGCAAGCTACCACAACGTAGATTTTTCCATCGCTGCGTAATTTATCGGCCATTTCTACGCCATTATCCTGAGCAAAAAGTTGAATAGTTGTTAACATTAATATGAGGGAGAATAATATCTTTTTCATTAGTTGTGTTGTTGTTTGTTTTCTATGGAACGTATTCTAAACTTGATGGTGTAAACCCAATAACCGATTAATATCCACCCTAAACATGCAGGATAAAATACCATACGCATACGGCTATCTAAGTCGTAACTATTGAAGCCTGGGTTTCCGCCATTGCCTGGGTGTAATGAATCTTTTAAACGTGGCAAAACAAAGAGTAAAACCACCATCATTGGGAAAGCAAAAATGTTATAAATGGCAGAAATTTTAGCTCTTTTTTGTTCTTCATCTATCGCATTGCGAAGAATTAAATAGGCAAAATAAAGTAAAACGGATATTGCTGCAAAATTCTGTTTTGGATCGAAACTCCAGAATTGACCCCAAGTATATTTTGCCCAAATTGCTCCTGTTACTAAACCTAAAAGACCGAAAATGATACCGGCATTTACACTTTCAACAGCTTTCAAATCATCTATTTCACTTTTAGAACTTAGAGATTTGATGCTGTAAAAAACAGAAATTGAAAACAACACAATCATGGCAAACCACATCGGTACGTGAAAATACAAGTTTCTGATTGATTCATTTAAAATAGGCAAACGTGGTACGCCAAGTAATAAACCTGCAATTGCAGTATAAATTACCAGCACCGAACCTAAAATTTTCCACCAAGTTTTATTCATTATTTTTTGTTGTTTGTTATTGGATATTTGGTTGTTTTGTTCAATGAGCAATTTTTAAATCGCCCGTTATTAATCTCTCCAAAGGTAAGGAAATAGCAACAATGAAGTGGCAACTGTAAGCACATTCACTACAAGCAACATTCCTATTTCATCATAACTATTCTCCCACGGCAAGCCGTCAACAGCATTTTTCGCTAATTTTATTAAGAGTATGAGTACAGGAATGATAATTGGAAAGCTTAAAATTGCCATTAACATTCCGCCGTTCCCTGCTTTACTGGCAATGGCCGAAACCATCGTAAAAACTGTAGAAAAACTGATGCTACCCATTACTACCGCAACATAATATAACAGCAAATCGGGTGGTGTAAAGGAATCGAAAACCAATGTATAAAAGCCAAGTGCGATGGTTGTTAACACCAGCATCAGCAGGATATTATAAACCGTTTTCGATATTAAAACTGCAGCTGGACTAGCCAAAACGTAACTATATAATTGTTGCCCTTTAGTTTCTTGTAAAAAGCTTTTGGATACACCGTTAATAGATGCAAAAAGAATAATGATCCAAAACAAGGCATTCCACGCAAGCTTATCACCCAAACTTACAAAAGAAAGATAGCAGGTAAAAATGGTAGAAACCACGTACAATAACACACCATTAATAGTGTATTTGGACCGCCACTCTAACAGTACTTCCTTGTGGATTAAATATTTAACCTCTTTGGCCAATTGCATAACCGCAAAGATAATTTTATTGATAAATATTGCGAGCGTAATTTGTTGGATTGTTGTAATATTGTTTAAAGTTTAAGAAGTAAATTAAGCTACACGGATTACAGGAAAAACAATAAATTAACATAAAAGAATTAGCCACAGAAACACAGAATACACTGAAACTAAGCGTTTATATTGTTCTAGAGGTTTAAAAATAATTCCTTATAATTTCCGTGAACTCCGTGTTTCAGTGGCAAAAATAAATTTTATGGAGTACGCATCGACTATTGAATCGCCAATTGGCAAATTAACCATCTTAGCTGATGATGATTTTGTGTACAGTATAACTTTTACCAAAAAAGACATTGATCATCTAATAGAAAACAATTTAACAAAAAGAGTAGCTAAGCAATTGTCAGCTTATTTTAATGGCGAATTAAAAGATTTCGATTTTCCCATCAAACAAAAAGGGACTGAATTCCAGCAAGGGGTTTGGCAAAATTTACTGGCCATTCCATATGGTGAAACCACTTCTTATGCTAAATTCTCAGCACATCATCCGCTAGCGATTAGAGCTATAGCTGCTGCAAATGGAAAAAATGATATTGCCATCGCGGTACCTTGCCATCGGGTAATTGGAAGCAGCGGCAAACTGGTTGGTTATGCTGGCGGTTTATGGCGAAAGCAATGGTTATTACAACACGAACGGGAAATTGCCGAAAAAGGACAGACAGAATTAAAATTTTAACATGAATATTTCATCAGATCAAGCCGATACTAAAAACTATTTAAAAGCAATTAAACTGATCAATATTGAAAGTG
>Ga0265780_10006416_pt1 | contig 14600 bp, 12 predicted proteins | sample P1T30metagenome_FD_192432 | JGI IMG/M metagenome (GOLD analysis project Ga0265780, IMG submission 192432) | Plant litter microbial communities from East Loma Ridge, Irvine, California - P1 T30 | ecosystem: Environmental > Terrestrial > Plant litter > Unclassified | place: USA: California... | reverse complement strand
CTCGTGGGACCCGACCTCGAGCCTCCTGGCCGCCCGCGACGAGCTGCCGCGCGACGCGACCGCCCTGCTCTGCTTCAACGACGAGACCGCGCTCGGCGCGCTGCGCGGCCTGGCCGAGGCCGGGCGCCGGGTGCCCGACGACCTCAGCGTCGCCGGCTTCGACGACGACCCCGTCTCGCGGCTGCTCACCCCGTCGCTGACCAGCGTGCGCATGGACTGGCACGCGCTCGGCCGGCTCGCCCTCGAGCAGCTCGTCGCCCGGATCGAGGGGCGGCCTGCCCCCGACGACGTGGCGCTGCCGCCCGTGCTCGTGCCGCGCGAGTCGAGCGCGCCGCCGCCCGCGCGCGGCTGACGCGGAGGGGCCGCCGCCGTGCGCGCCCGCCACCCCGAGCGAGTGCGTCGCAGGCGGGCGACCGCGGTGGCCCGCGGGCGACGGACCCGCCCGTCGTGCAGGAGGCGCGGGCGGCAGCACCGGGACGTCGCGGCTGCCGCCGCCCGGGTCACGCGGGCAGGGCCTCCTGTGCTGCGAGCTGCTGCACCCGCTGGTGGCTGATGGAGAACGCGGCCCCCACGGCGTCGAGCGTGTACCCGTCGTCGCGGGCGACCCGGACGGCGCGCCGTCGCAGCGCCGCCGCCTCCTGGACGCGGAGGCGCGCTTCGGCCTCGACCCGACTGGCTTCGTCCCAGAGCGCCTCGGCCTGCTCGTCGACGTGGACGCGCACGGAGACCTCGACCTCGCTCTCGGGGACGTCGAGCCACAGGGCCGCGACCTCCGTCGCCACGGCCCTGATCTCTCGGACGGTACGAGCCTGACCTGCCGTGTCGAGCTCGGGCAGGCGCACGAGCCACCATCGCCCGTCTCGGACGGCCGTGGCCTCGACCTTCGTGGTCACATCGACCCCTCTCACCAGTTCTCGGGCACCTCGGGCAGGGCCTTCGACAGCTGCCCGACGATGCCCGCCGACACGTCACGATGTCGAGGGAGGACCACCTTGACGCTCTCGTCCGGAAGGCCCCACAACTCGTGGCTGCCCTTGCCCTGCCTGAGCAGGACCCAGCCCTGCGACCTCAGCACGCGCACCACGTCGCGGTACTTCTGAGGCCTCGGCATCGATCGATGCTATCCCGGCTTGCACCACCTCTGCAAGCGGGGCTGGAACCTGCGCCTCACCCGTGCTGCACCGCCACAGCAGGCCGGCGCCAGGCCCCCCGCCGCACGCTTCCTCCGACGTGGCGCGGCCGGGCCCGGGCACGTCTCGTCGCAGGACCCGCGCGAAGCCTGCGCGCGGGGAGCGGGCGCGCCCGCGACCGCCCCCCGCGCGGTGCCCCCCGCGCGGCACGCGGCACTACGCGGCGCGCGGCGCGCTACGCGGCGGTCACCCGCCACACGCGCGCCGCCGCGACGCCCTCGGGCGCCTCGAGCCGGAGACCGCCGGGCGTGCGGGTCGCCGACCAGGCCGCCCCGACCTCCTGCGCGGGGTAGACCTGCTCGACGCGCGCGTCGCCGTCGCCGAGGTGCGGCAGCGCGAGCTCGACCGAGCCCTGCGCGTGCGCCTGGCGCCAGGCCACGACGATCGTGTCGGCCGAGCCGTGCACGTCGAAGGCGACGGTGACCCAGTCGTCGTCCCAGGTGGGCAGCCCGGTCGGGAACCGCGGCGTGGAGCGGGCGAGGTCGAGGCGCAGCTCCTTGTGCACCCGCACGGCGTCGGCGACGAGGTCGAGGCCGTGGTCGTCCATGCGGCTCAGCACGCCGGCCTGGTAGAGGCGCCCGGCGAGGCCGGTGCACTCGGTGAAGACGATCTCCTCGTCGGACATCCCCGGCTGCGGGTAGGCCCAGTTGCCGGCCTGCTCGGGCAGCACGTGCGCGAGCGCCCCGACCGCGATCGCCGGGTAGAGCAGCGGGTCCTGCTGGTCGGAGGTCGACTGCAGCTGCAGCACGGCGAGCATGGCGGCGTCGCTGCGCATGGCGCCCGAGCCGCAGTTCTCGAGCACGAGGTCGGGGTGGCGGTCGAGCACGCCGTGCAGCCAGGTGAGCAGCGCGCGGTTGTGCTCGAGCAGCCCGGCGCCCACCGAGGGGGCGTCGAGGTCGGTGCCGGCCCCGGGCGTGACGTTGAAGTCCAGCTTGAAGAAGCCGACGCCGAGCTCGCCGACGAGGCGGTCGACGGCCTCGTCGAGGTGCGCCCGGGCGGCGGTCGAGCGCAGGTCGAGCAGGTAGCGGTCGTGCTCGACGATGCGCACGCCGCCGCGCTGCAGGAACGCGTCGTCGGGCAGCGTGCGGGCGGCCTCGCTGGCGACGCCGACGACCTCGGGCTCGAGCCAGAGGCCGGCGACCATGCCGCGCGACCGCACGTGGTCGAGCACCGAGCCGAGCCCGGAGGGGAACCGCGCGGTCGAGGGCCGCCAGTCGCCCACGCTCGCCCACCAGCCGGCCGTGTCGTCGTACCAGCCGGCGTCGATGCAGAACACCTCGGCGCCCACGCGGGCCGCGGCGTCGATCAGGGGCAGCAGCTTGCCCTCGGTGGGGTCGCCCTCGAGCGTGTTCATGTAGTCGTTGAAGACGATCGGCAGCACGGCGTCCTGCGGGTGCGGCCGCTTGGTGGCCCGGCGCTGCTCGGCGAGCGCCCCGAAGGCGTCGTCGAGGGCACCGGCGACCGTGAACGACACGGGCACGGTGGTGAACGCGTCGTCGCCGCGCAGCGTGACGGACCACTGGTGCAGGGTGTCGGTCGGGCCGAGCACCGAGACGTAGGCGCCGTCGCGCGAACGGTCGCCGCGGGGCGGGCCGAAGGGCTCCTCGCTGAAGAGGCGCTCCTCGAGCGGCACGCCGCCGAGGCCCCAGGCGGGGCTCTCGCCGAGCTCGAAGGTCCAGGCGCCGTTGTGCTCGACCTGCCAGGCGAGCGTGCGCCCGCTGGAGCGGTCCTGGGCGGCGCCGATCGGGTTGGCGACCCCCGACGACCACGAGCCGACGCTCGTCACCGAGATCCGGTTGCGGCTGGTCTCGCCGCGGGCGGTGCGGTCGACGCGGACGAGCCCCGGCGAGCGCAACGGCTGCGAGCCCCACCGGTTCTCGGCGCACCAACCGGTCTCGGCGTGCCAGAGGTCGACGTCGTTGGGCGAGTCCGAGACGACGGCGCCGGTCGCGAACGAGGTGACCGCCCAGAGCGGCAGCGGGTCGCTGCCGGGCTCGAGCGAGACGGTGGTCCAGGTGCGCACGGCGGCGACGCCGGGGCGCTGCTCGTAGACGCTGACGGCGACGAGGCCGCTGGCGGCGTGCACCTGCTCGACCTCGAGCCGCTCGGTGCCGTCGGCGCCCGTGCTGGTGCGGGTGTCGCGGTGGCGCAGGCCGACGCCGAGGGCGGTCTCGGCGTAACGGTAGCTGTTGTTGCTGCGCCCCCAGGCGGGCGAGAGCACCTCGACGACGGGTTGCAGCGGGCCAGGGCGGCCGGAGGCGCCGGTCGCCTCCTCCGAGGCGCTCGCCCCCGCCCCGCCCCGGGTCGCCCCGGCGCTGCCCTCCTCGATCGCGACGAGCCGCACGGGCGACCCCGCGTCGTGCTCGAGGACGAGTCGGAGGGCGTCGCCGCCCCATCGGATCGTCGTGGTCTGGTCGGTGTCGAGAACGGTCACGGGCTGCTCCATCGCGGCTGGTGGGGGACGGTCAGGGCCGACCCTAGCCGCGCTTCCTGCGGATTGGAAGCGTTTCCAGTTCGTTACCTGGCTGTGACCTACCGGGGTTGTGAGCGCCCTCGGGGAGGTGGACACTGGCGGCGGCGGCACCCCTCGACCGAGGGGCGCCCCGGCCACCGTCCGCGACGACGCGGACCCAGGACGAAGGAGTCTGATGGCAGTCTCGACGGCACCCCCGAGCACGACGCGAGGGCAGGGCGGACCGAGCACCCGGTCCGCGGCGCTCTCCCGCACACGACGACGACCGGACGACACGAAGCTCGCGCTGCTCTTCGTCCTCCCGGCCGCGATCGGCCTCGTCGCCTTCTACTTCTGGCCGCTGCTGCGCGGCATCTGGTTGAGCTTCACCTCGTGGGACCTCCTCTCGCCGGCCGAGTTCGTCGGCCTCGACAACTACCGGCAGCTGATCTCCGACCCGGTGTTCTGGAACGCCGCCCGGGTGACCGTGTACTACGTCGTGCTCAACATCGGTGCGCAGACCGTCATCGCGCTCGGCATCGCCGTGCTCATGCAGCGGCTGACGAGCTCGTCCGTGCTGCGCGGCATCGTCCTCGCGCCGTTCCTCGTCTCGAACGTCGTCGCGGCCCTGGTGTTCCTGTGGATCCTCGACTTCCAGCTCGGCATCGGCAACCAGCTGCTCGAGTGGCTCGGCCTCGACCGCATCGGCTTCTTCACCACCGAGACCTGGGTCGTGCCCACCATCGCCGCCGTCAACGTGTGGCGGCACATGGGCTACACGGCCCTGCTGCTGTTCGCCGGGCTCATGGCGATCCCCGCCAACTACTACGAGGCCGCCCGCGTCGACGGTGCGAGCGAGTGGCGCATGTTCCGCAGCATCACCATGCCGCTGCTGCGCCCCGTGCTCGGCATCGTGCTGATCATCTCGGTGATCGGCTCGTTCCAGGTCTTCGACACCGTCTCGGTGACGACCGGCGGCGGACCCGTCGACGCCTCGCGGATGCTGCAGGTCTACATCTACGACAAGGCCTTCGCCCAGTTCGACTTCGGCTACGCGTCGGCGCTGAGCGTCGCGATGCTCGTGATCCTCGTCGTCGTCACCTTCTTCCAGTACCGGCTCACGCGCGCCGGCCAGTCCGACCTGAACTAGGAGCCGACCGTGTCCGATGTGCAAGCCAGCGCCACCCTGCCCGTCGCCGCCGACCGCGCCGACGACGACCGCGCCTCCGGCCGGAGCCCCGGCACCGGGTCAGGAGGCACGGGTCGCGACCGCCAGGCCCGCCCGCGTCGCCCGATCCGCTGGGGCAAGGTCCTCGCCTGGGCCGTCATGGGCGTCGTCCTGCTGGTGACGATCTTCCCGTTCTACTGGATCCTCCGCACCGCCCTGTCGAGCAACGGCGCCCTCTACGCGAACGCGACCTCGCTGCTGCCGGTCGACCCCACCTGGAACGGCTTCGCCCGCGTCTTCGGGGCGCAGAGCGTCGAGGACGCCATCGCCGACGGCGGCTCGGGCGCGAAGCTCGACTTCTGGCGGTACCTCGGCAACTCGGTGATCGTCGCCACGACCGTCACGGTGTTCCAGGTGTTCTTCTCGGCGATGGCCGCCTACGCGTTCTCGCGCCTGCGCTGGAAGGGCCGCGACCTCGTCTTCGGCGCGTTCCTGCTCTCGCTCATGGTGCCGGTGATCTTCACGCTGCTGCCGAACTTCCTGCTCGTGAAGCAGCTCGGGCTCATCGACGACCTGTTCGGCATCATGCTGCCGAGCCTGTTCATGACGCCGTTCGCGATCTTCTTCCTGCGGCAGTTCTTCCTCAACGTGCCGAAGGAGGTCGAGGAGGCCGCCCTCGTCGACGGCGCCAGCAAGATCGCGATCTTCTTCAAGCTCGTGATCCCGATGTCGACGGCCCCCATCGCGACCGTCAGCATCCTCACCTACATGACGCAGTGGAACGACTACTTCTGGCCGCTCATGGTCAGCTACACCGACGACTCGCGGGTGCTCACGGTCGCGCTCGGCGCGTTCCGCGCCCAGAGCCCCTCAGGAGGCCCGGACTGGTCCGGCCTCATGGCCGCGACCCTCGTCGCGGCGCTGCCCATGATCGTGCTCTTCTCGATCTTCGCCAAGAGGATCGTCGCCAACATCGGCTTCAACGGGATCAAGTGAGGACCACCATGCCCGCCACCCGCACCCCCTCGTCCCGCACCCGGCGCGCCCGGCCCCGCCCGCGCCTCCGGACGCTCCTCGCCGGCGTCACCACGGCCGTCAGCGTCGTCGCCCTCGGCGGCTGCTCGGCCGCCGGCCTGCCCGGTGCCGACGGCCGCGTCGCCGTCGACTACTGGCTCTGGGAGTCGCTGCAGCTGCCCGGCTACCAGAAGTGCGCCGACGCCTTCGAAGCGCAGAACGACGACATCGAGATCCGCATCACGCAGTACGGCTGGGCCGACTACTGGCAGAAGCTCACCGCCGGCCTCGTCGCCGGCGCCGGCCCCGACGTCTTCACCGACCACCTCACGAAGTACCCCGAGTTCGTCAACCGGGGCGTGATCCTGCCCCTGGACGACTTCGAGGCCACCGCCGACCTCGACCCCGCCGACTACCAGGAGGGGCTCGCCGAGCTCTGGACCGGCCAGGACGGCAAGCAGTACGGCTCGCCGAAGGACTTCGACACCATCGCCCTGTTCTACGACGAGGACGTGCTCGCCGAGGCCGGCTACGCGCCCGAGGACCTGCAGGACCTCACCTGGGACCCGGAGACCGGCGGCACCTTCGAGGACGTCATCGCCCACCTCAGCGTCGACGCCGCCGGCGTGCGCGGCGACGAGCCCGGCTTCGACCCGACGAACGTGGTCACCTACGGGCTCGGCTCGAACGGGGCCGGCGACACCAACGGCCAGACGCAGTGGTCGTGGCTCGCGGGCGGCACCGGGTGGGAGCTCACGAACGCTCCCGTCTGGGGCGACGAGTACCACTACGACGACCCGCGGTTCCAGGCGTCGATCGCCTGGCTGTTCGGTCTCGTCGAGAAGGGGTACTTCCCGTCGTTCGAGCGGGTCGGCACCGCGCCGAACCTCACGCAGCAGCTCGGCTCGGGGCAGGCGGCGCTCGTCGCCGACGGCTCGTGGACCATCTCGAGCTACCTGCGCCTCGAGGGCGTCGACCTGGGCATCACGAGCGTGCCGACGGGCCCGATCGGCCAGCCCGTGTCGATGTACAACGGCCTCGGCGACTCGATCAGCGCGCAGACGAGCGTGCCCGAGGAGTCGGCCCGCTGGGTGGAGTTCCTCGGCGGCAGCGAGTGCCAGACCATCGTCGGCGAGGAGGGCGTCATCTTCCCGGCGCGGCCCGAGGGCACCGAGGCGGCCATCGCGGCCTTCGCCGAGAAGGGCGTCGACGTCGAGCCGTTCACCGACCTCGTCGACGACGGCGGCACGGTCCTCTACCCGGTGACGGACAACGCGGCCGAGATCCTCTCGATCATGAAGCCCGTCATGGACGCCATCTACATCGGCAGCCGACCGGTCGACTCGCTCACGCAGGCGAACGAGCAGGTGAACTCGCTCTTCGAGTGAGTCCTCGCCGACGTTCGCGGACCTCCGGCCCTGCTCCTATGATCTCCGTGAGGGGGAGTCATGTCTGAGGAGCAGGGCCAGGGTCCGGAGGACCAGCAGGGGCAGGAGCCGCGACCGTCGGTCGACGACGGCGGTCGCGACGACGACGGCACGACCGGGAGCACCCGCGGCCGGGGCCGCACGATCGCGCTCGCCGCGGGCGGCCTGGCGGTGGCGGCGGCGCTCGTCGTCGGCGGGTCCTTCCTCGTGGAGGACTGGATCGCCCCGGTGACCGCCGCGGACCGGCCGACCCCGACCTCCGGCCCCTCCCCCACGCGGACGGCGACGCGCACGGCCACGCCGACGCCCACCCCGACGCCGACCCCCACGGGCGAACCGACCCCGACCGCGGCCACGCCCGAGGCCGACGCCGAGGACGCGCCGCCCCCCAGCATCACTCCCGTCCCCGCCGGTACGGTCGTCGCCGAGGGCGACGTGACGTCGCCCAAGGGCAGCATCGGGTACCACTACCGGATCGTGGCGGTCGGCGACGACTCGTACAAGACCGAGTACACGGGGTTCACCTCGACGCTGCCCGTGCCCGTCTCGGTGACCCTGATGGAGATCGCGCCCGTCGTCGGCGACGGCCTCACCGCCGTCGGCCCCGGCGACCTGCAGCTCGGCGGTCCCACCACGACGCCCGAATCGCTCACGACCGGCCTGCCGGGCACGACGGCGCCGTCGTACCTCGGCACGCTCGTGACCTACTCGTCGACCGAGTCGACCGACGTGCCCGTCGAGATCGGGCCCCGCAAGGTGCTCGCCGTCGACCCCGTCACCTGGTCGGTGCCGACGCGGGAGACGAACGTCGCGCCCGTCGACGCCGGTCCCCGCGACGGAGCCACCGGCGCCGTGGGGGAGGTGGCCGACAGCGGCGCTCCGAGGGCCTACCTCGTGGCCGCGGACGACACCGTCGCCGGGGTCGCCGCGCGCTTCGGCATCACCACCGCCGCGCTCATCTGGCTCAACGCGGGCCTCGAGGTCGTCGGCGACGACCAGCGGCTCTTCATCGACACCGTGCTCAACCTCGACCCCGAGACCCGCTGAGGGGTCCGGCGGGCGGCGCCGCGCGGCCGCGGTACCGCGAAGTTCGTTCGGCACCGCAGAATTCTGCGGTGCCGAGCCGACTTCGCGGTGCCGACCGGCGCCCGCGGTGCCGACCGGCGCCCGCGTCAGCCGCCCGGCGGGCGGGCGGCGCGGCGGCGCGGCGGGTCGGCGCGCTCGAGCGTCCAGTCGACGGGGGCGCCGCTCGTGCCGGGCAGGAGGGTCTCGGGGTCGCGGGCGGGCTCGTCGACGACGTGCAGGCCCCGGCCCGAGCTGGCCTCCTCGTAGAGCAGTGCCAGCCAGGTCGGGTTGATGTCGGGCGCCCGGCTGCCGGCGAACGTGAAGCGGAGGCCGATGGCGGGCGACATCCAGACCGTCGCGCGGCCGTCGCCCGTCTCGGGCGGCTCGTGCCAGGAGAAGAGGAACGACTCCCCGCGGCGGAACTTGTTGACGATGACGATCTGCAGGTGGGCGAGGAGGCGGTCCTCGACCTTGAACTCGAGGATCTCCCCGTCGTACACGATGTACCCCATGGCGGTGCTCCTCGACGGCACGACCGGACCACGCCGTCAGCGGGGTCCGGGCTGGGCTGATGTGCGGGGACACCTCGCACGGTGCCGGTGCCACGTCGGCGCGACCGCGTCTCGCGGCTCGGGTACCGTGCCGGGCGACACGTGCGCTGGGGGCCCTCCTCGGGCCGACGGTACCCCCCGCCGGGCCGAGGCCACGGAGACGGGGTACGGGCGGAACGTGATCGCGCCGGGGCTCCGCACGCGGGGAGGGAAGGGGCGGTGGGGCACGCACCCGAAGCGGCCCCACCACCGGCCTCGCGACCCTGAACCGTCCGCGAAGCACCATGAGCATCTCTCGTGGAGGGCCGCACGCCCAGATCTCGACACAAGGGCGATCGGCTGCTACGCCGCGCCGCTGGTCGGCGGCGGCGGCGGCGGCGGGCGGGCGGGCCCGAGCCGGGCAGGGGCCGGGCAGGGGCCAGGCAGGGGCCGGGGCCCGCGTCAGCCGCGCGGCACCTCGAGCCGTCGCGGACCGTCGAGCTCGAACGACACGACCGCGGGCGACCCCGCACCGTCGCCCGGCTCGAGCGCGTAGCCGCCCGCCGCGGAGGGGTGCCCGGTGGGCTCGCCGGGCGACGACAGCGCGCCTCCTGACGTCGAGCCGACCCGCACCCGCCAGCCGTCGCGCACGCCGACCGCGACGCGGAGCCCCGTGACCGAGGTCGACTCGCGCACGACCACGCTGCGGCCGTCGACCTCGCCGACCGTGGTCCAGCGGTCGACGCCGGCGACGGAGGCCGCGAGCAGGCCCGCGCCGAGGGCGGCCGCCCAGGTGGTGGTGAGGACGACCGCGACGCCGAGGCCGAGCACGGTCCGCGCCGGCTCGCGCCACCGGCAGGAGGCGCGACGCGCGCCCGCCACGACGAGCACCGTGGCCGCGACCAACGCCACGAGCACGGCGAGCGCCCCGAGCACGCCCGGTCCCGCGCGACCGATCACGACGGGGTCGCCCGGCAGGGCGAGCAGCACGACCGCGGCGAGCGCCGTCAGGAGCAGGAGGACGAGCAGGAGGGTCCGCACGGGATGCGCGGGCGGCAGCGGCCGGGCGGGGACCGCGGCAGCGGTGGGGCGGGGTCCGACGAGGGGACGCGCGGCAACGGGGTGCGCGCCGGCGGCCGAGGCGGGCGCCGGGCGGACGGGGCGTGCCGGCGTGCCGGGGCGGGCCTCCGGCCGGGGCGTGCTGATCGCGGTCATGGGCCGACGCTACGGAGCGGGGCACCGTCGCCGCGTCGCCCCCGGGTCGCGACGGGATGGGTCGTGCGCACGATGCCGGGTCGTCCCTCGGACGCAGCGCGCGCGACCCCTCCTCCCCCGACGCGCCTCCTGCCGACGGCCCCCCGAACGAGGGGCGGCAGATGCGGTGAGCGCGCTGACCAGGCACCATGGACGGATGTCCACCCCGACCTCGTCCCCGTCAACGGTGCCCTCGGGCGCCTCACCGCCCGGTTCCGAGCCCGTCACGACGACCTCCAGCGTGCACCGCTGGGTCTTCTGGCCGGCCGCCGTCGTCGTTCTCGGCTTCGTCGCCTACACGCTCATCGCCCCCAGCTCGGCGGAGGCCCTCTTCCTCGGCCTGCAGAGCGGCATCGTCCGCAACTTCAGCTGGTACTACGTCCTCATCGCCGCGTTCTTCGTCGGCTTCTCCCTCTTCGTCGGCTTCGGCAGCTTCGGCCGCATCAAGCTCGGCAAGGACGCCGACGAGCCCGAGTTCTCGACCGGTTCGTGGTTCGCCCTCCTCTTCGCCGCCGGCATGGGCATCGGCCTCGTCTTCTACGGCGTCTCCGAGCCGCTCAGCCACTTCGCCTCGCCGCGCCCCGGCGTGACGGGCACCGAGGGCCAGCTCGCGCAGCAGGCGCTCACGCAGACGTTCCTGCACTGGGGCCTGCACGCGTGGGCGATCTACGTCGTGCTCGGCCTCGCGCTGGCCTACGCGATCCACCGCCGGGGGCGCCCGGTGTCGATCCGCTGGGCCCTCGAGCCCCTCCTCGGCAACCGGGTCCGCGGCGGCTGGGGCAACCTCATCGACGTCATCGCGCTCGTGGGCACCCTGTTCGGCGTCGCGACCTCGCTCGGGCTCGGCGTGATCCAGATCGGCGCCGGCCTCGAGGCCGCGGGCATCGCCGACAGCTCCACCGTGGGCCAGATCGCCATCATCGGCGTCATCACGGCCGTCACCATCGTCTCGCTCGTGACGGGCGTGACGAAGGGCATGAAGATCCTCTCGAACTTCAACCTGATCCTGGCCGCGGCGCTGCTGCTGTTCGTGCTCATCGTGGGCCCGACGCAGTTCCTGCTGCGCGACTTCGTGCAGTCGATCGGCAACTACCTGCAGAACGTCGTCGGCCTCTCGTTCAACGTCACCGCCCAGCAGGGCGCGGCGGGCGAGGAGTGGCAGGGCGCCTGGACGACCTTCTACTGGGGCTGGTGGATGAGCTGGGCCCCGTTCGTCGGCATCTTCATCGCCCGCATCTCGAAGGGCCGCACGGTCCGGCAGTTCGTCATGGGCGTGCTGCTCGTGCCGACCACCCTCACGTTCCTCTGGTTCGCGGTGCTCGGCGGCGCGGCGATCCACCAGCAGACGGACGGCGCCGGCGGCCTCATCGGCGCCGACGGCTCGGTCGACATCGAGGGCTCGCTGTTCGCCCTCCTGGGCGGCCTGCCCGCCGGCACCGTGCTCACCTTCGGGGCGATCCTGCTCATCGGCGTGTTCTTCGTCACCTCGTCCGACTCGGGCTCGCTCGTGATGGCGATGATCGCCTCGGGCGGCGACATCGAGCCCAAGAACTGGATGCGCGTGTTCTTCGCCCTCGTGGCGGCGCTCCTCGCCGTGGCCCTGCTGCTCACCGGCGGGCTCGACGCCCTCAAGACGGCGGCCATCACGACGGCCCTGCCCTTCAGCATCGTGCTGCTGCTGACCTGTTGGTCGACGATCATCGCGTTCAGCCGCGAGCGCCGCGCCTACGACAAGGCCGAGCGCGACGTCCTGCTCGAGCACGTGGGCCAGTACTACGGCCTCGAGGTCGAGGCGCCCACCGAGCGGGGCGGCCTGCTCGGCGCGCTGCCGCGGCCGTTCGCGGCGGTCAGGAGGCGCGTCCTCGGCCCCCGGGGCCAGGTCGCCACGCCCGCGACCCCGCCCGCCACGGGCCCGGTCCTGCTCACGTCGCCCGAGGCCGTGTCCACCGACCCGGCCATCGACGGCCGGCTCGACGACCTCGACGTGACCGCCACGGGCACGACCGGCACCGACGGCTCGGCGACCGACGGGACGGACGGCACCCGCACCTCCTGACCCGTCGTGCGCGCCCTCGCGGCGCACCCCTGAGAGGCACCCCGTCCCGGCGGGGTGCCTCTCGCACGTCGCTGGCCGGTGCGCGGGCGGGCACGGGCACGGGCACGGGCACGGGCACGGGCACGGGACCACCCGGCACGGTCGTGTCAAGCCCGGGCACGACGTGCGCGGCGGGCCTACCGTCGCGGGCCGCAGCGGTGCCACCGGGGCGCCACCGAAGGGCAGGACCGCATGGACCGCGACACGACCACCCCCGCGCCGGGCGGGGCGAGCCCCGCGGGGACCACCGCGCCGGGCGGCACCAAGCTGAAGCGGGCCATCACGGGGCCACTGCTGTTCCTGTTCATCCTCGGCGACGTGCTCGGCGCCGGCATCTACGCCCTCATGGGCACGCTCTCGGCCGAGGTCGGCGGGGCCCTGTGGGCGCCCCTCCTGCTCGCGCTGCTGCTCGCGCTGCTCACGGCGGGCTCGTACGCCGAGCTCGTCACCAAGTACCCGCAGGCAGGAGGCGCCGCCGTCTTCGCCGAGCGCGCCTTCCGCACCCCCGTCGTGTCGTTCCTGGTCGGCTTCTCGATGCTCGCCGCCGGCGTCGTCAGCGCCGCGGGCCTCGCGCTCGCCTTCGGCGGCGACTACCTGGGCGTGTTCCTCGACGTGCCCCAAGTGCTCGCCGCGATCGTGTTCCTCGCCCTCGTCGCGCTGCTCAACGCCCGTGGCATCACCGAGTCGCTGCGCAGCAACGTCGTCATGACCGTGATCGAGGTCAGCGGCCTCGTGATCGTGGTCGTCGTCGTGGCCGTCCTGCTCGGCGGCGGGGGCGGCGACGTCTCGCGCGTCGGCGAGTTCCGCGAGGGCACCTCGCCCGCGATCGCCACGCTCGGCGCCGCGATCATCGCCTACTACTCGTTCGTCGGCTTCGAGACCAGCGCCAACGTCGCCGAGGAGATCGACCAGCCCAGCAAGGTCTACCCCAAGGCCCTCTTCGGCTCGTTGGCCGCCGCCGGCGTCGTCTACGTGCTCGTCGCGCTCGCCAGCTCCATCGCCCTGCCCGCCGCGGAGCTGTCCGACAGCAGCGGTCCCCTGCTCGACGTCGTCGCCGCGTCCGGCGTCGGGATCCCCGGGTGGCTGTTCAGCCTCATCGCCCTCGTCGCCGTCGCGAACGGCGCCCTGCTCACGATGATCATGGCGAGCCGCGTGACGTACGGCATGGCCGAGCAGGGCCTCCTGCCGGCCGTCCTCGGGAGGGTCCTGCCGAACCGCCGCACGCCGTGGGTCGCGATCGCCGTCACGACGCTCGTCGCCATGGTGCTCACCCTGGTCGGCGACCTCGCCACGCTCGCCTCGACCGTCGTGCTCCTGCTGCTCTTCGTGTTCATCAGCACCAACGTCGCCGTGCTCGTGCTGCGTCGCGACCGGGTCGAGCACGACCACTTCAGGGTCTGGACGGCCGTGCCGGTGCTGGGCGTCGCCTCCTGCGTGCTGCTGCTCACCCAGCAGGACGCCCAGGTGTGGCTGTTCGGCGCGGTGCTGCTCGCCGTGGGCGCGCTGCTGTTCCTCGCCACGCGCCTCGGGCGTCGCAGCCGCGCCGGGCACGAGGACGACGTCGCCGTGCAGGAGCGGACCGGGCGCTAGCGTGGTCCCCATGACCGGGGAGACCTCACTGCAGTCGCTCGTCGACGGAGCCGTCGTGCTGTCCACCGAGCAGCAGGCGCACGTCGCCCGCCTGCTCGGCCAGCGCTCGTGGCAGTTCGACGCCCTGCGCTCGACGCTGACCTTCTCGGGCCAGGGCCTCGAGCCGATCGTGGCGCGCGCCCACTTCGTCGGATCGGCCGCGCCCGGCCCGGCGACGTGGCTGTGGGCCTGGCAGAACCTCAACGGCTACCCGGAGGCCACCATCGCGCTGGCCGAGCGGGTCCGGCAGGTGGGCGAGCAGTACGGCGTCGACGAGCTCACCCGCGCCGAGATCCCGCTCGACCCCACGCTGCCCGAGCGGCTCGTCCTCGCCGCCGCGTACCTCACGGGCGTCTACCCGCACTGGTCCGGGCCCGTGGCGGGCGGCACCAGGGCTCTGCTGCTCATGGAGCACCCGCTGTTCGTCCTGCCCGCCCCGACGCGCGCCAGCGCGCTCGGGTCCGTCGGCGACGCCCTGGCCTCCGGGCTCGTCGTCGACCACCGGCACGCCGTCGCCTCCTACGCCCGGGTGCGCGGCGTCACGACGCACGAGGTCGCCCCCGACGTGCTGCAGCTCGCCCTGGCGGACGGCCCCGGCTGGGTGCGGTTCGACCACCTCGGCCGCGTCGTCGCCCTCGACGGCTGAGCCGGGCCGGCTGCCCCCTCTCCCGGAGGGTGTCCACGACACGCGGGTGGCGCCTCCTGCCGCCCGCCGGTCGTGGACACCGTCGACCGGACGGCGTCCACGACGGGCCGGTCCCGCTCTCGTGCACCCG
>Ga0265780_10006415_pt1 | contig 14603 bp, 10 predicted proteins | sample P1T30metagenome_FD_192432 | JGI IMG/M metagenome (GOLD analysis project Ga0265780, IMG submission 192432) | Plant litter microbial communities from East Loma Ridge, Irvine, California - P1 T30 | ecosystem: Environmental > Terrestrial > Plant litter > Unclassified | place: USA: California... | reverse complement strand
GAAATCTGCCGAGCCCGCTGATACCGGAACATTTTCGGCTGTATCTTCTGAATCATCTTCTGAACAGGCAGCCAGGCTGATGCTTAAAGAAGCAAAAACAAGCCATTTTAAATTTTTTATCATGATGTATCTTTTTAGTATTAGCTATTTTATTACGGATTGATAATCCAAGAAACTAAATATTGCTGTCCGATCCTTCCGGCACCAATTACTTGCAAATAGTCGTTTCAGAAAAGGTTTGAAGCACTTACTTTGAAAACGGATTTAATCGCAGGAATCGCATAATTTACCTGTGCATCAAAAACCGTTACTGATGGAATAATTCCGTCAGCGAAAGAAGATTGCCATAAATATTCATCGCTCCATCTTACATTGAAATTAAATCCGAAGTTTTCAAAAAGTTTCTGGTTACCGATAGAACCTTTGATTCTGTGTTTTGGCGTATTAAAACCTGCAATAAATGCCGGATCTTTTGCCTGGTCGAAGTCAAAATCTGAATAGTTGTAGTTTGCGCCAACTTCAAAATTTCCAAAGAATTTTTTAGACAATCCAAGACCTACCCCAAAAGAAGTTACATCTTCAGTTGTGTTGGTGTATACTTGATATACTCTTCTGTCGCCATTTGCCAGAGCTTGGAGTCCTAGTAAGACTGCAGGGTTTGAAAGATCGGTTCCTACAGTTCCGTAGTAAGGCTTGATTACTCTTGACGTACTCATGAAATCATTGTAGATGTTATAATAGGCATTAGCGTCAACTGAAAGCCCGTCTTCAAAATTGGCTTTGTATCCAACTTCAAATGCTTTGACCTGTTCTGGTTTAACCAATTTTACTTGCGTAATCTGCAAATCGGCTGGATTTTGAGATAGTGCGAATGCAGAAGCAGAAGGAACAGTATAAACGTCAGCATTATAAGCATCTCTTCCTGATAAAGCTACCGTAAAAGGTTCGTCTACCGGAACTCCCAGAAGAATTTTTCCAGCTGCACTCACTGGCATATTTTCTGTGTAGCGGTCTAAATTGTCTTCCGCAGATCCTACCAAAGCAAACGGCCCTAAGTCGAGACCGATATATTGATCTTGTGTCGTTGGGTTTCTGAAACCAGTTTGGAATGAAACTCTAAAATTGTGGTTTTTTCTTTCTCCAGCAGAATATACTAATGAAATTCTAGGTGAAACTTGTCCGTCAAAATTCTGTGATTTGTCATAGCGAACAGACCCTGTGAATTTTAATTTATCTTCCATGAATTTTTTCTGAATCTGGGTGTAAATTCCATATTCATCATAGCTGATCGGTCCGTCATAATCAGTGAAGATAGTTCCTTCAGAATTCAATCTGTAGTTTCTGAAAGACCCACCTACTTGTACTTCTGCAAAATCAGTCAACTCCTTAAAGTTATAGTTGGCATCGGCATGGTATAATTTTGACTGGTCAATAAATTTAGCTCCAGATCTCAAATCCGGATTTTGGATTACTGTTGCCAAAGCATTTTTAAACTCTGGCGAACCCGGTAAAAAGCGTGCAGAACCAGTTGGTGCCGTTGCAAATTGTGGTAAATTTAAAGCAGATAATGCCGGGTCTAAAATGTTATAATCTGCATATTGTCTACCAATTGAAGCTTGTTGTTGCGTCGTGGTAGCGATACCAGTAGCTCCTGCCAATTGAAAAGCAGTAGCATAATTTGTAAACCATTCCTGGTCAGACTTTGCCAGCCTGTTCACATTCCATCCTGCAAAACGCATATCATAGGAATCTCCTGCATTTTCAGTCGTCATGTAGCCTCTTAAGAAAAAGTTTCTGTTTTTAAACTCAACTTTTGTCTGCTGCATGATGAAATTCTCAAGCCTGTAACGGTTTGCTCCTTGATAAATGGTATTTCCCATTCCTAATTTATGTTGCAAAATGATTTCAAAATCATCGGCCATTGGTCTGATATGCGCTGAGAAATCGGCTTTCACGCTTTCGATCGAATTGTCATTCAAATCTTGTTCATAATATCCGGTTCTGCTGACTTGCCCGACATTAGGAATAAATGTTGTTACCTCGTCACCATAAATGTTCAGTCCGTCATAGTTTTGATTCGCTTGATGGCCAACGCCTCCGTTTGTCATGCTTCTTTCGTCGCCGGCAATCCATTCTGTGGCTCTCAAATAAGTGAAGTTGGCCTTCATGGCAAAGTAGTCGCTGAATTTTTTTGCGCCACGAATTCCTACGTCCCAATAATCTTTATCTCCAGCCAGTTTCTGGTTGGTTTTTCCATATCTTCCATAAAAGCTGATTCCTTCATAATCAAACGGGCTTTTGCTGTTCATGAATAGAATTCCGTTGAACGCATTGGCACCATATAAAGCCGAAGAGGCTCCTGGCAATAACTCAACGCTTTGAACATCTAATTCTGAAAGACCGATCAGGTTTCCTAAAACGAAATTCAATGCTGGCGAAGAGTTATCCATCCCATCCACGAGCTGCATGAATCGGGTGTTGGCAACAGTTGCAAAACCTCGCGTATTTATTGACTTGAAAGAAAGGCTTGACGTATTGAAATGCACTTCTTTCAAGTTTTCAAGACCGTCATAAAAAGTAGCCGAAGAGGTGTTTTTTACCTCTTTGATACCCATTCTTTCGATAGTAACGGGAGATTCAAGAATTCTTTCTGGTGTTCTTGAAGCTGATACTACGATTTCATCAAGATTGATATCTTCCGCTAGAAGCTGGACGCTTACCGATTGTGAATTATTGCTTATTTCAATCGATTGCGAAGCGTGGCCAACGCTTGAAACTTGAAGTGTAAAAGGAGGCTGTTTTTTGGGCTTTAAACTAAATTTTCCTGCAGCATCAGTAGTTGTAGCTGTAGATTCGCCGGCAACTTTGATGCTTGCTCCAGATAGGGGCTGGTTGTTCTCATCTGTGATAGTTCCTGAAATGGTGTTTTGCGCGAATGAAACACTGCAGAACAGCAAGGACAGAATAATTAGATACGCTCTCATTTGTTAGATTTGTTGGTTTACAAAAGCCAAAGTACAAATTAATTTGACATTAATAAAAAAAGTCGGAAATTTTACCGCAATTATTACTAATTATAGTTAATTTTTATCAAATATCTATAGTGTCATTAAAGTATCTTCAGCAAAATAGATGTTATGCATGCATATTATGCAATAGTGCGAGCATAAAAAAAGCGAGAAACAGTTCTCGCTTTTTTTTATTTTGTAATATTATGCTTACTCAACCGTAACCGACTTTGCTAAGTTTCTAGGCTGATCGACGTTGCATTCTCTCATCACGGCAATGTGATACGACAAAAGCTGTAATGGAATTGTAGACAATAGAGGCGTCAGTGCCTCGGCAGTGTCTGGAATCTCAATCACGTGATCGGCTAAATCGCGCACTTGGGTATCGCCTTTTGTTACAATTGCAATGATTTTTCCGCTACGAGACTTGATTTCTTGAATATTGCTGACAACCTTGTCATAATGACCTTGTTTTGGAGCAATTACAATTACGGGCATCTTGTCATCAATCAATGCTATTGGTCCGTGCTTCATTTCAGCTGCCGGGTACCCTTCTGCATGAATATAAGAAATCTCTTTTAGCTTCAAAGCGCCCTCAAGAGCTACTGGAAAATTATATCCTCTGCCTAAGTAAAGGCAATTTGGAGCATCTTTGTAAATGGCAGCAATGGTTTTTGCCATGTCATTTGTCTGCAAAGCTTCGGCAACTTTTTCAGGAATTGCTTCTAATTCTTGCAGATATCTGTGGTAATCTGAATTTGACATTGTTCCTTTTGCTTTTGCAAGACGTAAAGAAATAAGAGTCAGAATGGTGATTTGTGTCGTAAATGCTTTTGTTGAAGCTACGCCAATTTCTGGACCTGCATGAGTGTAAGCTCCTGCATGCGTTTCTCTTGAAATAGAAGAACCCACTACGTTGCAAACTCCAAATACAAAGGCGCCTCTTTCTTTTGCCAATTTTATTGCGGCCAAAGTATCTGCGGTTTCTCCTGATTGAGAGATGGCAATTACAATATCTTTTGGTCCGATGATCGGATTTCTGTATCTAAATTCAGAAGCATATTCTACCTCTACCGGAATTCTTGCGAATTCTTCAAAGATATATTCTGCCACTAAGCCGGCGTGCCATGAGGTGCCACAAGCTACAATGATGATTCTTTCGGCATTCAAGAATTTCTCTAGGTTGTCTTCGATTCCAGCCATCTGGATAATTCCTTTGTTGGCTAAAAGTCTTCCTCTGTAAGTGTCTCTGATTACGCTTGGCTGCTCGTAAATTTCTTTAAGCATGAAATGTTCGTAACCGCCTTTTTCAATCTGCTCCAAATTCATCTGAAGTTCTTGAACATAATGATCTACCAGCGAGTCGTCTTTAATTTTTCGAACCTTGATCGATTTATTTCTTCTGATGATTGCCATTTCTTCATCTTCTAAATAAATAGCGTTTGATGTATATTCAATAAATGGAGAAGCATCTGAAGCGATGAAATATTCGTCTTCACCAATTCCGATGGCAAGCGGGCTACCAAGTCGTGCGGCAACAATTTCGCCTGGTTTTTGAACATCAAAAACAGCGATTGCATAAGCTCCGACTACTTGGTTTAATGCGATTTGAACTGCTTTTCCAAGTTTTAAATCGTCTTTTTTCTGAACATCTTCGATAAGATTGATCAAAACTTCGGTATCCGTATCTGATTTGAAAGTATAGCCTCTCTTGATTAATTCTTTTTTCAGCGGCTCATAGTTTTCAATGATCCCGTTGTGGATGATTGCAAGCCTTCCCGAATTTGAAAGGTGCGGGTGTGAATTTACATCATTCGGAACTCCGTGTGTTGCCCATCTGGTGTGGCCAATTCCAACGGTTCCGGTTGTTGAGATTTCTTTAGATTTTTCTTCAAGGTCAGAAACTTTGCCTTTTGTTTTGGCAACTTTCATCGTCTCGCCATCAAACAGCATGATTCCGGCACTGTCGTAACCTCTGTATTCTAATCTTTTTAATCCTTTGATAATTATAGGATAGGCCTCTCTATTACCGATGTAACCAACAATTCCACACATATTTATTATTTTTTATTAGTTAGGCTTAGTATAATATATTTGCAATTTCAATCTTTTTTCAACCGGCACCGAAGGATTGCTTCCGTAGAGAATAGTTCCTAGAGGGCTTAATACAGAAGAAACGGGAACTCTTGAAAATTGTGCCGAAGGAGTTTTAAGATTGGCATAGGTAATAAGACCAATGTTTTCTGTTACTGCAAGACCCAATCTCACATTTGTTGAATCTTTGAACAAGACATTTTTGATGTGCTCTGTAATTCTGATTTTATATTCTGTAGCTTTTCTTGAAGCGTCTCCTGATGAACCAGATAATTTGGCAATTCCTCCATATAAGACTTTGCCGTATTTTGGCTTGGCGCCATTTGTAGAGCTGTCAAAATAATAATCGACCACCGGTGAATTATTTTTTGCGTCGTACAAATAGATCCTATTCGGATCGATAGTTTGAGCCATATCGGTTTGATCTACTGAAAACACAAGATTTGCTTCGTTGACAAGCCAGTTTTTTGAAATGACGTTGTTTCTGATCTCATCCAATAAAAGGGAATTCTCGCCTCCAAATAAATCAATATATGCAATTGAGCCATTTCCTCCTTTTAAATAAATATTCTGCGGATCGGTAAAATTCTCATAAGCCGCACTTGCTGTTGTAGACGTATGTTCTAAAAGGCTGACCGTGTTTCCTGTCAATCCTAAAACTAATGATTTGTCAACAGGGTCAACTGCACTATCTGTTCCAGGAGTATCCTTATATTTGATCGTAATGGTACCTTGTGCAAAATTCAGCATGGCCATTGACCCGTTGCCTCCAACTTCTTCTACGTTGAAATACAATCCTCTGAAATAATTTTTAAAGGCGTTGCTGTTCGCTAGGTTCGAAGCATCTGTCGTGAAAATTTTATTGTAAAAAAAGGCTTTGTTCAAGTCTAATTTCATTCCTGGTGCAGATCTCACATCGTCAGTGTCATCATCAGGATCTCCTTCATCAACCAGTTCTGCTGGGCTGAATGCAAACCCTGTATTTTGTGAAGGAGCAGTAGCATCATTTAGCCATGGACCTTTTGCACTTTCAAACATCGGATTTTGATCGCTATAGAATTTTTGTGCGGTCTGAAAATCTCCTGACGGATCAAGATCTCTCAAATAATATCCGTTCTCATAAATTTTTAGGTTGATCTTATTCTCCAGGTTTCCATACACAGAATCAAGTTCATAGATATTTTCAGCGTCACCATCAGTATTTTGCTTTGTTTCGACGAAGGTGCTATAATAAGGTATGTTTAAAACAACCGACTCAATTCGAGCCAGGGTCACATTGTTAAATTTTGGAGCTGCAACTTTTAAATCAACTTGCGTCACAAAGTTGGCAGTCGTCTTGCCAAAAGCACCATTGTTGAAAACGCCAAGCGGATTCACAGGAAGATTATTTGACTGCACCGCGCCCGTTTTTTGCGACATTGAATTTACGTCATAATTGTCAGCTTCCAGACCAAAATGGTCATCACCCACGATATCGGTTCCAATGGTAGTAAATTCAGTATCGCATGAAATAAGAAAGACCGCGCCAAATAAAAGCGCCGAGGCCTTTCTAAAAAATGAATTAGTAAGCATATTTAATTTATGTTTTTTATAAAACTTGATTTTTATAGAAATTAGTATAAGCTTCTGCAAACTTATCTTTCGCGGCGAAAGGTAGAAAAGGTTTTCCCGATGATTCTATAAATTTTGTTAAACTTGGAGACAGGTCGTGAGACGCAACAATCACAGCGTCAGACTGCATCACTGAAGCTTTCATGATGTTTTCATAGTTGGGTTCTGCCAAGGCATCAATTGCGTCAGCAGGAATTCCGTCAAAAGCAACTTTTTTCATCATGTCCATATCAAGATTTCCGTCAAAGCCTTGGCTGTAGACAGATGTTACGATCTTCGTTTCAGAAAATAAAGCTTCATCCTTGTAGTAGTGCTTCATGTAAATCGGCAACATGGCAGCAAGCCAGCCGTGGACATGAATGATATCTGGAACCCAGTTTAATTTTTTTACCGTTTCAACAACGCCTTTGGCAAAAAAGATTGCTCTTTCATCATTGTCTGGATAAAGAACACCTTCTTCATCAGTGAAGGTGGCCTTGCGCTTGAAATATTCGTCGTTGTCTATAAAATAAACCTGAATTCGTTCTTTTGGTATGGAAGCTACTTTGATAATCAGCGGCATATCAAGATCATTTACGACTAAATTCATTCCTGAAAGTCGAATTACCTCATGCAATTGATGTCTTCTTTCATTGATATTTCCGTATCTGGGCATGAAAATTCTAATTTGTCCGCCTTGGTCATTGATCATTTTTGGCACATCATAAGACATGTTAGAAACCTCATTTTCAGCCAAGTAAGGCACAACCTCAGATGATACATACAATATCCTCTTATCCTCCATAATTATTTTTAACTTTATTAATTGCTTGTAAAAACATGCAAAATTACGAAAATTTATGCTATTAGTAACTAAAATAGTAAGTTTGCATTCAATTTAATCTAAATTAGATGCTCATTTTCAATAAACAGGCCGAATTAAAAAAGCACTTAGAGTCTATTTCAAATGCAACTACCACAGTCGGTTTTGTTCCCACAATGGGTGCGCTCCACCAAGGGCATTTGTCTTTGATTGCCAACTCAATGACAGAAAATCAGGTCACGGTTGTCAGCATTTTTGTCAACCCAACGCAATTCAACAACGCAGAAGATCTAGAAAAATACCCAAGGACTTTAGATTCAGACGTCGTAAAAATTGAATCAGTAAGTGCCGACGTCATTGTTTTTGCACCAAGCGTAGAAGATATTTACGAAGGAAACACGGTCTCAAAAGCATTCGATTTTGACGGACTGGAAAACCAGATGGAAGGAAAACACCGCCCAGGTCATTTTGATGGCGTAGGAACAATTGTCAAAAGGCTTTTTGAAATCGTAAACCCGACTAATGCTTATTTCGGCGAGAAAGATTTTCAGCAACTGCAAATCGTTAAAAAGATGGCTGAAAAGGCAAATTTAACGGTCAAAGTCATCGGCTGTCCCATTTTTAGAGAAGAAAACGGATTGGCAATGAGTTCAAGAAACGAGCGCCTGTCTGAAGAAGAAAGAGAAAAAGCAGCGCTGATTTACTTGATATTAAAGTCGGCCAGAGAGCAATTTGGCACGAAAACTGTACAAGAAATTACCGATTCAGTTACCGCCGCTTTTGAACAGTATCCTGATTTTAAGCTAGAGTATTTTGAAATCGCCGACGAAGAAAATCTAATAGCACCACAAACAATTGACCAGGATAAAAAATACCGCGCCTTCATTGCCGTTTTTGTCAGCAACATTCGATTGATAGATAATATTTCATTGAACTAAAAATTAATTACCTTTGCCGCATGCAAATTCAAGTTGTCAAATCCAAGATTCACCGCGTGACGGTAACTGGAGCAGATTTAAATTATATCGGAAGTATCACGATTGACGAAGCATTGATGGAAGCTTCAAATATAGTAGAAGGTGAAAAAGTTTCTATTGTAAACATCAACAATGGCGCGCGTTTGGAGACTTATGCCATCAAGGGAAATAGAAATAGCGGGGACATTACTTTAAACGGACCTGCCGCACGAATGGTTCAGAAAGGCGACATCATCATCATCATTTCGTATGGAATTTTAGATTTTGAAGAAGCAAAATCGTTCAAGCCGACGCTAGTTTTTCCAAATGAAAAAGACAATACGCTAACCTAGATTCTTTTGAAAAAAAAAATAAGTAAAACGCTATCCATATTGCTCCCAATTTTATTGGGAGTTTTTTTGACTATTTATGCCTACAATTCGTTCACGCCTGAACAATTAGAGGAAATGAAGAGTTATTTCAGAAATGCCGATTATACGTATGTGGGGATTGCGCTTTTATTTGGCCTGATCAGCCATTCTGCACGAGCTTATCGCTGGAAGTTTATGCTTGAGCAAATGGGTTACAACTCTCCATTCAAAAATAATTTCATGGCCGTTTGGATTAGCTATTTCATGAACATGACTATTCCAAGATCGGGCGAAGTTTCACGAGCGCTTGTCTTGAAGAAATACGAAGATGTTCCGTTTGACAAGGCTTTTGGGAGCATAATTGCAGAACGTGTCGTCGATTTAATTATTCTTTTGATCTTCATCGGGGTTGCAGTCTTATTGCAATTTGATGTCTTACAAACCTTTCTTTTAGACAAGATTCCGTTTGATAAATTACTTTTATACGGAGCTGTTTCGCTGGCCTTATTTTTAGCGGCTATCTTACTTTTCGTCTATTCCAAATCAAAATGGATCTTGATGATCAAGTCAAAAATTTCTGGCTTGACAGAAGGCGTCTTGAGCATCTGGAAGATGGAGAAAAAATGGGCGTTCCTATTCCACACGATCGTTATTTGGGTATGTTATGTGCTGACATTTTATGCGGCTACTTTTGCCCTTCAAGAAACCAGTGACATCAGTTTTGGCGTGGTAGTTACTGCCTTTGTCGTGGGAAGTTTAGCCATATCTTTTTCTAATGGCGGTTTTGGCGTATTTCCCGTTGTCGTGGCAGGAATTTTAGCATTGTACGGCGTTTCAAAAGAAGCAGGGACTGCGTTTGGCTGGATTATCTGGACTTCGCAAACGGTACAGATTATCATTCTCGGAGGCTTGTCATTTTTACTGCTTCCCATCTTGAATAGAAAAAAATAAATTCTTATCTTGCTTCGGTTTTAGAAGAATATCTTCTAGATTTCAACAACTTAACTAAAGACGAACAAGCCATGAAGAATTTTCTCCTATTGTTATTTTTTACTTTCTCATTGCCATTATTTGCTCAAAAAACGGTCGAAGAGGTACAGTCTAAAAAATTAAATGGTACCCGACAAATTACCATTTCGTTGCCTTCTTCGTATGAAAAAGAACCCGACAGAAAATTCCCGTTGCTTTTTTTATTAGATGGCGAATACCTTTTTGATGCTTTTTCTGGTGCGTTGTCCTATGCCAATTATTGGTATGATTTGCCACAGGTGATAATCGTTGGGATCAATCAAAATGCCAACGGCGAGCGCTTCATAGACAGCCAATTTAATCCAGAAACTGGAGTTCCAGAAGAAGGCGGTGCCAAATTTTATGATTTTATCGCTACAGAATTGATTCCCGCCTTAGAAAAAAATTATAGAATCGCGCCATTTAAAATTATTGCGGGACACGATACGACTGCTGGATTTTTAAATTTTTTCTTATATAAAGACAAGCCACTTTTTAATGCCTATATTTCGCTGAGTCCCGAACTCGCACCAGAAATGGAAACTAGAATCGCAGACCGCCTTTCGTTATTCGAGCAGCCTATCTTTTATTATCAGGCGACAGCTGACGGCGATTTGAAAAAAATGTCGAAAAGAATTCAAGAGCTGGACCAGAATATCAAGGCAAAACTAAATCCAAAATTGAGCTACCGCTTTGATGATTTCAAAGGAGCTTCGCATTATTCGCTGGTTTTAAATGCTATTCCGAATGCTTTGTATCAAATTTTTGGAGCCTATCAGCCCATTTCTACAGCCGAATTCCAAGATAAGATCGCAACGCTTCCTAGTGGCTATGTGGATTATTTGAAAAATAAATATGATGTCGTAGAAAAATCACTTGCCATTAAGATGCCGGTACGAATCAATGATTTCAAAGCAATAGAAGCTGCCATCTTAAAAAATAAGGCATTTCCTGAATTCCAGCAGCTTTCTGACCTGGCCAAAAAAAATTATCCAAAATCAATGCTTGCCGACTATGAACAGGGCATGTTTTATGAACATACTTTAGATTACAAGAAAGCAGCAAAATCTTATATGAATGCTTTTGCAAAAAATGAAATTGGCGACCTGACCAAAGACATGATGCTTGAAAAAGCAGAAGCAATGAAGACGAAATAACTATATGTCAAAAGTAAAAACAACTTTTTTTTGCCAGAACTGTGGTGCACAATATTCAAAATGGCAGGGACAATGCAACTCTTGCAAAGAATGGAACACCATTGCTGAAGAAATTATCCAAAAGGAAGAGAAAAAAGATTGGAAGTCGGCCACATCGCCTGATTCAAAAAGAGTCACAAAACCGCTGAAGATTCACGAAATTGACAGTGCCGAAGAAATCAGGATGGATACCCGCGACGGCGAATTGAACCGGGTTTTGGGTGGCGGAATTGTCCCCGGATCTTTGATACTTTTAGGAGGCGAACCGGGAATTGGAAAAAGCACGCTTTTACTTCAAATTTCGTTAAAATTGCCTTACCGGACGCTGTATGTTTCTGGCGAAGAAAGCCAGAAGCAGATTAAAATGCGGGCCGAAAGAATCAATCCGCTGAGCGACAACTGCTATATTTTAACCGAAACAAAGACCCAAAATATCTTCAAGCAGATTGAAGCGATCGAACCTGAAATCGTGATTATCGATTCGATTCAAACGCTTCATACTGATTATATCGAATCGTCAGCGGGAAGCATTTCCCAAATTAGAGAAACCACGGCTGAACTGATAAAATTTGCCAAAGAAACTAATATTCCCGTGATTCTAATTGGGCATATTACCAAAGACGGCACCATTGCAGGTCCAAAAATTCTAGAACACATGGTGGATACTGTCCTTCAATTTGAGGGCGATAGAAATCATATCTACAGAATTTTGCGTTCGCTTAAGAACCGATTTGGCTCCACTGCCGAACTAGGAATTTATGAAATGCAGGGAACCGGCTTGAGGGAAGTTTCAAATCCGTCAGAAATTTTAATTTCCCATAAAGAAGAAGAACTCTCAGGAACCGCAATAGCCACCACGATGGAAGGAATGCGACCGATTATGATTGAAATTCAAGCGCTTGTTTCGACTGCAGTTTATGGAACGCCTCAGCGAAGCACCACGGGCTATAATGCAAAAAGGCTGAACATGATTTTGGCTGTTCTTGAAAAAAGGGCGGGTTTCAGGCTGGGTGCCAAAGACGTTTTTTTGAATATCACCGGAGGCATTTCTGTGGATGATCCCGCGATTGATCTGGCCGTTGTAGCTTCGATTCTTTCTTCAAACGAAGATATTCCTGTTGGGAAGGATTTTTGTTTTGCCGGCGAAGTCGGACTTTCGGGAGAAATTCGCCCTGTCAATAGGGTTGATCAAAGAATTCAAGAAGCTGAAAAACTAGGCTTTTCGACCATTTTTGTTTCCAAGTATAATAAAATCACCTTGAAAAATACCTTTATAAAAATCAGATTGGTTTCTAAAATTGAAGATGTCGCTGCAGAATTGTTTGGGTAAAATCTCTGTTAATTACAGCGATTGAACGTCGATTTTTGCTTTATTCTTTTATATTTGTCTTTACTAACTACTGAAATTCTTAAATGAGAACTACTAAACAAAAAGCAATTCTCGCTGCCAAAATTGCAGGCGTGCTTTTTGTGCTTTTCATAGGCACATTTTTTATCTTCAGAAATTCTATTCTTGAAAAAGCGATTGAAAAAGTTACCAGTAAAATGGAAACGGATTACAACAGCAAATTTTCAATTAAAAAAGCATCTTTTGAAGGTTTTTCAGGCGTTGCTTTAGAAAATGTATTGCTGGTCCCAAAAAATGCAGACACCCTTTTGAGCGTAAAAAGCATCAAGACGAATGTGAATTTTTGGAAGCTTTTAACGGGCGACGTGCAACTCGGTACGCTGTATATGAAAAATGGATTTGTGCAATTGGTCAAAAATCAAAATGGGCGAAACTTTGATGCCTTCTTGAAAAAAGAAACTCCCGAAGACACGACCAGCACTGATGTTAATTATGCTGAAAAAGCCTATCGAATGTTGAACCAGGCTTTAAATCTAGTTCCGACCGACATGGACTTGGAGAATGTTTCGCTTCGTATGGACGACATGGGCAGAAAGGTAAAACTTGATCTTAAAAAGTTGAGGCTTGTCGATAAAGAACTCGAGACTTCGATTGGCGTTACTGCTGACGATTTTCAGCAAACCTGGAAAATCAAGGGTTTTGCCGATCCGCGAAACAAGCAGACGGATCTTCGATTCTTTAACGTCGACACCGGAAAGATCAAAATTCCTTACATAGACAAGCGTTTCAACCTTCAGGCCGGTTTTGACTCCATTCGGTTGAACATTAAAAATATTGACATGGACGGCGATGAACTCCACATTGACGGTTCTTCGTCTATCGTAAATTTTAGTGTCAACCATCCCAAGATCGCCAAAAAGGATGTCGTCATAAAAAAAGCGCATTTCGATTATAATTTCGTGTTTGGAGAAGATTTTATTGCCATTGACAGCACGTCTTCGGTGACTTTGAACAAGATGAAATTTTCTCCGTATGTATTTTACCAAAAGACACAAGAAGACAAAAACCAGATTTATGCCTTGAAGGTAAAAATTCCGAAAATGAAGGCGCAGGATTTCATCGTTTCGCTTCCGGAAGGCTTGTTTACCAATTTTGTAGGCATGGAAGCGGAAGGGAATTTTAGCTACAATCTTGAATTTTTGTACAATAAAAACAAGCCCCGAGAATTGGTTTTCGATAGTAATTTCAAGAAAGAAAATCTAAAGATAATCAAATATGGCGAAGCCGATTTGAACAAGCTGAATACAGGATTTACCTACCGCGCGATAATCAACGGCATCCGCCAGAGGCCAGTGGAAGTGAATTCATCTAATCCAAATTTTACACCGCTTAGTGAAATTTCTCCGTACTTGAGAAAAGCCGTTCTGACGTCAGAAGACCCGTCTTATTTTTCGCATAGGGGTTTTATCAATGAAGCTTTCAAGCAGTCAATCATTAAAAATATCAGGACAAAAAGATTTTCACGAGGCGCGAGTACGATCAGCATGCAGCTCATCAAAAACGTTTTTCTAACCAGGGAAAAGACGCTTTCGCGGAAATTAGAAGAAATTCTGCTGGTTTATATACTTGAAAATAATAGAATTTCAAGCAAGGAAAGAATGCTGGAAGTGTATTTTAACATTATTGAGTGGGGTCCAAATGTCTACGGAATTGGCGAAGCGGCATCTTTTTATTTCGGCAAGCATCCGTCGCAGTTGACCTTGAACGAGTCGCTGTTTTTGGCCAGTATCGTGCCAAGGCCTAGAAGTTTTGCCTGGCAGTTTGACGGGCAAGCCATGTTAAAAGAAACGTATATGAAGCGCAACCACTACATCGCAAATTTAATGCTGAGACGCGGCTTGCTGGAGCCAATCGATACTTTGCAAAAACAATTTCCGGTAGAGATTATCGGCAGGGCGAGGTCGTTTATCAAGATGAAACCACTAGATTCTGTCGCCGTAGACTCATTAAAAGTGGATGAAGAATTTGATTTTTAATAGGAAGGAACACAACCTTGGAAATTATTTTTCAAGGTTTTTTTATGGGCATCCCAACCTTTGTGACTTTTTTAGGCTCTATAACAAAGACGACTTAATTAGAATCTTATGAAAAAAATAATCTTATTCCTGCTGTTTTTCCAAGCAATCGCTTACGCGCAAAAGCCAATTTT
>Ga0265780_10006414_pt1 | contig 14607 bp, 7 predicted proteins | sample P1T30metagenome_FD_192432 | JGI IMG/M metagenome (GOLD analysis project Ga0265780, IMG submission 192432) | Plant litter microbial communities from East Loma Ridge, Irvine, California - P1 T30 | ecosystem: Environmental > Terrestrial > Plant litter > Unclassified | place: USA: California... | reverse complement strand
ACAAATGGGACCCCACGTTGCGGTCCGGAAAGAAGAAAGATAAGGAAAGATGAATGCTCGCGTTTTCGATTTCCTTTTTCTTATTGCTGGTGAGATACCAAGCTTGCTGCAGTTGGAACTCGGGAGCTTTTCCCCAGGGTTCTGCTCTTGCTGTAGGAGATCCTTGTTCCTCCCCTCATTCTTGCCCTGCCCATCTTTTTTTCTTTCACACGCCGTGTTTTTGGGTGTTGTTGAACACACAGGCAGGGAGCAAGGAGCGTTCTTGCTCTGCTTTTCTTCTTTGGGGAGGCGGACGAACGGACGAACCTAGGGAATCGAAATGAAATATGAATTAGCTTGTGGTGGGAGGTTAGCTTCCTGCTGCTTTTCTCTGAAGACGTCGATGTGCTCTTTCCCTTGTTTCTCAGACGTAGTGGCTTCGCTTCGATCGCCTCTTATATTGGTCTAGGTTGCGTTGCATATGTTGTGACCCTTATGTTCTTTTTCAGCATTGGTTGCAAGTGAGATCATCATGTCTTACAAGCGTGGCATCCACGCGAACTTGTGTCACTGTCTCTTTCCGTTTGAAGATTAGCTGTCTGTGCCTACGATCAGTCGCGGAGGTCTAGCAACAATCCAAGTTAAGTCGTTGAAGCCATAGACCATCGTTTCAATCATTCGAGTGTTGTTGTGACGGTCTATGCGTCGAGCAGATCGATACATCTTACCCCAACCCTAACCCGTATTGATGGATCGTCGTCGTCTTCGAGGCACATGGTAATTCGAATATACATGCATTACGCCGCGTAAGCATCTAGCATGTGATATTCTTTAATCTTTCCATAGATTTGGACGTCGATACGGTGGGATCGGCATTCTCATTCATATAAGATAGGGACCAAGCCTGAGAGAGGCACTCTTTCGTTGCTCGTGTAGCCATGAGTGGGTTCGCCATTGAAGCATCGAGTAGCAACGATACCATTGATTCAAGGATTGACGCTCGATTGACTGATGCGGGTGACTTGCTTGTCGTCGTCAAATGTTGGGGATGACGAAACGGTGTGACTGGTGTAGATAGGAAAAGAGTCCGAAAGACGGGGCTTTGGTTTCCGCCGAAACAACCATCGATAGAGGCTGCTGCGAGTCGAAAGGGCGCATCATGATAGTGCCCTACGATGACACAGTTGACAGAGTCTGCCCGACAAGAATCACACTGCTACTCGGCATGAGCGAGCAAACAAACAAAATAAACGAACGAACAACCGAAACGAAACTTTGGGACAGCCAGGCCTGGCCGTGAGCATCTGCGATGTCCACCCCTTTCTTGTGGAGACAAAATCGTTCGCGCGGTGTGGAGTGCGTCTTCGTCCAATCTCTTAGGATGGAAGATGGAAGATTTCCAGAATAATAATAACAAAAGCCTTGCAAGCGACCGATTCCGATGCTTTCACGTTTCCCATCGACCACATCGACGACGTTTGGTATATTTATGGGGTGCAGGGTTCGATAGAGGGGTTGTGATGATGGCATAGTGGGTTTCCGCTCAGCTGAATGATGGGGGAACGACTAAAGTGGGAAGGGTTTTCTGCCGGGTTATCGATCGCATCAAAAGTTCGATGTAAACAAGGAGGAAAACCAGTCTTTGCTTTTTTTTCTCTTTCGCTTAGGGACTTTTTTTTGTTGGTGCCTTGGTTTTTTTTGGTATGAGCTTCCGCGGGTTCTTGTTGCTTGTTGCTTGCGAAGAAGCGCCGTTTGTGACGGGGGCGGTTGTAACCATGCGGCCGGGTGTATTGCCCATCTATCCTTAAGATCGCTTGTATACATGTCCGCATGTATGTGAGCCTTACCAGCGCACAGTCGTAGTCGGGTAGGAAGCTGGTAAGCGAAGTACACCTGCACATGTCTGGCTTGCCATTGTTAGCTTATGGTTCAACACCGAGATGCTGTCCGAATTATCCCATCATCGAAACATCTCACATGCCAGTTGTATAGACTGGCAGAAAAGCCGTTCCGTAAGTGGCGCCATAATGTGATCAACGCTCAGCGTAAGGGTCTTCTTGCTAAACAAATTTTGGTGATCACTACCTCACATTCTGCGCAGGAACTTCACGCGAGAAATGCGCAAATGCACGCTAAAACAGCAAAGCCGGGGTATGGTTGCTGACGACGGCTCAGATACGCAAGGAGATTTCTCGGCGGCTCCTTAGACAAGATGATTCTTGTCCTTTTGCCAGTTGTCTTGCTGACCAGGTTTGGAAGCTCTCAGTGGATCAAAAGACAAGGACAGACAGTAGATTGTCCCAATAATCAATTTGTCCTCCCGGAAAGAGGGAGTCCGTCTGCTGTACGAAACACGTAGTCAGTCCCTTTCTTTGGTATGGTGGGGTCCGGCCGACTCGGCTGAGGCCAACTGTCTGTGAACACCTGGACCCTACGCTGCTGCCTGGACTCAGGAGTCACCGGGAAGTGAATGTCGGATGTGATATAGGATCAGAGCATGAGTCCTACTCCTCCCATGAGCCATCGACACGCACGCGACACGCGGATGCAGGCACGCTCGCCTAGGTACGGTTGGACATGGATTGCGAGTGCAGATATGTGTCGACTTCACACGCCGTGCCTTAGTGTCGGCAGGCAGCCGATGGATCTGGGCGCGGGGCTCCGATGATTGCGATGATTGGGCGAGTCAGAATGCTCTAAAAGGCGATGGACCAGGCGGGCCAGAAGTTTCTTGAGCAAAAGTTCGTCATGAGCTGGAAGGATGGTGAGGCGACTGTGTCAGTTTGCCGTCGCAGTCGCGCCCCTATCCGTCCGTCTGAGTCACAAGCGGACGATGGTAGGTGGTAGTAGTGAGGTTGTGTAGTAGTAGTGTATGCTGTTTACGGGAGTCGTCGTTTGTCTAGCCGCTTGCGAGTCCACTTCTTCCTCTGTCACGTGTATTATTATTCTTTGGGCGGTGAGAAGAGGGCAGGCGAGACGCGCTAGCGCAATGGCGCCAAAGTCTATTCGACTGTCACTCCAGAGTCCAAACTAACTTCTCTCCCACCCCTCGTGTTCCCTCGTCACAACCAATCCTCATCAATCTACCAGAAAACACCTCCTTCATACCATAACCCCCACCAATACCCTCAGAACACATCACTCACTTCGTCGGACAAGATGCCACAGGCGGTCGCTGAGCTCTAAATTCACCGCTGGAAGGGCTGTCAAAGTGGCACTCTTCCAGTCCGGTCTCTGCCCAGCGAACAGGTTTTAATCACTGACAACCAAGTATCATTCGGTTGCTCCAAGCACTCGAACCAAACGCCATCAACCAGATCTCCACCTTTTCAAAAGGTTGTTGTGACTGGCATCAACATCCCAGACTCCGTTTACCCAAGGAGTTACCACCGACGAAGTAACAGACTCGGCCCTATCATAGTGAGGGTGCAGTCGACCACATTAATACAACACCGCAAACAGTTGCCTCGAAGGCGATACTCCGCGACAGTGAAACAAATCCACCCATTGCGTACTCGAGATCATCATTATACGACACTCTCTCCCTCCACCTACCCACCACTCAACACACACAATAGACGCAATGGCGCAACCCAATACATTCATGACCGGTGGTAAGACTACAATGTCTTCACTAGCCGAGTCCAAAGCCTCTGGAAACACCCAAATGATGAGCAACTCGACAAACATCCAACAATCTCGCCCAGCTGCTATCACGAGCAGCGACGAAGAACAAGATAGCGCTGGAGCTGACACCGAGGCCAATGAAGGCCGGGCCTCCGCCGACGACGATGCGGCTGCAGAGGCCCTGTCAGGTGTTGCTAAGCTCACTGTCGAGCCCAACGAACATCTGGCAGGGGAACCCTCATCCGACTCATTACAAGACGATGACATGATGTTCCTAGACGACGTGGAAATGATGGACATGGACATGTCGGCAAGCGGTGGCGCCGAAGACAGCGACGCGAAGTCTCTCGAGGACGACGATGATTACACCGGACTCGACGCAATCAGCGACGACGATGACAGAACCGGTGAAGAGATTGAGAAAGACATGCTCAAGGCTGCCGAGGAAGATCTTAGACAGGAATACCTCGAGACCGAGACTGCGAGGACTATACAAGAGGAGTTCGACTGGTACACAGAAGAACTCAACCAGGCAGGATACGGCAGCCGGAGGCTCAGCGTTGGTAGTGACGGCGATGATCCTTTCGGTCTGGGTGCTCCCTTGAACTTGGACGAAGATCCTTTCCAGGGCGCGCAGCTTTTCGACTCCGAATGGCAGGGCCTCATGGATGACGCCGAGATGAACCTCTGGCGTATGCCCAACGCTGACCGTCCGAGAGAAAACTCATTCCAATCTACCGACCGACCCAAGCGTGTCCGATTCGCAGAAGGTGCACCTCTGTCTCGTAGCTCGAGCCGAAGTAGCTCTGGAAGCAGCGACGATGAGGCTGATGACGCATACCCGGACATCTTCATGGACCAAGACGATCCCAAGATCCAAAGACTTTTGGCTCAAGACCACGGTGATGGAGACTTGAACGGCTATGGCAGCGATGCTGGCTCCGTCTACGATTTCGAAGATGATGCTGATCGCTTTGCCTTCGAGATGGACGAGGAGAGTGACTCAACTGAGGACGAAAGCGACTCCGATTCTGATTGTATGTTTTCCTTTGCAGTTCATTTCACTCCCATACTCAGTACTAATACGCCCGTCAAGTGAGCGACGACAGTGAAGATGATGGTGGCTACGAAACTGAAGAAGAGACTCTCGAGGAGTCGCAAGCCAAGATGCAGGAGGTCTACCGGATGGCACTTCCAACATCCACCGTCAGTGCTCCGGCGACACCTACTAGCAGTAAGCGTACGCCGGCACCCATTGAACGTTCCAACAGCGGCAGCACTGCCTCTGCTTCCAAGTCCAGCAAGTCCAAGAAGGGTCCCAAGGAAGGAACCTTTGTATGCGATCCTACCAAAGCCACTGTCGTTTCCGACTCCACAGGCAGGAAGACTGTCCTGTACATGCCGACCCAACCTCCGGCGAAGAACAAGGCCTTCTGGGATCGTGCAAAGAGTGCTGCCAGTAGCCGCAACACCAGCCCACGTGGGTCGTTGTCCATTGAGCTACCGAACCGTCACGGGAAGGATGATCAGCGCGTCCGTCCTTTCACTGCACAGTCGACACTTTCAACAATGTTTGATGGTAACTTTGACTTTATGCGGCACAATGACATTTCTCCTCCGCCCGTTCGCGTCCGCCCGCAGAGCTCGTACAACCAAGCGCCGAGTGCCTTCACCACGCCAGCTCCGACTGAAATCGGTAGCGACGCTGACGAGGACTACCCTGACTTTGGCATGCTTGTTGATCTTGACCAAGACTCTGACGAAGAGAACGAAGAAGCCTGGTCGGGTGCCGTCACCTCTCCCACAGAGCCTACTTTCCTCTCACGCGGCATGGTAGGTTCATTCCGCCTGAACCAACATCGCGCCAAACAAGAGAGCTCATTGGCGTCGCACCCGGACAGCCGCGCGTCTACATCCGAAGTCAATGCCCTCCAAACCGGACGCCGCGGTGCAGGAAATGCGCCCATCACCCCTGCGCGCAAGAGGAGAATGAGCAAAGACCTGAACCGCACAAACTCCGGTATTAGGAAACCCACAGCACCCGCAATGGCAAGCCCGCTCGCCTCACGCCGTCCTAGGAGTCGCGGCCAGAGTCTGTCCGGCCGTCTCGACCAAACGCTGGCGCCCGGCTTTTCATTCTAAAGATAGCGGCATTGCAACACCGCTATATCACGACCTTGTCACGACACCCAAGGCCAGCGTAACAGGATTTGCGCTGAGTCTCTACGAAGCATCCATTCAAACTTTATCACTAAAAACACACACTATTGACCACCGGCCCAATTGGTGGGCAGCGAGACACACATTGAGTGCCCTGACTCTCCATCAACAACAACCAAAAACACACGATTCACTTCTCAGGGCGATCTTTTACAAAACAAAAAAAGGTCCAAGATGGCGTTGTTCTTTCATTGTCATCCGTCATTTCCAGCGCCCTTGCTGTGCGCGAAGATACCCTCAGCGATTCTGGTTTCATCTGCGAGAAAGGGTGAAAAGTAGTAGAAGTAGTAGATGTCAAGAAGAAGAAAGGAGGAGAGGAATAGTAGTAGACCGAAGAAAATCCAAAAAGTTCATTACATTGCATGTCCGGGTTTCATCACGTCTACGATTACAACATCAGATGCGAGCTTCGAGAGGGGTTCCATCTGTCTTGATGGTAAAGTTGTTAGGACGTGCATGTATCTGCTGTAGTTGCTAGGTTTTCCAATCACCTACTCCTGCCTTTTTCTGAATATTGGCTTCTCGCCTCTGTGCTTCTAACGGGCTCGACGTACAGTAGTTGTCGAGTGGCGGGTACCCCTTTTAGTCATTGAAAGACTGGAGAGACTCGACACCAATCGTTGATTGTTCACTCTGATACGTACTTTTACCTCTACCCTAGGCGGAGGCAGAGGGTATCCCCCCATGAGGTATCCTATAACCAGACAACCAGGTATGGCGGAGACGCAGTTCGATAATAATAACGAATGCCGCTCTTAGTGGTACGCCCCATGCTACAAGATCGAGGACAGAAGGCAGATGAATGCGTTCGGCACCGGATCAGGTCTTGCAAGGTGGGTGAGAGGAGTGACAAGGTAGGTAGGAAGGAAGGATATGGGAGTGTTCTCTTCGGCGGTTGAGAGGGAGTTTTTGGTTCGAACTTTCGGTCGTAATACTGGAGGTCTGGCGTTGCTACGGACGCGAAATGTCTGGTGCGGCGAAGATGATCGACAATTTGCAAGTTGTAGCGTTTCTTTCAGTGGCAGTGGATATTTATTGGGGAGTAGAAGGTAGGCAGCATTCTTGTCGATTCCGAGTCCGTGTGGTGAGAAAATGGGTTCGGGAGAGGTTCAATTCTCGGTAGCGGCGCAGAGGTGATGTCGAGGAGTTTTGTTTTACTCTTCACACATGACATGGCGGATGATCGTTTCGTGATATATCGTCTCTCGGCGGTGATGTAGATGGCGATTCACTTAAGAGCAGATTTGGTATCACCACGGGAAACCCCGGACGTATTAGAGAACGTGGGCAGTGGAGAGATCGTGTAGGCAGTAGAACAGCAGCTACCTACACATCAAACATCAAATATCGACCCTTCTATACACATAGTACCTGACTCCACTTGGATGCAGGGCCAGAAAGCAAAATCTCACGGATTCCCAAGTAACAAAAGATGACCAGAACCAGAGATCAGGGTAACAGAGAAAACAAAACACCATGCTCGCGTACAATACAGAAAACCCAGCCCCTGCTGACACTCTCGTGCGCGGGAGTACCTAAGCACGAGTCTAAAAAAGGCCACTAGTACATGTGAACAATAAGTCTTTCCCTCAGAAGGACCCTTGAACTAGCGGCCGAGCCACAGATTTTCCAACCGCCTTGACGCCCCATTATCTTGCGCTCGCGCAGACAGCCTGTCCGCTGCGATGTGCATTTCTTCCGTTCATGTCTTTCTTGGGTATGTGCTGCTTCCCAGCGGGGTCCGCTTCATTGCTGATTATGCGATGATACGGGATATTTACACGCGGAGGAGCTTGGCAGCGTACTTCTCGATGAGGTGCTCGTCGGGGAAGGCCATCTTCTCAAGACCCTCGGCGTAAGGGGTGGGGACCTCAGCACCGGTGACACGGACGGGAGGAGCGTTCAGGTAGTCGAAAGCGTACTCGGAGGTCAATGCGATGATCTCGGCGGTGACACCGAACGAGGGGAAACCGGACTCGACGGCCATCATGGTGCCGGTCTTCTTGACGGAGTTGATGATGGTTTCGAGGTCGAGAGGCTTGATGGAGCGGAGGTTGATAACCTCAGCCTCAATGCCGTACTTCTTCTGGAGAGCCTCGGCGGCGACGAGAGACTGGCCGACGCAGCGGGAGAAGGTGACGATGGTGAGGTCCTTTCCGGAGCGCTCGATCTTGGCCTTGCCGATCTGTGGAGTTTGTTAGCTCGGTGCTTGATGCTAGGCAACGCGCGAGATCACTTACAGGAATGACGAAGTCGTCCCTCTGGGCCTCCTCGCTCATGGGGAAGTTAAGACCGTAGAGAAGCTCGTTCTCAAGGACACAGACGGGGTTGGGGTCGCGGATGGCAGCCTTCAGCAGACCCTTAGCGTCCTCGGAAGAGTAGGGCGCAACGACCTTGAGACCGGGGATGGAACCGTACCAGGCGGAGTAGTCCTGGGAGTGCTGAGCAGCAACACCGGCGGCGAAACCGTTGGGACCGCGGAAGGTGATGTTGCAGGGCTGGATACCACCGGACATGTAGTGAGTCTTGGCGGCAGAGTTGATGATCTGGTCAATGGCCTGCATGGCGAAGTTGAAGGTCATGAACTCGCAGACGGGGTGGAGACCAGCGAGGGCGGCACCGACAGTCAGACCGCAGAAACCGGACTCGGTGATGGGAGAGTCGATGACACGCTTGTCACCGAAACGGTCGAGCAGGCCTTTAGTGACCTTGTAGCTGGGAAGGAGAGTCCTGTCAGCTTGTGTTCTCGTGTCTTAACTCCTGGTGCGGGATTGTCGTAGCTGCGGCGGCACTCGCAAGGCTTGCATAGAGCTTCGCATGCTGAGAATGAAGTGCTACCATCCTGGCTCAACCCGTATGCGGCTGTAACAATCCCGCCCGCCAAACAAATTGTTCGCTCCGGTGGGTTAAACTCACGCGCCGTTGTACTGAGCGACCTCCTCACCCAGGACGAAAACCTTCTCATTCCTCTCCATCTCCTCAGCCATAGCCTCGTTCAGCGCATCGCGAACGGCCATCTCCTTGACGCCGCCGGAAGAGGCGTATCCTCGCTGCACCCTAAGGGCGGGCATTCTCTGGAAAGCATTGCTCTGGAAAGCAGGGCGTGCGGTCGCGCCAGCACGCAGAGCACGGGAGAGGCGTGCGCCGATCATTTTGTGAGGTATTGGTGACGGCGGAGGTGTTTGGAAAGCGAGTGAAGGTGCGGAAGCGAGTGAAGGGGTCGAGTAAACCGTGTTGGGGAGCTCAAAATCAGTTATGCTGAGGCCGGAGGCCGGTGCTTCCCGCGTCGGGGAGAATCGTCCCCAAATCTCATGTCCGAAGGAACGTGCTTCTTTGATAGACATCTAATGCTAGACATTATTGTGCATGAGAGATAAACACACGATGGAATAGCAACTGAGTCCGCTGGTTTTGCTGCTTGAAAGACATAGATACACGTATCAATATAGTCACGAAATCTGCATTTTCATCCTCATAAGTAGCTCACGACTTCGTCGCCGACGTGAAACCGATTGGTAATATATACTAAGACAGTGGCAAACACAAGCTTAATCTCAGAAAGTCAAGTCAAGCCAAATCATACCACGAAACTCCAGACGCCTCGCTCAAAATAACATTTTTCTCCCAAGCACCAACCGTTTCTACTCGCCGTTCTGCGCAGCGTACTGCTTATCATCCTGGCCCGGTGGCGCTGCAACTGCAACGAGGCTATCCAGATCGTCGGATGCAGCGATTGCTGCCGCATTTGCAGATCCTCCAGCAATGGCCTTTTGGGCCTGCCGTCCGCCAGCAGACTTGCCCGTCCCGTGTGTCGCCCTCCCAGATCTGGCGTTCTCCATCCTTGTATCGCGGTCCATTGAGTCGAGGGGTTTAGGGCGACCCCACTGGACTCTTAACGGTACACCTTTGACCAGCGCGCGACCTTGGCATGCTGCCGCTGCCTTTTCCGCAGATGTGCGCTCCATGTAGTTGACAAATGCGCAGTGTGATCGATGACTGCAGACCAGGCTGCGCAGTGCGCCGAATTGCGCAAAGTGTGTTCGGATCTCGTGCTCAGGCATGTCGTCTTCCACGCCAGTGACGAAGAGGGATGTGATGTTGGTGTCTGAAGGTGGTAGAATGTCCGCAGGCTTTGGAGGTAGAGCGGCGGCGCTTGGGAAAGGTCGTCCAGATCGAGGTCCTGCTTTTCCACCACGCCCTGCGGGTGCAGCGCCCTTTGGTGATGCGTACGCAGATCCATATGCTGATTTTTTGACGTCCGCGGTCCTGATCGGCCCAAAGCTTGATGCACCCTCTGAGCTCTCTCCACCTTCCAGCATCTTCTGACCTTCGCCTTCCTGTTCAAGCCGTCTTTGCTTCTTGTAGTAGGGCTCCGAAGCCGCCAGCCTCCTCAGTAAATCTCTCGCCTTCTCGTCGGTCTTCTCATAGCCCTCCAAGCCTCGGCCTTCCTCGATCTCCTTCTCGTGGTTCTGCGCGTAGTATTCGCGATTGACGTCGCTCTGCGGTCCTGGGGCGATCATCTTCAACGCAGCATCTCTGATGGTAATGGGCAGTCCAAAGCTCAAATCCAGCATACAGCACTGGCAGCAGTTCTTCAAGCGCGCACAGGTGAGACAGATGCCTGTAGCCTTTTGGCGACTAGTTCTGTCTGCTTTCCATCTGAAAATAGTGAAAGGTCGCGTGCAGAGCTTGCATTCGGCGCCGTAGTCCTCCTTCAGCATTTGAACGTAGGGATTGTCCGGTAGGCATCGCTCACACACTGACGGCATGTCTGTCGTCTCCCATCCTGAGCGGTTCAGATCCTGTTTGATTTGTGGTGGCATGATGGTTGTAGCTTGAGTGATGTCAATTGGCAGTGAGTGTCGCAAGAAGGCTTTAGAACTTAGGAAGCCGACGAGGTCGGTTTAACCTCGGGATCTTACAAAACCCTAACCCTACCTCTATCTCTATCTCTGCGGCACAATGGTCGAGATCCAACCCTATCTTCTCAGGTATCACGTCCAATAATCACAAGTGCAACGGAGAAGAATCTACTCAGCACCTTATTCCCAGTGGAATCGTGGGATCGAACTGATTCGGCGTCCCAAGATAGTACCACGGTCCTGCGACCTTTCTGGTGACACAAATGCCTAGTCCAGCAAACTTCCCAATTGGACGCCTCTCTGCGATACAGTAGATGAATATCAACTCGGTCTCCTAGGGAATTACGTCAAAGGCGTACGATCAATTGAGGGATTTGTAATTAACAGGTCACTCCCAAAGGCACCGTAGCAATAGAACGATTCGGAGTCCTTAGGTAGCAGGATCCAGAAATTTATTTAGTCGAAGCTAACATGTATGTAATGTATCTTCTCGATGATTCGCCCTTGCAAGAGAGACCTTGCGTAGAACATATCACTCTCAACGACACTGTAAGATCGGAATAGTAGGAGGCCTAGGTTGTATCATGATCAATCGTCAATCGTCAGTCGTCACAGTAAACATACCACTTTTGCTGATGCACTTGCTCGTATCTGGTTCGTATCGCGGTACCTGAATTTATTGACCCGCTAACCGACTGCACTAGGCTCAGTAAATATCCGCTAATTTGTGTCCAACTTGTGTATGGCGAGACGGCTCAATATTTACAAACCTTCGTAAGAACAGATCCCCCAGAAATACATCGTACGAGTGGGACAGGGAAGTACGCGACCCTTTCCTCCCCCTAATAAACATTCCCATATTCCCTTCAGCCATTGATTTTCCCTGGCTCTTCACACCAGACATTCCCCTCAACCGTTACTTTTCTGCTTACCGCCCTTTCTTCACCCTTCTTCAACCCTCCTCTTTGCCTTCAACAGCAAACACACCAAAGCCAACAACAATGGCTCCCCCCACCGCCCTCGAAGCGCAAGATCTCAAGCGTGACGCCGAGTTCAAGAACGCCCTCCACGGCAAGACCGGCCAGGACACCAACTACTACAGAAACATCCTCGGCAAGAACAAGGAGGCTCAGAAGGAGGCTGTCGACGAGTACTTCAAGCATTGGGACAACAAGGCCGCTGGCAACGAGACCGACGCCGACCGCAAGTCCCGCCGTGACGAGTACGCAACCCTTACCCGCCACTACTACAACCTCGCCACCGACTTGTACGAGTATGGTTGGGGCCAGAGCTTCCACTTCAGCCGTTACAGCAAGGGCGAGGCCTTCAAGCAGGCCACCGCAAGACACGAGCACTACCTCGCCCTGAAGATGGGCATCAAGGAGGGCTCGCGAGTGCTGGACGTTGGTTGTGGTGTCGGTGGACCCGCAAGAGAGATCGCCAAGTTCACCGGCTGCAACGTCGTGGGCTTCAACAACAACGACTACCAGATTGAGCGCGGCACCATGTACGCCAAGAAGGAGGGTCTCGACAAGCAGGTCTCCTTCGCCAAGGGCGACTTCATGCAGATGGACTTCCCGGACAACTCCTTCGACGCCGTCTACGCCATCGAGGCCACTGTCCACGCCCCCAGTCTTGAGGGCATCTACAGCGAGATCTTCCGCGTGCTCAAGCCCGGCGGCGTCTTCGGCGTCTACGAGTGGTTGATGACCGACAAATACGACAACGACAACCCGCACCACCGCGAGATCCGCCTGGGCATTGAGCTCGGCGACGGTATCAGCAACATGGAGAAGATCGAGGTTGCCGTTGCTGCCATGAAGACCGCCGGCTTCGAGCTCGAGGTCAACGAGGACCTGGCTGACCGCCCCGACGAGCTCCCCTGGTACTGGCCCATCAGCGGCCAGCTCAAGTACATGCAGAGCATCTGGGACTTCCCCACGCTCGTCCGCATGACCCACTTCGGCCGCGGCGCTGCGCACAAGTTCGTCGGCGCGCTCGAGACCATTGGTCTTGCGCCCAAGGGTACTCAGAAGACCGCCGACTCACTGGCTGTGGCCGCCGATGCTTTGGTCGCTGGTGGCCGCGAGAAGCTCTTCACACCCATGTACCTGATGGTTGGCAGGAAGCCCGAGAAGGCTTAGATGTGGATCGAGACCAACGAAGGAAAGAGAGGACTCATGCATTCGCGTTGATTTATTTGCATATTTTCGCAGGGCGTTCTTGGGTGGGCGGTGGAAGGCTTTTCGGCCGCCTTGAGTGTCGACTTTTATTCGTCAATTGCCTTTATAAACATAAAGTTACTAGAAATTTGTAAATGACGGCGGCAGTTTTTCATCTTGCAATACTTTTCCCTTTCCTCTTCCATCTTTCACTTCATTGATTGAACCTGGAGTGCAACATGCATCAAAAGAAGCATCCTAGGATGGTAAGTCGATTGTACTAACTATAAGTGTCCACTCGTGATCGACTTCCAACGATCGTCGTATTGCACTTCTCGACAACATGTCGATGTCTCGCTGGTATCTATGGAACGCAACGTGCAACACCGTAGAAAGGCCGCTCCCACTCTCTCACAATGTTCAATCCAGTCCATTTCTCTACACCTGTAATCCCAACTTCTCATCGGACGCCGAGTGCCGCCCACGGAGCCAATTGACGAATCAATCTGAATTGGAAGGTCAAGGTGCCACCGCTTCAATGCCATGTGTGTTGACCACATGATCCGCATTTCACTCGGTCGACGCCAGAAGAGAAGACATATTGTTCAATGACATAGATGTCAACGTCTCGAGTCCGTCTCGAGCACCATCTGCATCTCATGCGGAAGACGAAAGCATCCTGCGTCATGCCGCGAACAGTGAATAACCACCCGAACGCCTTTCAAGATAAAGCGTACATGTACATATATCCGACCTACCACTATAGAGCTTGCCCGCGTCGTAGGATAGCGTAGGGTAGGGCACAATAGGGTATACTCACACTGCCCGAGCCCTAACGGCGCCGTTCCCCGTCGCCATTCCATCTCTATCACTCGATAGACTATAGTACAGCAAACCGATGAAGAAGCTCTCTCGTATAAGCTTTCGAGGAAGCGAACTCCACGTGCAAGCAGCTGGATGCCACGTGCGCTACCTACTTTTGATCTGTGAGATGTGGCTTGCATACCATGCCATGCCCTGCTATGCGTGTCTCACCACGACACGCGCGAGGCGTTTTGAGCCACTTCCATTTGCATTTTCATGCTCCGCCTGGTAGGTTAAGGAGAGGTACGTTGGTGATGTAGGTACCCGCGAGATACAACAGATGCAGCGATGATGATGCCATCGGTTTTTGTGATGCCCTGCATGCAGCATGAGGTATAGGCATCCAAAGGTGACAAATTCTCCCAGATGACGGAGTGGCTGCGAATATGTGTGAAACATTGGTTTGTTGAGAGAGATTTTGGGGAGGGCGAGCCGCGGTGGATCATGGCGCGCCTTATACGATGTCATGCAGCGAGTGCTTTCCGGTCGCAGGTAGAGTAGGTACATGTAGGCATGCACGTCGCACTGCGTGAACGGTCTTCTCGGCAATTGCTCAGGCCATGTGCGCGACACGTGCGGGCTGTGGTCACAGTACATGGCCTAGTATTGTGACTCCTCCCGCAATCTCTTAGCGAGGGCTGTGGTGGCTTGCGAAAGACAGGCTAGAAAAGGAGGATGTCAGCGCAGGAGTGGACGCACTGGAGAGAGGGCTTGATGCGAGCTCGTCTACACTGCTCAATTCGGGTCTTGCAAGGCTTGAAAGACGTGCCTTCGACGTAGGTGTCCACTCGAGGGACATCCTACGGCATAGTGCTGTAGCAGCTTGTCCCAATGCATTGTTGAGGCTGACCTAGCGGTCCACTGCTGACGTGCGTTGACATGTGTGTAATGCA
>Ga0265780_10006413_pt1 | contig 14608 bp, 16 predicted proteins | sample P1T30metagenome_FD_192432 | JGI IMG/M metagenome (GOLD analysis project Ga0265780, IMG submission 192432) | Plant litter microbial communities from East Loma Ridge, Irvine, California - P1 T30 | ecosystem: Environmental > Terrestrial > Plant litter > Unclassified | place: USA: California... | reverse complement strand
TCGATTAGAGGACATATTACGAAGCACTAAACGGTAGACTCCCAGCTCAAGGCTGCAACGCGATCTCACCTGCGTCTCTAGCACATGACTCCGATCACTGACACATCTTGCTCGTCCTCATCGCTCACACAACTCCACATCTGTCCGATATCTCTCGGGCTTCAATTTTTTCATCGTAGCATATAGAATAGTCAACATGGCCTCGGCAACACCAAACCACATCGTCCGTCCCGCAAAGGACCTTAGAGAAGTCCAACACCTATACTGGCCTTTGATGCAAGAGCTCGGCTGGGTCCGTCGTTTTTCCAGCTCCAGATCAACAACTCTAACTCTTCCGTAGAACCGCGCAAAAGAAGATTGCAAAACCCACTACACCGTCTCCAAATCCTGGCTCCTGATCTTCCCCGAATCATGTAATAGACCTCAAGGAATGCTGCTCCCACTCATCTACCCCAACAAAACAGCCTGGGTCGCTTTCTTCATCATGAACGCCGCCTATCGGGGGAAAGGACTCGGAGCTGCACTATGGCGAGAGATGGAAACCCTAGTATCAGCCGCTGACTGCTCGTTCGTCGGTCTCGACGCCGTGCCAGAGCAAGTCCCAACATACACCCGTCGCGGCTTCGTTGACTGTGCCAGAATTCCGTTGATGAGTCGAAAGCCACTTGCTGAGAAGCCTCTGCAAATCACGTGGAGTTATGAACATGCCGTCGAGTTACAGGATCTTCGTGACATCGACCCAGTACATCTTACGCAGCTAGATCTCGCACACACAGGTCTCGATCGTAGAGCGTACTGGGCCGCAGATGTACTTCCCGCTCGCCATGAAGCATTCGGCTACGCTGTCGTTGAAGATGGGGAACTCACGGGCTTGATCTACGCGCGCCGGTGTCCGGATGGAGTCAGGATTGGACCGTTGTACGCGGCGACGTATGCGCAGGCACGACAGATGCTGCATAAGCTCATGAATGATTACGTGATACGGGGAGACTTCGCTGCTGAGATATTTGGAACGAATGTGGAAGGCAGGAAATTGTTTGAGGAGTTGGGGTGGGAGTATGCGGGGGTTAGTTATCATCGCATGTGGAAGGATGGTAAAGTGCCTGTGGAGCAGCAGGAGCGAGGTAAGGGAGCGACAGGGATGTATGCGACTTTTGATGCTGCTTCAGGGTGAATGAATAACAGGGTTATAGACGGGGTGGCCTATCAGTGCAGTATATACGCGCAATTGGAGTATCTAGGAATACGAGACATTTATCTAGATACTTTGATTATTCTTTCACACGTTGGCAGCATGTAGTGAGGATGGTCCAGATAGGCTTAGACAGCGTGGTTGTACTATCTTGACATGAGTTACTGAGCCCGCTTCATTTTTTCTCACATGCTGTTTGATACCAGTCATACGAGTTGACTTGGCCAGCTTCTCTACTATCAAACCAAACTTTGTTAGCACCTCATACTATGTAATACCACATCCATTCATCATTCGCAGAGTACTGTCTTACACAGAATCTACAAGTACCTAGAAACTGTGGCAAAGCAATCGAGTTTTAAGTATTGCGACTTGATACTCCAAGCTGTTCTAGGATGTTTGCAGGACCTTTGTCTATCCAAGCCTGATAATATGACATGTGAGGAATTATTGGCATCCCCATCATCCCTGCGGCATTGGCACTGATGCCTTCGTAACTCCCCCGACGCCTCGGAATCACAATCAACCACTCCTTAACAAAGAGAATGTTGTGTGGGCATAAGCTACTACTGTCGTTCTCATGGAGCCCGAGTAACTTTCTGCACTGTCGGAGTAGCTGAGTATATTCATTGAATACAGCTTCAGCATCATCTGGAAGGACATGGTCGAGCTGACGAAGGAAGTACACGTAAGGTACGTGAGGCACAGTTTCCTTCGCATCAGGAAAGAATCGGAAGATGTCTGGGTCGTTGATGTCGGCTAACTCTGGCTTTCTCAGGATTTGCATATGCTTGTGGTATCTGCTACATCCTGCATCTTTTGTACAATTATACATGACAAAGTGAGGATTCGAAGTCGAATCAAGGAATTTCCAAGAGGCTTCGAAATCTTGCAAGTCCATAGGTTCATTCTGAGATCGATAGGAATCGAGTGTGAGAAGAAGGTACTGAGGTCGGAACACAGGGTATGCATTGAAGGCAAGTATGTGTGTCCCGTTGATGGAATCGATCACTTGGTCGGGGTGGTCTTTCAAGATATCGCTTCCCGGTCCAAACTTCTCAGGTTCTGAATCAGCCTGAGTGGCTACAAATGCGGCATCTACTGTCATTGGCTTCTGAGACCAGCCCGGACATATGCGGAATTCGAACTGGGATGTGTGTCAGGAAATGTTCAAACGTGGCTTTGCATTGCAGTACCGTAAATTCTTTATCAGCCAAGCGAACAACTTCGGACGGCCCATAATGTATTACTCCCAGTACAGCCAGTCTATCGAAAGCACCGAGAACAACTTTTTCATCAAGTTTGAAAGCCATTTTTTGCGGATTCTACCTAGGTAGAAAGAGGAAGTGTTGGCGCTCAGCGCTATTTGGGAATTATGTGTGAGACAATTAGTCAGTTTACTGCCTAAAGAGTTCAGATGAGAGATCGGAACACAAATGGTTTTGGATCGGCCACGGGCGGGGTCAGCAAAACCAAATTCCTTAGGGTCACATGCAAATCAGGTGACCTGGCTTTTCCACGACAAGAAGAAAATCTGCGATATGCCTGGCGAACAATGTACCACGTGTTCAGTGATAAGAAAAATGCATTCCAACAAGCAACCTGCTGCGAGTACCTCAATATCATCATACCTACAAGGCACCTTACCTAGGTAGGTATCGTTCACCAGAGCGGGGTACGATAATCATGCGAAAATGTGTAACCAACAACGCTGCCACATGCATGATGACCAATGCAGGTAATGCGCCAATTATGTGTTGGCTATACAGCCGTGATCTAAGTTACGCAGTCATACTACACAGCTCTCCCATCATAGGTGAAGAAGTATAACTCTGAGTTTGGTTATCGCGATTTGTAATATCTGTAAGCATTGCAAGGCCGACTCCAAGGTTGTCGATTACTCATGATCCCAGAGCTTTAGAAACATCAGATCGTGTTCTGTGTCCTTGTCAGCTCCTGCTTCATTATGATCATCGTTACACTTCTGCCAAGTGCCCAATTCGCCTGACGTACCTGCAACAACATGTATATAGATCGGACGCTTGAATTGTCAAATGCCGAAATTGCCACCCATTTCATTGATCCCGTGTTGCGAAAAGAAAACACCAACTCCGACGACTCCAACCGCAGCACATTATGTATGACGCTCGAGCTTTCTCACACGTATGGGGAAAAGAAGAGGAAAGGTGTAGTATACAGCTCAACGGAAAACTATTTATGGTGCAATCGAACCTTGATGCAGCCTTGCGACCTCTTAGCTGCACACCTAGCAGCAATCGAAAATCGATATGAAGACTTTGGATTGACGCAATATGTATCAATAAGAACGAAAACGTGCAAAGGTTAGTGCAGGTAATGCAGATGGATAAGATTTACCCCGGGGCGAGTAGGGTGTTGATATGGCTGGGAGAAGCTGAGAGCGTGCTGCAATAACCAAACGTTGATGATATTGCAGGCTTCTCACCGGTCAATATCTACATGATGCTTTCAACTCCGATCGGGCCATACAAACAGTTTACTGGGTTCTATTCACACAAGGCTGAAACCGTGCCCCGGCACTAAACCTAGAGTAGAGTATACATATTGCGAGACTTGAGCTAGTCGATCGTATGTCTATCGCTATTCGCTATTGATATAGGAGTGCTCAGCCTGTCCTGAAGGCTCCAAATATGACGGTAACCCCACTTCGTGCCCCTATTCACGCTTCCTTACGAGTCTGGTGAAATCTACGATCACCGGTCGACATATCGCGATGGATGCGGCACCAGTATTTCTTCTTCGGCTGACGCAATTGGATTCGCACTACCCTCACAGGAGACTGATCCCCGCGACAGAGTCTATGGAGTGCTAGGCTTAATTGCAATACCCGCGAGGGGTGAGACCCTGAAACCTGACTATGACTTGTCTGCTTGTCAAGTGTATCACCAAGCTATTCATCACATCATGCTACTTCCTCGGCGTTCCATACCATGTAGTGGTGCAACACCGAAGAAAGGTCAGAGGGACTATCATGTTCCCGAGCGTTGTGACGGGCAACAGTGCGGGTCGCTCAGCTACATGTTCATCGCTGCTAACAGGGAGATGCGAGAAACGGTGCGTATACTCCAGAAGCTTGGAAAGAGTGGCCTGGAAAGAGGGGCTTAAAAAGAGTCCCCAAAGAGTTCTAAGAGCACATAGCTGTTGAGTGCAGTAAATTGCTTGAACAAGATAGTGGCTACGACAGCGATGAGGATGGGGTTCCAATACAGTGGTGCTGAGTGGTTCTTGGATGTATTTCTTCCTAGTTTCCTTCATCGCCGAATTGCCCACATATTGCACCGTAGCTCTGCTCTAGCACGAGAATCCACAGTCTCCATCCCTATGACCGCTATCAAACTTTCCAAAATTACAGTGATGTTCCTGATCGTTGCTGCCCCAGCTCTGCCCATTGTAAAACATATACACCGTATCGCCATCAACATCCGGTGCTTTGACTCCAAACGTCATCGGCAACCTACTTCCAAATTGCTTAGTCTGCCCACTTGGGATACCAGCAAGTTCGTAATCCCCAACAACTTCTTGGTCGCCGTCAAACAGCTGCACGTCGAAGCGATAAACCGATGTATCGATGCCCTCTCCCTGATTCTTCTGGTACTGCCGGATATGCACGCCGCACCAGCCGCCGTGGTAGGAATTGCAGTTGGACTTGGAGACGCCGTTTTTGCTGACACACTCCATGGGCTCTTTATGCGGGGGAATAAGTCCACATGTTTCACCGAGACAGTTGTCCGTAGCATAGTTACTCAGGCAGCATTTGTCCCCGAGAAAGCCGAGAAAGGTACCACAAGCAAACGTGATGTGGATCACAACTCCGTGTGTATGGACTGGGTCCGCATCTCCGACGAGCGTTGCACTGAGGAAGGTGATGACTTTATTGGTGGTTTCACGCTTGGCCATTTGAGAGGTCAATTGAAAGCCGCTGCTACTGAATTCTACTTTCTCGCACTGCATCGACGTTAGCCAAAACGTTCTCGACTCGTCTCATGCCACATACCTTCAGATCCCAGATGATGTAGTGCTGGTAACCTGCGGACGAGTGTTCTGGTCCCAAGTCGTGGTGTGTCTTGTAGTGAGTGGTGATAAGGTAGTTGCTAGGTCCCCATGGTCCGCGCTTGTCGATTGTCTGTGGAAGCACGGGCGAAGATGACTCCTCGTTCTTCGCCTGTATTTGAGCCTTAAGGTTGCTTTTGAGTTCTTTCAGCTCCCGCTTGGATTGGGTAATGTCGGCAAACGAGAGTTCACTGGTGAGGAGGCATTCCCCGAGGTCGGAATGACAGTCAACCCTGGCGACATTGGGTGCTTAGCAAACGCAGCCTTGGGATCGCTTCGGATATAGGATCCGTGTGAGGTCTCAAGCCAGCGAGTATAGAGTTGGAAGTTTGGGTGGGCTTCATGCGCAGAAATTTCTCCCGCGATGATGTCTCGGATGGGGATGGAAAGGACTGAGTTTTCCGTGGGGGAAGCCCATGCTGAATGCGCATGGAGCAGTGCGATGAAAAGGTACGATAAAATTCTTGAATGATATGGTGATGATGTGTGTTTTTGGTTCAGGAGCGAATGCTAGGTGTTTGATTGTGCCTTTGAAGGACCCCATAGACCTTCATTTATACCTGATGCCCTACTCAGCCTCTCTGGCCGCCTCAGGAACAAGAGTTGGCCTTACGATAGCTTGTTCATCTCAAGACTCGGGGCGATCGTATGGTAGGTCCCCCAAATGACCGTAGATAGGCCGTCATTGGCTGCCTTAGGGAGGGCCTAAGACATGAAACACTGGGTACCCTACAAGTGGGCTTACTTTTGTACAAATGACGCCTTCTACCGCGTACTCGAATTACTGTATCTAGATAGCGTGATGAAACTGAGCGGGGTTGGTGGCGTTGGAGTGCTTCGGTGCGTCCTTTGAAGTGACAACGCCTAATTTAGGAACCCGGACGCCCAACTCAGGAACTTGAACGCCTAACAGCGACGAGAGCGCCTATCGCGGTACTTCGAAAGTCTAGCCCAGGACTCTACAAGGAAGTGCAGAAATTTTGTGGTCTCGAAAGAGACTCATAGGATAGTTCATTTTGTACCATGTAAGTGTATGATATGTGGGCAGCATTTCGTTCAGCAGGTACCGACTAGTTGTCTAGAGCAGCTATAAACGGGTACATCTTCTCTTTAAGTAGTATGCATCCTCATTCTCACTCTATGAACCAATATTTGCAAGGCAGTCAAGAATTCCAGCGCACATTTGAATCAAGACCCATAGGCATTGCCCAAATCATTTATCACCATGTCTTATTTCAGATAGTTGCTATCAACTTCGCTTTTTTTAAACATGACTGAGGTCCACTCAGTGCTCAGCATCTTCCGAAACCCAACATTCATAGCCTACTTTGTACACTTACTTACCCCTTCTTCATCCCTACCCGTCAGGGCTACCACCCCAACGTCCTTCATCCCAATATCGCACTGCACATGATATTCAACAAATCCCAAAGCATTTCCCAACCCGCTCACCATGCGCCGCACAAATCTCAACTCGAAGTATACCACCTTGAGCGCCATGGTAAACCAGCCCCTGGACTTTCACGTCTCACTCCTCCACCCACTCACCCCCAAATCCCCCTCCACCCTCAATCGGCGGTCGATTCCCGTGTAGATGTAGATATAGCGCAGTCAGAGACTAGAGTCCAAGAGCGTGGAGAGCATTACGAAAGCGGCGGCGCGCGAAGAGCAACCAAACACGCAGTCCGCGCAAGCACCCCCACAATCGCCGTAGGAATTGATGCCGGCGGGAGAAACAGGCCCCAGTCGCTGTCGTCGCAGGGCTGTGCGCGTTGGTGAAGCTCTTGTGCGTGCGCTGGGGGAAGAGCGGATAGACGGTTCAGTGCGATTAGCTCGGCGGTGTCTTCTTCGGGGAGGGCGGGGAGGTCGGAGGAGTTGTTGGCGATGGATTGTGGGGGATCTGAATGATCTTTGGAAGGCATCGTAAGGATGGATTGGGATCAGTGTTGGAAGTCGAGTTTAATAGTGGGGAAGAGTGGGGGGTTGGAATGCTTGCATAGGTACTTGAGAAGGAGATGGTTTATGTCGTTGGGATAGATGGACAATGCGTTGATTTCTGTTGGTACAATGTGTGGGTTGGAAGGGATTGGTACTCGGGTTTTCTTGACGGTGTTGTAGTTATATCCTTACATATGTTTTTTCGCCCTTATATACAGTGCGAGTATTTGCGAGCGTCCACGACTTTGCATCGATTGATTTACATCGGTGTAGAAATGTCTGTACAGACTAGTAAAGCATTAGTGGATTTACAGGCAGGCAATTAAGGGAGAGTAAATCAGGCAAATACAGCTTGTAACGTTCATGCTGCATTGGGCTGAAACTGCCGTATATCTTTCGCAGTGGCTTTCTACTTCAACCCATCTTTAGATACCCAACTACCCTCCCAACAACAGCAAACACATCCCGAATCCTCTCAAGGTACCAAAGCAACACCTCCCTGGTACCCAGCAACAAAGCAACCCACAAGACGGCACTCAACACACTGAATCCGAAATACCACCCTATTCCCCAATCACTGAAACTTAGTCCCACTCGCAGGATATCCTCCCCGCGCCCCTCTCCCTCGCAAGGATTCCCAGGCCCACTCTCCACCAACCCCTTACCCGCCGCCCACCCATCATAATAATCCCTAAACTTCTCTCGACTAACTTCTCTCCGCCTGTCGTCTTCCCCACTCCTCGTTCCCATCGGGCGGTCCAACACTGGAAACACCTTGAATTTACTCCACGCCACAAGCGCCTCTATGTGTTCGGGAAGAAGCGCTTGTTTGTCTTGCCTTGCAACAATCACAGATCCAACTTCATCGTTGCGATATCGGCCAAGCGGCAGTGTGCCGGATGAGCCGGACTGCGAGAGACATCTGACATTGAGGTATGCGACTTCAGGATTGGTGGCGTCGTAGCAGGTGTCTTCATCGTGTGGTTGGAGGTGGGCGGAGTCGGGGGTCAGGTAGGTAATCAGCGGCATTTTGATGATGCGCGATATGTCGGACGTTGGGAGGCGCGAAAAGATGGGGTCGTTGGAGGGGAGGAGAATGGGTTCATATTTTGGATGGGTGAGAGTGACTTCCATTGCGCAGTTGATGCGTATAGCGGGGATCATGTTGATTGTGGGCTTCACTTCTTCTGCTTGCTTGTTGTCCGGTTCTGGTAGGGTCGTCTCGGTCTCGGATTTGTTTACAGTTGCTCTCGGATTGTCGTCGAAGGGCTTTTTTGTGTGTTCTGGAACGAACATTGCTGGAGAGCCATGGGCAGCATTGTATCTCGCAATAGCAGCTGTTCTGAGATTGAACGCGTCGATGAAGTGCCGAAAGTCTGCCATGTCGATATCGCGACTCTCGAATGGATCGATCGTCGTGCCCTTCTCACCATACACAATGATCGGACCCGCCCAATAATACTGATCTTGCAGCGATTCCTTCAACACACTCAACACACTGCGATTCATAGCTGAGCCATCAATCAAGCCCGCCTCACGGATCATGATTGAAATGGTATCCACAAGCTTCCGATCTAGGACATCGTTCTCACGTATCGGTATCAGCTGCATGGATGTATTCTGTCCGAGCAGATCGCCGCGCACTGGACTGTCGTACATGGCTTGGTAATCCTCCTCGTACTCGCGCTTGAAAGGCAGCCATGTGAAGCGTGGTCGTGCCTCGTTGACTGCGAAGTATATGGCGCGCCGATGCAATGGCGATGGTCGGTTGACATTGCTGAAAGTACGGTAAGTCGTGCATAGAAGTTTGTGCGCATTGTGGCCTCGCTTTTGGCACTTCTTGGAGCAGTAGCGGCTGCTCATGCAGCTGGAGCAGGTACGACTTGATGGCTGTGGGCATATCTCGCAGAGTATGGTTGAAGAGGACATCTTGAAAGAAGGACCTAATGCTCAGCTTGGTGGGAGGCAGAGAGCGAGTCCTGACTGTTTTGTTATAGTGGAGGAAGGCGTTGTAATAAGTGGGGCGGCAAACAATTGACGATAGGCACGTGATTCGGCGGTTATACAACATGCTGGATGACACTCCTATCTTCCCCGCACCTCACTTTGGCTGGCCCGACAATTGTAGTTCGCTCTGCGTGATTAGCTCACAGTTTCGCAGTCTTTGTAGGGGATTAAATGATTCATGATCGGTCGAATGGGATTGCTACGCATGCCTGGACGCTTGGATGCAAAATACCGTCTAGTACATAGACATCTTAGCAAAATGCGCATATATGATTATCTGATTTGATGGAACCTAGTTGGCAAGGCTCCTTGGTTTGTGGCAAGCACAGAGAGGAAATTCTCCGTTAATTTGAGTTATCCTTGTCGACTCAAACACAATTATACCAAACACTTCATAGACGTCCCTGATTGTAACCACGGTACTCAGCTTCGTCATCTTCGTCTCTCCCATCATTATCACTCGTCGCAGCATCCTCACCCTCGTCGAAAATCATACCATGCAGACCGTCTCTTTCGCCACCAATCAACGGCGCCCGCTCGCCCTCATGTCTCGAAAAGTGGCCACCGACGCTAATCGCCAGCGTGCTGAGACCATGGAACAGCGTGCTTCCAAGCACGATGAAGCACACGATTGGCCAGACTAGGGTGACAGCTCTTTCTTTCTTCGGGTCCATGTCCGCTGGGGGATGTGGTAGGGGCAGCGAAGTCTCAGTTTCGAGCTGAGCGCGTGCTTCGATGGCAAGGAAGATAGCGCCCACGCCCATGGGTCCGAAGTGTCCGACAAACATGGCTTCCGTCGCGGTTCGGATGGCAGGCAGGAATTTGAGCTTGTACAGGCCAAAGACGACAGGTATGCGTCGGAAAGCGAGGACGAGTACTAACAATCCAACCAAGCGTCCTGGCGTTATGAGGTCGAGCTGATTGAAGCTCTCCCAGGGAATCATCGCACCGAAGAAAACGAAGAAGGCGGAATTGATCATCAGATCGATGATGACTGGCAGACGAGTCTCGGCGGTTGGTGAGTTGCCACGGTGAGAGAAGCCACATCCAGCGCAGAATGCGACAAGGAAATCGTCGACTCCTAGGAGTGATGCAAGCCCGATTGAGAAGACCGCGAGGAGGAGGTAGAAGGCGAGGTAAGATGCTCTGCCCATCATGTCACGCTTATGGGAAAAGACAAACAGCGCGTTGAACAAGTAGCCCAGGACCGTGCCCAGAGTGATACCGAGCGCACACTGGTAGAGAACGGTAATGAGGAACCACTCCTTAAGGACGCCGCCAGCTGTACTCTTATTGATGAGATTGAGACCAATGTAGAGGAACGGGAACGAGACTCCATCATTGCATCCACTTTCCGCGCTTAGCAGATCTCGGATGCGCTTCGGAACTCGAGTGCTGAATTGACTGTTTGAAAGCACAGAAGCCGCAAGTACGGGATCTGTAGGGGTAAGACATGCCGATATGGTCAATGCAGTCGGGACGTCAGTTTTGAAGATGGCCACGATGAAGCCGGCGCAAATCAGCCATCCTGCCGTCATAACCGGGCCCAAGAGTACAAGCAACGCGCGCCACTTTTGCGAAAAGTAGCTCCGAGGCAGCTCAAGACCAACAGCGAAACATTGAATGCCGACGATAAGGCGCGTGATTTCTTGGATAACCTCGTCGTTGAAGCCTGTGATTGCATAGTCAGTGCTGAAGTCACATGCGCTCTGCTATGAGTTACTCACCCCATTCGTACGGCCTGATGAGATTCAATGCGCGCGGTCCAGTAATGATGCCAAAGACCGTGGCAAGCGGTGGCTCTGAAAGATGCAGCCGGTTTCGAATCAACAATGAAAAGAGCGCGTAAAGGATAAGGAAACCTGTGACCGTCAAGTAGGTGACGTGCGGGCCCGTAGGCTCGAGCTGTTTCCAAGCCATTTCGAAAGGTTGAAATTGAAGTCGCAATGTTGGTTGTGTCTAAGAGCGTGTAGGGGCTGAGGTATTTACAGGATTAGCGTGACGTCGTGCGCGTGAGCACGGCTTGAATGCGCCGTTTGAAATCCAAGGTGGGAACTCAACCAGTGGACATTATGTGAGGGATTTTCGGAAAGGCAAAAGAGTGGGATCACCGCATGTGAGAGTAGTTGATGTCGAGAAGTTTGGATATTCAATGACGGAATGACGCTAAGCCTTTTAGGTACAGATCTCCATATGATTGGACGTCTGTGAACATAGTGTGCCACAGTGGCATGTGGGGAAGATGTATGCTGTCGCCAATCCTACAAGGCGATTGGAGATTGATCACTGGTGAATATCAGATAATTACACGTGACTACGCGTGGATAATGCTCCACGCTTTTAATTGCATTGGTGAGGCATCCTGCTCTTGTTTATGAATGGCCCTGAACGCCACTCCCGCTCAGCAATGCACCCAGTAGTTGGATCCCCGAACGCGGCTGGGTTGACTAAAAATACAAGCGTTATTACAAACCAATCCAAAGAATGCAAATATGAAATGAGTGCTGACTAGGCGTCGTCTGGTGGCGAGCTGAAGATGGAGAATCGTATCCTGTGTAGCTGAGGGGGTCAGTATATGATATGTAGTATTGATTGAAGACATACCGAGGGTAGCTTGGGGACGACAACGGCAAGAGTTGCTAAGCAGTTCACAACAAAATACGTCGAGTCGTAGTGCGTGTAATGTGTGCTAACCAGGAACAGCACGATTGGTACGCTGAGCAAGAACTTCTTGGCTGGGGTGTACTGGTCTCCGTTGTCAATCTGCTCCCACATGTTCAGGTTGTCAAAGGCGCCGGCATTGAAGTCGAAGGGGACACCGCGCACGTAGTGGAACATGAGGTAGGAGCCGGCCATGTAGGAGAGGTTGACCAGGGTCCAGGATGTTTCTTGCGACATGCCGGGCATGATGTCAAACAGGATCTTGCCGAGGAAGATGAGGACAATGTGGATGGCCCACGCGCCTGGATAAATCGGTCAGCCGTTATTCCATGCGAGTTCTCATGCCTCGGTAATGAGGGAGTGCTCACCCTTTGCATTCACCCATTCGGCATTCAGGTTGGGCAGGGCAGACTGGTCGCTGAGCTGCTCCAACGACTCGGGCGGCTCCTTGTAGACAAGACTACTGCTACGTCGCCGCCGAGCCTCGTTTGCTTCCAGGGACATGGTGCGGCCAGACGGGGTGCGTAGCGGGTGGGGCCGCGGATCGCCAGCGAAACTGAGGCCGGACGTGCGGTTGAGGAGTATGGGTGACAGCTTGGCGGTTGATCTGGGGGGTCGGCAGGCGGTGGTATGGATGAGGCGTGGGGCCGGAGAGGACAGCAGGTGACGGTAGCAGAGGCGCGCGCTGCAATGAGCAATGCGTGTTCAGTAAAGTCGAGCAGGAGCAGCTAGCGGCGTGGCGGCCCTTTCAGGGTCTTACCGTGTACGCAACACTTCCGGCCTGTCCGCGCTGCAGCGGTGGAGCGAAGGGCGAAGAATACGAGGCTGGTGATGTTGTCCAAGCGAGCGATGGGGGCAGAGAGGCGGGCGTTGTGGTTTGCAGAGAAAGGAGGGCGGTGAATGCCAGGAGTGGCAGGCGGCGACCGTGTGCAAGCGCAGGTCATGGTCGAAAGACTTCCCGCACAGGCCGCGTTCCGAGCGTCGACCATGGATGAATCCATCGCGACTCCAACGCCTAGTAGTAGAACAAGAGGCCACGTCCGTCCGCACTCGTCCACCCCACGACTCCCACACCACCACCATCATGGCCTCAGAAGCACCCCCGCTGCCAGAGCCGCCCGTCCCAAGCCTGCAGACGACAGAAGCCGATGCGACACGACAGCAGCCCGTCAAGCGCTCATGGAGGTAGGCGCGTCGTTGGAGCTTCAATATCACCTCGCATCACGTGCTGACCAGACAGGCGCAAGTACCGCAAGATGCGCGTCAAGTTCGACCAGGCCATCACCACCAGCAACCGCCTCATCACCGACGAATGGAAGGCCATGGGCACCGCGCGCCGCCTGGCCGAGGGCAACGACCAGCTGCTCGACGCCCTGCTCGACATCAACGAGCAGACACGTGCCCCGGCGCGTCTGCGCGTCAACCTTGATCCGCCCGGTACTGTCGTGCCTGCCGTAACTGGCCCAGACCCTGAAGCCATACGGCAACAGCTGCACGAGCTGCGGGAAGCTGCGTCCAGCGGAGCCATCACCCAGGAGGAGTACATCGCCCGCGCAGAGCTGCTGCACAACTCGCAGGCGATACGCCAGACGCTCAAGTCGCTTGCAGACCTCGAATCACGTGTCGCCCACTCCACCCGCGAAGACCTGCCCGACCACCCTCTCGACGGCCTCGACCTCTCCCAGAATGCCCCTGGCTACCTGTCGCCGTCGCATGAAGAAGAGTACCTCGCCGCCCTTGACCAAGTCCTCGCGCAGCCCGACTTCGACCCATCGATGCAAGAAGGCCGCCCAATCCGCACCGCTGCGTGCCATCCGCCGCTTTCGGAGAAGGACCTGACCATCCGCAACCCCGACAGCGTCTACAACTGGCTGCGCAAACACCAACCCCAGGTCTTCCTGCAGGACAAGGACGCCGCCCACCACGAGAACATGTCCGAGAAGTCAGCACCGAAAGCAAATGCAAGCAGTCGGAAGAGCATCAAGCGCGAGTCTGCTGTTGGTGGAGGCACACCTGCACCGCGTGAAAACGACGATGACGACTCTGTTGCTGGCGAGACGGGCGCAAAGGGACGCCGGAAAACCACAGGAGGCGGCGAGGACGACACCGCATACCGACCCAAGGGTGGAAGCAGTCGACCCGCGAAGCGTAAGCGTGAAGACGGCGACACGCCGGTTGCTAAGAGCAAGAAGAAGAGCCGCCCAAGCACTGCGGCCGCTGTTAGTGTAGCGAAAAGCAACACCGAGGCCTAAGCTATTTGCATTGGAGCGTTCTGGATTCGGCTGTCCTCTGAGACGGTATTTGCAGCACTTCTGCTTTTCAACGACGACGTTGACAGGAAGCAATGCGCTCCTGATGTATTAGTATTTCTTTCCCCACGGTAAAAGGCGTTTGGCGCTGGGTTTGGGTAGATAAGGATACCCCCATAAGCCACAACAACAGAGCTTCATGAATGAATCAACCAATCAATAACAGTACAAACTCAATACTACACGTGGTATTTGCTCCCACTACTAGCTCAACACCTTGCCCCTCGCTCCGCCCGCCATCACCGTCTCCGGCGCCTCCGCCTGCTCACCAATAAACGGCAAACTCGTCTCAATCACCACTTTCCCATCAATCATCTGCCCATTGTTCAACCGCTGATCATCAATCCTCGCCTGCTCCACGCGCTTGCTCTCCAGGTACTGTTTCCGCGCCGGCGTCAACACCCAATCCTTG
>Ga0265780_10006412_pt1 | contig 14611 bp, 23 predicted proteins | sample P1T30metagenome_FD_192432 | JGI IMG/M metagenome (GOLD analysis project Ga0265780, IMG submission 192432) | Plant litter microbial communities from East Loma Ridge, Irvine, California - P1 T30 | ecosystem: Environmental > Terrestrial > Plant litter > Unclassified | place: USA: California... | reverse complement strand
CATAGGCGAGCGCGACGCGTGTGCGGGCGACGTCGATATCCGCCGGGGCCGCGTCGGCGGGCAGGTCGGGCAGGAAGGCGACGTGATCGAGCCCGTGACGGCTGCGGTCGCCGAGTGCCGTGTTGAGCGCCGCGACATCGGCATCCGACCAGACCGCACGCCACTTCGCCTTGGTGTAGACCGCGCGGACGGTCGCGTCCGTCACGGCCTGCCGGCTGATGACGACGCCGCCGATCGCTGCGGGTGCAGCACTCGGCTTGGCAGGAGGCGCGGCGCGTCTGGGCGCAGTCTGGGCGGGCTGGGCACCGGCGGCACCGTTCGTCAGGAGGAGTGCAAGCGGCATCGCGCCGGACGCGAGCCGGGCTCGCAGGGTCGTCACTATCATCCCCGCTCAACGTACCAGTCGCCGCATCGGCTCAGATCGACGGCGAAATTCCCGCGAACCATGCCGCATAGGGGGTGTTGGCGGCCATGTGGCGGTTATAGTCGGGCGACCCGTCATGCCACCAGACCGGGCCGCGTTCGCCCAGCGCATGCTTGGCCGCGTCGACGTCGGCACGTGCAGCGGCGACCGCGTCGGCATCGTCCCGACGCCTGGCGACGCCGACCGCGCGTCGCGCCGCCATCAGTGCCCGCACCAACTCGGCACGATCGGCTTCGGGCAGCGACGGATCCGCGCACCGCCACAACCGGCCGCGGACGACGAAATAGCGGCCGTCGGGGGTCGTCGGATAGGCCTTGGGGGGCGTGCTGCCGGTCATGCCGCGTTCAGAGCATTGCGAGTGGCTGCGGCGACCGCGGGCGGGGAAAGGCCGTGTCGAGCGCGGCAAGATCGTCGGCCGACAGCACGAGATCGGCGGCCGCCCGGTTTTCGCGGACATGCGCGACGCTCGCGGCCTTCGGGATCGCGATCGTCGCGGGGCGTTGCAGCACCCAGGCGAGCGCGACCTGCGCGGGCGTTGCGCCGATGTCCCCGGCGATCCGCGTCAGCGCCGGATCGGCGAGGAGCCGGCCCTGTTCGACCGGGCTATAGGCCATGACGGGAATGTCGTGACGGTCGAGCCAGGGGAGGAGGTCATGCTCGGGACCACGCCGGGTCAGGTTGTAGAGGATCTGGTCGGTCGCGCAGCCCTGGCCGCCTGCCGCAGCGAGCTCGGCCATGTCCTGCGTATCGAGGTTGCTGACACCCCAGTGGCGGATCTTGCCCGCGGTCTTGAGCCGTTCCATCGCCTCGACCGTCTCGGCGAGCGGTACCGACCCGCGCCAGTGCAGCAGATACAGGTCGAGCCGGTCGGTCCTCAGCCGCCCAAGGCTCGCCTCGCAGGCGGCGGTGAGGCGGTCGCGCGAGGTGTTCTGGGGATAGGCCTTGCTGACGAGGAACAGCGTGTCGCGGACATCGTGGAGCGCATCACCGATCAGCGTTTCGGCGGCGCCGTCGCCATACATCTCCGCCGTGTCGATCAGCGTCATCCCGCACTCGACGCCTGCGCGCAACGCTGCGGTCTCGGCCTCGCGACGATCGGCGCGCTCGCCCATCATCCAGCTTCCCTGGCCCAGGGCTGGCACCGTCTCGCCGCCCGGGAGAATCACCGATTTCATCGTCTGCCCCAATCGCTCTGGTCGTCAGGGGTCAACGCCGGTCGGACGCGCGGGATGCGTGCCGTGAGGGTTGTATCGCAAATAGTGTATCGGGAGGATCTTGCCGCGGTCTGGCGCGGGGCGTCTCGCCAGAAGCGAGATTTCGCGGCTTAAAAATGGCTCCCTGAGTACGTCATAAACTGCATGGCTAAACCTACTGAAAAGGCTAAAGTTTTGTGGGCTTAGGGGGGCTTGATGCCCCCACCAATGCCCCCAATCGTTTGTCAGATTTTGTCGGACTGGGCCTGGCGATCGGCCTTCCAAGCTTCGATCGCACCCTCGCGCCAAGCGACAGCCCGATTCGAAATTTTAACCGGCTTCGGAAACTGGCCTTCCCGGATAAGCTGATAAATCGACGTCTTGCCGAGGCCGGTTTCAGCCTTCACGTCGGGCAGCCGTAAGTATTTACCAGTGGCTACGTTGCTGGCTGACATCAGTGGTCACCTTATTGAGGCTATAGGGCAGTCGGCCGCACACCCACCGCTGCCAGCGGCTGTGAAGCAGAAGATCGTGGAGCCTTCGCTCGGCAGGGTGACGTGCTGACGGGTCATCAGATCATCCCCAGCGCTTGGAGATAGACCTCGAGGATCGCTTCCTCCTCCTGGTACTCTTCCTTCCTCTTTTTCCGGATCGTCAGGATCTTACGGATCGCCTTGGGGTCGTATCCACGGCCCTTGGCTTCTGCCATCACGTCCTTGATGTCGTCGGAGATCCCCTTCTTCTCTTCCGCGAGACGCTCTGCGCGCTCGATCAGAAGGCGCAGTTCGTCGGCCGCTACCGCTCCACCGCCCATGGCGTGCTGGCGTTCGTTGGCCATTGTCACAGTCCGATCGTCGCAAGGAGTGCGGCCGCGGCGCCGGCCGGATCGATTGCGAACGTGATCGCGGATCCGACGACAGCACCGAGGGTAGCGAGCTTGCCCATGTCGACGGCCGTCAGGCGATCAGCATCGCGGGGCACGTAGGGGACGCACGCGGCGCAGTCGCAGTCGTATTCGTGTATTTCGACGTTGCGGACATGCGGTTCCCGCAAGCGATAGGTGCGTTCGATCTTCGGCATAGGCTGGGACATCATGGCCTGTTCCCCGGACGGGTTTGAATGGCGACGCGGAGTGCTTCGAGGCTCCACGTCAGCACGATGATGACGATCGCGAGGATAGCGATCGCGGTGCGGACCGATCCGAACAGGACCAGGGCGAGTGCCACGCCGCCGAAAATGATGGCGATCGCGTGGGCGGTGCGCAGGCTGTTCATGACGCGCCATCGCATATCGACGCGCAGGTCGTGGTAATCGCCAGGCAATCGTCCGGGCGCATCCTAAGCGCGAAACAAGCGCTGCAGAGATCGTGCTCAATCCACGAGCATGCGCCTTGGTGGCCAAGGCATGCATCGGCTTCGCTGCAGGCACAGATCCGACAGAGGCGCGGAGGTTCGACCGGCGAATGCATTGTGATCGCGGCGAGCTGCGCCAGGATGTCGAGGTCAAAGGTGAACGCGCGACGAAGGGCGACGATGGTGTTGAATGACATCGGTACGATGTCCGCTTCAATCTGCTCAAGCCATTCGGCGCGGACGTGCGCTGCCAGACGAGGCTCCGTCGCGAGCACGGCGGCGACGTCGTGGACGCCGAGGCCGTGCGCGGTGCGACGGTGCTTCAGATATGCACCGGGCGTCATGGCTTTGGCCTACGATCAAGGGATGCGGACGCCGCGACGTTGACGCGGTCGATCGCATCTAGGAGCAGTTGCATGCCAATTGGCAGGTCCGCGTCGTCAGGATTGGTGAGCGCCCGCAGCGCAGCGGCTTGCTGCTGTAGGGCACTAGATATGTTCGTCAGAGCTAGGTGTCGGTCGGTCATGGCAAATCGTCCAGGCAGCAGTTTCCCGCCCCGTTGATCAGGGTGATCAACGGGCGGGCGGGGTGGGCGGCGATGTAAGTAGTGGTGCGACGTCAGCCGTCTGGCGGAGTGGGCCCATCACGTGCGCGGCGGATCCGCGCCTGCAGGTGCGCGATGACGGTTGCGGAGGCGTTGTCTGCTTGCTCAACCTCCCGAAGGGCGGTCTGGAGATCGTGGAGCGACGCGCCAGGGAGCTGCGCTGTAATCAGTGCGCAGGAAGCCTCGCCCGCCTCCTTTACGAAATCCAACGTCAGTCGGCCGGTGGCATGCTCCTCGGCAAATTTTACTTCCGCTGCCGCCTCTACGATGCGAGCATAGGTATCGAGCAGCGGATAGCCTTCACGCCCACCAGCGCGATACTCAAGGTCGAGCGCGATCGCGTCCTCGATCGTCAGCCGCTCGCGCTTGTCGGGATCCGATAGCGCGCGGAGATAGCTTTCGGCGCGACCAGTGACTGCGGCGGCGCGCTCGATCGTCAGCGTTCCGAGCACCCGGTAGAGCGTGTTTTCAATTGTCACAGCTTCACGGACTTTCGTCATGCAACGTCTGCCCGAATTATTGGCGCAGATCGGAGCATACGACCGGCGTAGAGTACTTCATGGGTTTGGAGTGGCAGACCGGGGGCGCAAACCACTACGTGTTGGACGGTGCAGGTTTGGTTCGGGACGGTCTGCCAGCGGGCGAAAGGGCAGGCTGTTGACGCGAACAAGGCAGCATTTGAAGAAAGTACGTCGGCGGTGTGGAGGGGAGGGACCCACCGCCGACGCTCGTCGCCCGTATGGCGACCGAGAGAAATTAGTGACGATCGAGCCGCAGCCATCATCGCGTCGGCTCCAGATCCGATTGGTTCGGCATATCATCCACTGGATAGATGTCCGGCCGAAGCCGCTCTTTTGGAATGCCGGTAGCAGCTTCGGCGGCCAGAACATGCTCGGCTGGGAGCCGACCAGCCATGAGCCACTCACGCACGGTCGACTGCCGTTTGCCTACCAAACGGCCGAACGCGGATTGCGACCCTGCTGTCCGAACTGCCTCTGCAAGAGCCGAGCCCAATTCATGTTCGATTGCCATAAATGCAATCTAACAGCATGCCGTTAGTTAGGTCAACGACATGATCGTGTATAATTTGAACGGCGTGTCGTTAGCTTGCATGTGATGACGATTGGTGACCGTATCGAAGCTAGGAGGGTGGAGCTTGGCATTAAAAGCCAATCCGCACTCGCACGACGCGTCGGAATGCGACAGTCAACGCTAAATGGCCTGATTCGTAAACCGTATCGCTGGTCGCCATATTTGACGAAGATTGCGCGTGAGCTGCAAACAACCGTCGAATATCTGGCCGGCGAAACCAACAACCCTGATGACAATGCGCCTCCTGCGTTGTCGCCGCCGGCTACTCAGCAGGTGATGATGCCGGTGTCACTGCCAAGCGAAAACGCGTTGGCTGATATGTTTGAGGGGCTATTAACGGCCCTTCATCAATTTCAGCCGATCCAAGGCTGGAATTTGGACGAACTTGGACGTGAACTTGCTCAGCTGCTGCCCACCGGCTTGTCGCAGCTGCAAGGGCGCTTGATCGAGCTGCCTCAGCCTCCACGCCTTCGGTCGAGTCCGAGCTCAGAGCCAACTGACGAAGTGCCGCCCAGTGGCGATCGCGAACTGCAGCGATGACCGCGCAACGGACCTCACAGGGCTTGCACCCCTGGCTACAACCGGGCGTATCCCGGAAGACTCTACCCTGACCTCTAACGCGCCCCTCCTGTTCCTTCTTTGTTCCATATCAAAATGGTTCGGCGGAAGCGAGTGCATCATGCTGAAAAGTTCATCTGGGGCACTTTTCGGAGGAAATGCCGTGTAGGCAATTCGTCAAAACCTGTTCAGATGCACATGTAGGCGGGTCAGCTGAAAGGTTGAGGGGGGAGCTTTGAAGCTCGATCAAGCGAATGACGATAACTCTTGATCGTCGCAAAAGCACACTGAGGCCGGTCAGCAAATTAGGTCGATAACCTCTATTTTGGATATCTTGATATGGTTCTGACAACGATGGCTGATCTTCTTCACGGTGAAGGTATGCAAATATTTAAATACAACAGGGATAATTCACCGTTCATCTCTGTCATGCTCCCGGAGCTTCTGCAATTAAGTTCCGGGTGGATCGCCGAAGGGCGACGGAACGGTGAGCCAATGAACCTGATAGTCGATTTGCTCGATGAGCCGGGGTTTAACGCGTTTGCGGCCAGCGTCACCGAAGGTGACTTGATAATGATCAATAAGGATGTTTTCGAAATCCTGTTTGATACCGCGCGAGCATTGGTCTCTCATGGAATAATAATGCCTGAGATAACTTCTGGCGAAACTGTCACTGCGTACAAGAGCGTCGGAGATCCCGGATTGTTGGCAGCAGGATCTCGGCCGTGGACGATATCTGAGCTTGCAGATCCAGTTCGTGACATGCTGGCTTACCGCATTGCGCAATCTGGTTTTATCTACATTCTGATGCATGAAATGAACCACATCTTCCGAGGGCATCTGGAGTATGGCGCTCAAACAACCGGCCTCGCCCTGCGCGCAGAGGTTGGTACGGATCGGTTATCAGGACCATCGGGCTTAGAAGACGAGACGCTTGAGTGGGACGCAGACCTGGGTGCCATCAATCACATGTTGAAGATGGCGCTCAATCCAATCACGTGGCCTGAAGACGGTACGGTAAAGTGGATTTTCAATGAAGATGACGGGCCCACTGGTACGCCAGAGCAGGGCATTCAATTCGGCACTTTGGGCCCGCTTATATGTACTTTGATCTTCGAAGCTTCAGAAACGAGCGAATGGGACGATAAAGCGCCACGATCGCACCCGCATCCATTATTTCGTTACGCTACTACTGTAATGAACGCGGTAAATGTCATAGAACAAGCTGTTTCTGGGCCAAAAGACCGGTTAAAGGCGGGATTACTTTCTGGGTTAGAGAGCCTACACGAAAGTTGGCGTCTGACATTCGATCGCCACGGAAGCATGGTTCCGAGCGACGACCTAGACGGTTTTGTTGCGGCACATAGCGACCGAATAGCGGACTATCGTGAGACGTGGTTCAAATTGCGTGACGAACTGAATAAGTCCCACCGGCATGGTGGCTTTATGTCAGACCTGACACAATATCCAGCGGGTCATCAAAAAGTATGACAGTGTAATTGAGATGAATATCTCGGACATTATTCCTGGTCGCAGTTATTGTCATGGCGTGGGCAAGCCCAGACGGGTTACGGCCGTTGAAGGTGACAAAGTCACTTATACAGTTCTAGGTATGCGATCTCTTGTGCCCATGAGCCAGTCGTTACCGGAGTTCGCTGCTTGGGCTGTTTATGTCATGAACGAGGAGGCATAGTGGGGTGTCATCAGGGTACCGAAGCTGAAGCTCGATTCCTAAAGTCCATAAGTTACGCCGTTTTTTGCGACTCGAGGAGGAGGGGGCCTCCGCCGCGTCGCCAATTGTCCATCAACACGCTGGCGAGCTGCCAGACCGTGCTCGGAGGAGCAGCGCTTAATCCGGGTACTTTATTACCGCCAATCCGTTATATGGTTACCGGGACAGCCCAGCATGTGGCACATTCCAATTTGTCCTCGTTCATGCGTCACTGTGCCTTATGCGCATGCTATAAAGCGGCTATCAGTCAGGAAAAATATTTAGTCATTGGGTTGCATCCTCTGGCGTCAATAAGGATGAACGATGCTCAAGGCCATCGAAGTTCACAACTATCGGAGTTTCGCCTTACCAGCGAAGCTCGAGATTCGCCCAATCACCATCTTGATGGGGCGTAATAGCGCCGGAAAAAGCTCGTTAACACGTCTTTTCCCGTTGATTCGTCAGAGTCTGACGCGTGACACGTCTTCGCCCATTCTCTGGACATCAACCACTGTAGATTTCGGTAGGATTGGTGACGTGATCAATCGCTCAAGTGAGTCGAACGAGTTAAAGATCACCTTTGAAATCGATACCACCTCGATCGTCACGGTTGCGGAGCGTCGCCGGCGTCATCTGTCGGCTACAGCTAAGTCCCTTTCCGGAAAAAGGCTGTGGTTTAGTGCGAGCCTTACACCTACATTAAATGGAAAGACCGATTATCGATCTTTCACCATAAAAATCGATGACGACACATTGACGGTAACGTTGCAGGACGGAGACTTCTCACGAATTTATATAAATAATAAGCGTCTTGATATTCGAAAATATACACAGTCCTTAGAGGCGTTTACCACGCGCCTTTTTCCCAGTGTATTTTTTAGAAACGGTAATGACGGCAGGTTCGAATCCGGACCGGCAACTGGGGATAGGATGAACGAGCTTCTCAGTATATTTGTTGAGGGAGCCGACACCGTAGATGAATCAGTTGATAATAGTCATCGCGGGCTATTTGCGCATCCAGTATCCACGACTGCAAGGATCGATCGTTTTTATTCAGCGGATGAATTAACTCGGTATTTAGCCGAGCAGCCAGGATTCAAGCCGGACAGCATCGTTGCAACACCCAGGATAAAAGAGTTATCCGAGCTATCGTTTTTTACCTTTTTCCCTGTTATATTGCAGCTTATCGAGACTAGCTTATCGCCAATATTTAGCTCATCGTCCTATCTTGGACCTATTCGATCAAGTGGAAGCCGATTTTATAGAGAGCAAGAGTTGTCAGTCGAGCGAATAGACGACAAAGGTGATAACTTTTCAACTTATATTAGCTCTCTGCGGCCTCACGAATTGTCAACCTTTAACGCTATGTTGTTAAAAGCGTTTGGCGTAAAGGTGCGAGCGCATCAGACAATCGGCCATATGAGCATTGAGCTGGCTGTCGACGGCAGTGAGTCATATGACAATCTTGCCGATGTCGGTTTCGGCTTCTCTCAGCTTTTGCCTCTTGTGGCGCAGATACACAGCCACTCACGCGGCGGATATGTGCCATATGAGGATCAGGTGTCACAGCAGATAATTGCAATCGAGCAACCGGAATTGCACCTTCATCCGGCGTTTCAAGCTCAGCTTGCGGACCTCTTTGTAAGTGCCTTTCAGTCCACGCCGTCTTCAAGCCGGCAGCCCAATTTCGTTCTCGAGTCACATAGCGAAACGATGTTGGCACGATTGGGCGAGCTTGTTGCTGAGGGCGCAATCAGCTCAAACGACATAATCGTTCACTTTGTCGAAAAGGATGATCAGGGAGGCGCTTCGTCTGTTCGTGTTGGGGAATTCGACGCTGATGGTATAATCAGTAACTGGCCGCTCGGCTTCCTCTCTGCGCGGTCGGTTTGAATGTTTGTAGAGTTAGGGGAATCTCTTTTCCCAGAAGCCGCGTCAGAGTCCCATCAGTTACGAGCATATGTTGAGAGACTTCTCTCAGCGCATCATTGTGGGAATATAATATTACTTCCATCTAGAAGGCACATACTCAGTTTTAAAAGTCTTGGTCTTGGATACTTTTCGAATACGGTGCTGACTTACATATCCAATCGTTTGCAAGAGTATGTTGCAGCTAGTCGTTTAGCATCTCGCATCCTCGTCGTCCATCATCCAAGTAAGGAGGCAAATTGGAGATTTGGGGATGCAGGTAAAATTCACGTTAGTATGAATGTGCTCAATTCTGAGCGCCTTCATTCAAAAGCATTTTTCCTTGGCGAGCATGTCACAGATGTGAAGCTTATTTCGGCCCTCGCGGATATATACTTAAGGTCTTTATCCTACCCCAGTTTATTTATAAATTTCAGATCTGCTATGGGCGGAGGTAGTGCGCTCGCAGAGGCTTTGGCGGTAGAGGAACCGTCGCCTCATAAGGGCTTGGTGGTGGTTGACCGCGACGTCGCAACCAGCGTGCCCCCGTTTCGCCTGGGGACTACCGGCCGCACGGCGTTTGACCGCGCCACAGCAATGAACCTTTGTGACGCCTCGGTTGGCTGGAGTAAGGTGACTCCGATGTTTGCGTTTTTAGCCACTTGGGGGCGAATGCTAGAAAACTACGTGGGTCCTCACTTGCTCAGTGCATACTTTGATTCGCATAATCGCGGGCTTGAGCTTCGATTGGCGTCAGAGGCATTTCCGAATTTTCCCAATCTATCAGAAATTGAGATGGAATTTTGGCGGTCGATAAACCTCAAAGACGGCTCCAATGATCGCGAAATGAGGGAATCGGTTGACGCAGTAAATGCCCTATTTGGCGATATTCCTCCGAATATGGCAAGCAGACTGCATGCAATCAGTAAATTGAAAGTGCCGGGTGACGTGCTAGAGTGGGTCACAGAGAACTACTCTGTATCCAGGCACACATCAAATATCAGGCGAGCTATGAATTCCGATATCAAAAACGATAGCTACAAAGCCGGGCTTGAGACGTTAGCAAATAACTTACTGACTGTTGCTGCAGGAGACCGGTCAGCCTTGCGACTTTAAGTAGATTGTCATCTGCTGAGTTATCATAGCAATTAATACGAAAATCTCAAAAACCGCAAGCAGTGGACGATATCATGAATGTATGATGTGTTACATGTTGCAAGACTTGTCGTGAAACGGGTTGGACAGCATCGGAGGGCTCCTCGGTCTCAGCCATGTTTGATTTAGCCACTAAATTGAACGCAAACCTGAGCTAGCGCCGACGCTGGCCTGATAGCGGCGTGTACTATCGAGTTACCCATTGCCGCGCCTTTCGCGAAGCTCAACGCCAAACTAGCTCACATCATTGCCTGTCTCCTCTACTTTAATATTTCGAATAGGCTGAACGTGCGCGAGTGGGCGGAAGCGGATGAGCACGGAGGCATGATCCGTGTTCGATCGAGCTAGACAGGGCGCGCTGCGTTACTGGGGTATCACCGGGGTGCAACGTGGCATAGGCTGCACGCAGACTTCGGTTATCTGCGCGGCTCCATCTGTCGCGGAGGAGGGTGTCTCCGCCGTAGCAGCCCCGGCCTGGAATGTCTGGCATACGAAGAATGTGGAACTGGCGATGGGCTAGGCCTTTTATCGGCGAGGTTGATTGAGGGGGGCGCCGCTACATTGCAGAGCCAACCTCTCTTACTATTACATCATGAGTGGCCGTATCGGCTGTTTTTATACACCTTGACGGGCAATTTGATCCTGCGATCCTGCGGCCACCCTCCCGCTTAAGGATTGATGGCGACAATGCTTAAATTTCTAACTCTGTTTCTGGCGACCATGCCGGCACTTGCCTTCGCACAGACCAACACGGCATCAGCCAAAGACCCTATGATGGTTACAGACGTCGATCCTCCTCACAGATCGCGCCATAACGCCGAACTCGCGCTCGATCCCGTCAACTTTTGTTATTTCGAGGGCAAGGCATATTCTAAGGGCGCCATTCACGCGAACCAAGTCTGCTCCTCAGGGGTGATAGTCTTCAGCACTTCGCCTGGTAATCCGAGCGCAAAACTTTCGTGGATGCCACTCTCGAAGCGCTAATTGCCCAAATCCGGGATGGGCGCTTCCTCGTGTTCGTAAAGACTCCCAGTTGCACTCACCCCGTCTCCGCATATGCGAATGAGCGAGCCATAGAGCACTGGGTCAGTGGGGTATCGTCAGGGTACATCGTGCCGTACTTGGCTCACAAGTCCCGGTTATCTGCGAGGTGTGACTAGCTGCGGTGGAGGGTATCTCCGCCGTCTTGATGGAGATTGCATGATTCACGATGAAATCCTGATCGCCGCAGCGATGGAAACTCAGGCGACCTTGGAAGCGAAGCTGAGCGACATGTCGGCGGAGACGATCGCGTTATCGCGGGCGGAGGCAATCGTGGCGACCGGGATGATCCGCGCCCTTGTTGGCCTCATATCAAACGACGAGATCAACCGCCCGCTGAACTAGCGAGCACCTAACCAACTACTAGCTGAAACGCGCGATTCTCCCTATGTTCCGGTCGGGGGAATACCGGGAAGACAGTCGAAGATGGGAGCGATTTCTCGTTCGCCGGAAGCAGTACCGCGCCGCGATCAGGCGCTAGCATTTATCATCGAGCGGATCGCGCGCTCGGGGACCAGTCCGACGTTTGAAGAGATTGGCGTTCGGCTTAACGTCAGCAGCACCCGGGCAAAGGAGCTCGTCGCCCAGCTGATCGAGCGCAACCTGGTCGAGAAGACGCCCGGCGCGCAGCGGAGCTTGCGCGTGCGCGATGTTGCCGGATCGCGGGCATTGCTTGATGAGACAATGCGCCGGCTAGGCTGGGCGGTCGCTCAGCCAATGGGCGCCCTCTGCCAGCCGCCCCCCTTCCTGGAAGGGCAGCTACCGGTGATCCCGCCTTTCGAGCATCTACCCGACGTCGACTAGCCGGGACGTCCCATGATCATCACCACCGAATACGAGCGGCAACGCTTCGAACACCTTGTCCTGGAACGACCGCGGCCGCTCCCAGAGATGGGTCCGAAGCCGCAGGGCATGTCGAAAGCCGAGTGGCGGGTGATGAAGGCGAACCTGCGCGCGCGGGGTGCCGAGCTGCTGCCCGGCATCGAGGAGCGGGTGCAGCTGCAGGAGATCCACGGCGGCAAGAAGGGCACGGTCGAGACCCTCGCCCAGCTCGAGGATCGCCAGCGCCGTCCGGGTTCGATCGCCCGGCTCTACGCATCGGGCGCGATCGACGTCGAGCAGCTGGCCGCGGCGGACAAGATCGCGACGACATACCGGGCGGTGACGGCCGATGCGCCGCTGCGCACGGCCAGCTGGGAGACGCGGACCGACACCGGCGGCGGCGGCAACAATGCGGATCTGCCGCTGCTCGGTGGCGTGCTCGGATCCTACGCGCTGGAATGGTGGCTGCGCTCGATCCGCCAGCCTGAGGCCATGCTGTCGATCGTAGCGCGCGACGTCGGTGTGACGATCGCCGCCCACCGCCACGGCCTTGGCGTCCCCAAGGCGCGGCGTCTGGTCGGGGAGGCGCTATCGGTATGGTGGAACCGGTTCGGCCGCGGCGACGTCGTCGGCAGCTGAACCCCTGCCGGTTCGGGAACCTCCCGTAAAAACGGGGCGCGAAACGATCACGCAGGCGGCAAAAACGACCCCGCCACAGTCGCGTCCAGCCCGCCCCATGCGGGCTTTTGCGTTTCTGGAGCTCTCCTATGCCCGAGCCCAAGTCCGCCCTCCTCGACGAGCTTCGACGCGTAAGCGCAGAGATCGACGAGTTGATTGCCGACATGAGCAACGGAAGGCCGTCCCAGACCAGGCACGACGGCCACATCGACCAGGTGGAGCAGCTCGCGAAGCGCATGCGAGACGCGGCACGTGGCCCTGGTCGATCAGTTAACCCGCCGCTCGGCCGTATCGGCAGCGGCTACGTTTGGTGAGCCAATGATCAACGTCGCCCAAGCCCGCAGCGAACTTGCCGCGCTGCCGGGCAACAGCTTGGTCATTCCGAAGGCTCAATATGCGCAGATGCTTACCGAGCTTGAAACCGGCCAGCATGCACGCCGCGCGCTCACCAACCTCCAATCCTTCTTGGCGATTGCCGCCAGCACCTCGGGAGCGCCAGTATGAGCCGCGTAAAGGCCGCAGCCATGCGGGCACCAGCCTCGATCGAGCAGGCTACCGACCTTCTGGCCCAGCTGGCAAAGATCGTTGCGACGATCGCCGCGCACGACGCGCAGCGCGTCACGTCGAAGCAGGAGATCGATGCCGCGGCCGACGCCTGCATCGTGCCCCTGGCGGCCGAGCGCGACGACCTCTTCAAGCGGCTGCAGCCCTGGTACGAAGCCAACGTCGAGATCCTGACGGCCGGCCGGCGCAAGTCGATCGAGCTCGGTGGCTGCACCATCGGTCACCGGACCACGCCTCCCAAGCTCGTCTTTGAGCACGGCAAGGATGCCGAAGGCGTCGAGGCCTTGCTGCACTTCGGCCGCGCCGAAGGCACGCTGAAGTTGCCGGCGCCGACGCTCGTCAAGGCATCGATCCTGGCCGAGCTGGCGACGGGCCCCGCGGATCCGGACGTGATTCCGCTCGAGCTGCTCGGCTTCGCGCCGAAGCAGAGCGAGGAATTCTTCATCGAGCCGATCGACTCGGGCACCGGCCCGGCCTGATCGGATGGCTGAACGCCTCCGCGGCCGCGCCGGCCAGGCGCAACGGTTGCGGCGGCTTCGGCGGTCGAACGGTTTGTGCGAGCACTGCCAAAAGGCAGGACGGACACGGGGCGCAACGGTGGTCGACCACATCAAGCCGCTGGCGCATGGCGGCAGCGACGACGACAGCAACACGCGTAACCTTTGCGACGAACACCACCGCGAGGTGACGGCCGAACAGTTCGGCCATCAGGTGGCGCGCGGCAAACGCGGCGTCGATGCGAACGGCAAGCCTCTCGATCGCGACCATCCGTGGTCCGGCCGGGCGACGGCCGATCACGCGGCGCCGCGGCGGCCGACCCCCCCGGGGGGTCGAAACTAGCCGACGACCCCTACCGGACACCGCGTAGGGGGACCGTGTGCACTGCGAGGTGTTCCAGAGTAAAAAGTTCGGGTTCGGCCGGGGCGGGGTGACATGACGAAACCAGCCGCCAAACCAGCGACGAAGCCGGCACGCGCGCCGCGCGCGCCGCGCAAATCGCGTGCGAAGCCGATCGCGGCTCCGGTCGTGCCGGCGCCGATCGACAACGGCATCGTCGCTACGCCGGATTGGTCGCTGCTGCTGACCGACCCGAGCGAGCAGCGTGTCGCCGGCGAGCACTGGCACCGGATCGCCGGCGAGATGCGCGATCGCGAGATCCTGTCGCCGTCCAACGGGCACGCGCTGCAGCGCCTGGTCCTCGCGTATCTGGTCTATGACCGCTGATCGAACGCCGTCGCGCTCAGCGGCATCGTCGACGCGCCGAAGGCGGACAATCCCAAGGCGATCGCCCGGCTGTCGATCCACTACAAGGCGATGCGCGAGGCGGAGAACACCGCCGAGCGGCTCGAGGCACGGCTCGGGATCTCCCCGGGGCAGCGCGGCAAGGTCGCCAAGGTAGCCAAGAAACGCGAGCGGACGGCCGGCGCCGACCGATTCCTTGGGCCGGCGGGTTAGCGCCGGGCCGGTCGACCCGACGACCGCCTGGGCGCAGGCGGCGGTCCGCGGCGA